>ERZ773190.2247-NODE-2247-length-15683-cov-4.757039_pt1 | contig 15683 bp, 11 predicted proteins | sample MGYA00511111_ERZ773190 | MGnify/ENA primary metagenome ERZ773190 (study PRJEB29015, sample SAMEA2737777) | human gut metagenome | biome: human gut; feature: human-associated habitat; material: faeces | place: China | collected 2012 ... | reverse complement strand
TCAGCTTCGCTGACCAGAATCACGCGCCAAGTCTCACGGACGTTCGACTTGAAAAGTTAAATAGATTTATTCTGACATAAGTAAGCATAAAAAATGCGAAAAATATTTTTCGGATTGTAAAAATGAAGGGGGATTTGGCATGGTTGAGAAGACAATCTTTGGAACAATGGAAGATGGCAGAGAGGTCAGCCGTTATACATTGACGAATCAGAATGGAGTTTCTGCATCCTTTTTAGATCTGGGTGCAATCTGGTCCACGATGCTGGTGCCGGATCGGAACGGAGAGATGGCGGATGTCCTGCTGGGACATGAAACAGTAGCAGACTGCCTGGTAAGCGATGGGCATCTGGGCGAGGCTGTTGGACGAAATGCAAACCGGATTGGCGGCGCGGTGTTTACGTTAAATGATAAAAAATACGAATTGATGGCGAATGATGGTCCGAACAACCTGCACAGCGGCATGGATTTTTACCGGAACCGTATCTGGGCGGCAGAATATGAGACGGGCGTTAATCAGGTTTCGTTTACGCTGGAAAGCCCGGACGGCGATCAGGGATATCCGGGAAATGCCTCGATCCGTGTGACCTACACGCTGACAGATGAAAATGAAGTAAAGATTCATTACGAGGGGACCTGCGATCAGGATACCATTTTTAATATGACAAACCACGCGTATTTCAATCTGGCAGGCCATGAGAGTGGTCCGGCGCTTTCGCAGATGGTTTACATTGACAGTGATGCGATCACGGCGGTAGACAAGGTGCTGATCCCGACCGGTGAGATCCGCAAGGTAATGGGGACTCCGATGGATTTCTCGGATTTCAAGCCGATCGGACGTGATATTGAAGCGGATTATGATCAGTTAAAACTGGGCGGCGGCTACGATCATAACTGGATTCTCAACCATGAGTCAGGCGTATTCAGTCTGGCGGCGGCTGCGCTCGACGAGGAGAGCGGGCGCAAGATGGAGGTATACACCGATCTGCCGGGAGTTCAGTTCTACACGGGCAATTTCCTGGACGGACAGGTTCCGGGAAAGGGCGGCGTGAAGTATGCGAGACGCCAGGGATACTGCTTTGAGACTCAGTATTACCCGAACGCAGTCAACATGCCGGGATTTGCATCCCCGATCGTGAAAAAGGGCGAGAAATACGATACAACGACCAGTTATAAATTTATGACGGTTTAAATTTGTATCTGATTTGTGATTATTTTGACATAGGATAGAGATTGACATGAGTGAGACAAACAACAAGGGAGTAAAAGTGCTGGCATCTGCCAGCCTTTTATTTGTAACAATTATCTGGGGCAGCGCGTTCGTTGTGATGAAAAATTCGATGGACGCGATCACACCTACATACCTTTTGGCGTACCGGTTTACGATCGCGGCGCTTGGGATGGCGGCTCTTTTCTGGAAACAGATCCGGGGAATGTCGATGCAGGAGTTTAAATGCGGCGCACTGGCGGGATTGTTTCTATTTATCAGTTATTATTTTCAGACGTATGGGCTGAAATACACGACCGCGAGTAAAAATGCGTTTATTACGACGTTGTATGTGGTGATCGTGCCGTTTCTGGCATGGGCGGTTAATCATGTGCGCCCGAAGGCAAATAACCTGGTCGCAGCGGGATTTGCTGTTGTGGGATTGGCGCTTTTATCGCTGAAAGGCGATCTGTCGGTCAATTTTGGTGATTTCCTGACGCTGGTGTGCGGCATCTGCTTTGCGGTTCATATGATTTTTCTGGATCGCTTCACGGCATACTGCACTCCGATCCGCCTGACGGTCATGCAGATGGGAACAGCGGCGGCGTGTTCGTGGGTGCTGGGGCTTCTCACGGAAGGAGCGTTCCATCCGGAAGTATTTACACTGCCGGGAGTGGCAGTTTCGATGCTGTATCTGGGACTCGCATCCAGCATGCTCTGTTTTCTGCTTCAGACAGTGGGGCAGAAATATCTGAGCGCCAGCACATCCTCGATTCTACTGTCGTTTGAATCGGTGTTTGGACTCCTGTTCTCTGTCTGGCTGCTGCATGAGGAGCTGACGGTGCGGATGCTAATTGGCTGTGCGTTGATGTTTGCGGCGGCGATTCTGGCGGAGTGGACGCCGAAGCGGAAAAGTAATTATAGGAAATTAGGTTACTGGGCACGTATGCGTGAACAGTAACGAAATTAGTAAGATAGGAGCAGAACAACGTGGCAAAATCGTTATTTATAGCCGAGAAACCGAGCGTGGCGCGTGAGTTCGCAAATGCACTCAAGGTAAATGGACGATCGGTGGATGGCTATATTGAGTCGGAAAATGCGGTTGTGACCTGGTGTGTTGGACATCTGGTCACGATGAGCTATCCGGAAGTATATGATATGAAATATAAGCGCTGGAGTCTGGAGACACTTCCATTTCTCCCGAAAGAATGGAAATATCAGGTTATCGACAGCGTGAAGAAACAGTTTGGAATCGTCAGCGGTCTCTTAAACCGGGCGGATGTAGATACAATCTACGTCTGTACCGACTCGGGACGGGAGGGAGAATATATCTACCGCCTCGTCGCGCAGATGGCTGGCGTGCAGGGCAAGAAACAGAAGCGCGTCTGGATCGATTCACAGACGGAGGAAGAGATTCTGCGCGGCATCCGCGAAGCGAAGGATCTGTCCGAATACGATCATCTGGCGGATTCGGCATATCTGCGGGCAAAAGAAGATTATCTGATGGGAATTAACTTTTCCCGTGTACTGACGTTGAAATATGGACCATCTGTTTCTAACTATATGCGAAGTTCTGACCGGACCGTGATCTCAGTCGGACGCGTCATGACCTGTGTCCTCGGCATGGTAGTCCGCCGGGAGCGGGAAATACGGGAATTTGTCAAAACGCCATTTTATCGCGTGATCGGTACATTTGGACCGGCAGGCATCTCGATTGACGGCGAATGGCGGGCGGTGGAAGGAAGCCGTTACTATGGAACGCCGTGTCTGTATAAGGAAAATGGTTTTAAGGAGCGAAAGGACGCGGAGGCGCTGATTGCATGGCTGTGGGAACGCGAGAATGGAAGCGAAAATTCGGGAGTCATGCAGTCAGAGGTCAGCGACGCAGGAAAAGCGAACGCGGGTTTAATGAGCGTATATAATACTTCGCAGGGAACCATTTTAAAAGTGGAAAAGAAAAAAGAAACCAAAAATCCACCTCTTCTCTATAACCTGGCGGAGCTCCAGAATGATTGTTCTAAAATGTTTAAAATCAGCCCGGATCAGACCCTGAAAGTGGTGCAGGAGCTGTACGAGCGAAAGCTGGTTACCTATCCGCGAACGGACGCGCGTGTGCTTTCAACGGCGGTGGCGAAGGAGATCAGCAAAAATATCGGCGGTCTGACGCATTATGAGCCGCTGGCGGCATTTGCATCGGAGGCGATGCAGGCAGGGCTGTGGAAGAACATAGCAAAAACGCGTTATGTCAATGATAAGCAGATTACCGATCACTACGCAATCATACCGACCGGACAGGGACTCGGCGCGCTGCGAAGTCTCCCGGAGTTGAACCGCAAGATTTACCAGGTGATTGTGCGCCGTTTCTTAAGCATCTTTTATCCGGCGGCGGTTTACCAGAAATATGCGGTTGAGATTGAGGTAAAAGGTGAACATTTCTTTGCCGGTTTCAAGGTATTGAAAGAAGCGGGATATCTCAAGGTGGCGGAAATTCCGAAAAAGAAAAAGGACACTGCCGGGGAAAGTGTCGGCAGAACGAACCGCCTTGAACCGGGTATAGATGGAAATGATGCGGAAAATTCGGCAAGAGAAGCAGATGGAACAGACAGCAGCCAGCCAAAGGTAATTGACGCGTCCCACCCAGAGTTTATCCAGATGCTGGAACAGCTCAAAAAGGGGATGAAAGTGTCACTGGATGATTTGCAGATCAAAGAGGGCGAGACATCTCCGCCGAAGCGTTATTCCTCCGGTTCGATGATTCTGGCGATGGAAAATGCCGGTCAGCTTATCGAAGACGAAGAGCTGCGCGCCCAGATCAAGGGCAGCGGCATCGGAACGAGTGCAACCCGCGCGGAGATCCTGAAAAAGTTGTTCAACATCAAATACATGGCACTCAACGAAAAAACGCAGGTCATCACGCCGACCTATCTGGGAGAGCTGATTTATGAGGTCGTACACACCTCCATGAAGCAGCTTCTCAACCCAGAGCTGACGGCAAGCTGGGAAAAAGGTCTGACCTATGTGGCAGAGGGCAGCATCACACCGGATGAATATATGCAGAAATTAGAGCGCTTCGTTATCGGACGCACCTACAATGCGGTTCATATGGGAAATACGTATGGGCTGCGGCCGGCATTTGATGCGGTTGCTGTGTTCTACCAGAATGCAGGGAAAGAGAAGAAATTGAATTTCAAGAAAGGCAATGATCATGAAAAAAGAAGAAATGAAAATCACAGAATTATATGATTTAACCCATACGCTGGCTTCAGATTATCTGAAACAGTTTACCTATCCGTGGGAGGCGCTGGCAGGTCTCAGTGATCTTATCATCGAATTGGGAAATAGCCTGGATCCGGCAGAATATGAGAAACGTGGTGAAAACATCTGGGTTCACAAGACAGCGAAGGTATTTGACAGCGCCTATCTGCACGGACCGGTCATCGTCGGCAAAGACGCCGAGGTGCGCCACTGTGCATTCATCCGCGGCAGCGCCCTGATCGGAGAAGGTGCAGTAGTCGGAAACTCTACCGAGCTTAAAAACGTCATCCTGTTCGATAAAGTACAGGTACCGCATTATAATTACGTCGGAGACTCCATCTTAGGCTATAAATCCCACATGGGTGCCGGTTCCATCACCTCCAACGTAAAATCCGATAAACTTCTGGTGGAAATCCACGCCGAAGACGGCAAGATCAAAACCGGGCGCAAAAAAATCGGCGCCATGCTCGGTGACAACGTAGAAGTAGGCTGCGGCTCTATCCTAAACCCGGGCAGCATCATCGGACGCGGTACCAACATCTATCCGCTTTCTAGCGTGCGCGGCGGGGTAGATGCAAACTCTATCTATAAGAAGCAGGGAGAAGTTGCTAAAAAGGAAGAACGCTGACAAATCTCTATATTGAAAAACGGTTTCTACACCAAATGCAACACATCCACCAGCAAAATCTCCGCCAGTCCATAATAAGTCACAACCGCTACCAGATCATTCACCGTCGTGATAAGCGGACCAGACGCAACTGCCGGGTCAACCTTCAGCTTGTGAAACAGCATCGGCACCAGTACGCCGACCAGGCTGGAGATTACCATTGCGGTCAGAAGAGAGATGCCGACACAGCCGGAAAGTGCAAAAGAGAAGAAAAGACTCTTCTGCTTCATAATATGAACGAAAATGCCGATCACGACGAATGAAGCCGAGCCGAGCAGCAGTCCATTTAAAAATCCGATTCGCATTTCCTTGAATATAAATCCCAGCTTCTGCATCGCGGAGATGTCCTCATCCATCAGGACACGGATGGTGACAGCCAGCGACTGGGTGCCGACATTGCCTGCCATGTCGAGGATCATCGACTGAAAGCAGATAAGAAGTGCGATACGGTCAACGATCGGCTCGAAAATGCCGACTACTGAGGAAACCCCCATGCCGAGGAAGAGCAGCAGCACCAGCCACGGGAGACGTTTTTTCAAACTCTGCAACAGTGGTTCGTGCAGATCCTCTTCGGAAGTAAGACCTGCCAGCTTTGCGTAGTCATCACCCATCTCGTCGTCGATCGCCTCGGCGATGTCCTCGTAAGTGATGGCGCCGATGATTTTATGGTTCCGATCGAGTACTGGGATAGAATCCTCGCTGTAATCGATCAGCTCTTCCATACAATCCGAAGATTTCTCATCCGCGTACACATACGGATAGGAGGTACTGATAATGTCCTCCAGCTTCATGTACTCACGGGCAGTGATTAAATCTTTCAGCTCGATCGCACCGAAATAGCGTCCATTTTCGTCTTCGACGTAGATGGTGTCGATGTTGTCGTTGTCCTCCGCCTGGGAGATCAGATGGCGCATTGCCTGCTTGATCGTACAGTTATTGGGAATGACGATGTAGTTGGTCGTCATCCGGCTACCGATCTGTTCCTCATCGTAGGAAAAGATCAGGTGGATATCATCCTTAGATTCCTGATCCATGCGCGCGATCAGGGCTTCTTTTTTCTCTGGATCTAAATTTTCGAGGATATCGACCGCCTCATCGGCATCCATCTCTGCCAGAACGGCTGCCGCCCGGTCAAGCCCCAGTTCATCCAGATAAGGCGCCGGTTCATCGAGATAGGTGAAAATCTCTGCCGTCATTTCCAGAGAGAGAATATTGTAGAGGCGTTTCCGGGTCGCAGTGTCCAGTGTTTCCAGAACCTCGGCAATATCGTTTGCATGGTAATTGTCGAGGTCATCCCGGATCACGCTTGCCGGTTTTCCGCTGCGGATGATCGCGCGGATATTTTCTTCAAAATTAGCATTATGCTCTGCGGTTGCGGCGATCGGAGCCGTTTCCGGGGAGCTTGTTTTCTTTTCGTCCATTTCTGGAGTCTGATTCATATTTGGTTCCCTCGCTTTCTGTCGTTCTATTTAATGTCGTTTGGGACGTACAGGGCGAGCAGTGCGGGGATAAAAAAATCCACCGCCAGTCGGGAACAGGATGAAATGCCGCAGATGGCAGTTTCAAACCCGCGCCAGGGCGATGGACAAATATATATGAAAACCAATCGTGCCGGGAAACGTTCAGCACTGAATTACTAGCCTCTTAAAGCAGGCGGAAATGTGCTGCCAGACAGCCCGATTCACACTCAAAAGGACCCTGCGGCAGACCAACAGTCTGGTACGCATGGTTGGAATTCATAGTTTGATTTTGCCCATCGCGACGACTTCGCCCGTTGCTGTCACAACTGTCCATGTGGTTCCCCTTTCTGAATTTTAAAAAATTGCAGTTTTATTAAAGCACGGAATTTCGTGAAAGTCAAGCCGGATTTTCCAGCACCCGGATGCCTTTTAAGATAAAGTCCTCTGTCAAGATTGCCATCTGTTCTGTGGATTCCTTCATGCCGCTTTCGATCCAGTACTGAACGGTACCGACACAGCCGGAAACGATAAAGGCGGAAAATGCCGCGAGCGTATCCGGATCGCTGGAACATTTGAGATCCAGCCAGCCTTTTAAACATTTATCGCTGACAATGCGTTTCAGGCGGTTGACAAAATTCAGATCACCGTTTTCTCCTATTAAGATAGAAACAATCTCTGCATTTTCCTGTACAAGAGGAAATAGTTCTGAGAGTGCGAGGGAAGGGCGCGCTACCAGTTCGGGAACGGGATGGTGCGTCAGGACAGACTCAACCTCCTCGACCAGTTCATTTTTGATCTGATCCATCAGGTCAAAGACATCTTTATAATGAAGATAAAAGGTGCCGCGGTTGATGTCAGCCATCTCGGCGAGTTCGCGCACCGTGATATCCTGAATCTTTTTTTCTTTGAGGAGGCGGGTTAAGCATTCTTTTAACTGGCGTCTCGTCTTTCGTACACGCCGGTCGAGTATTTCTTCTTTCATAGTGACTTCCTTTCTGAACGTTTCCAGACAGGGAAACGCCGTATGACTGTGTATCGGAGGCTGTGGATGAAGGGAGTGTTAAAAATAAGTAAAAATGGGCACACCAGATACAAAAAAACAAACATAATGTGATGAAATGTTGATTAAAATACAACTGACGTAAAAATGATTATTGTATTCATTCGAACAACTTAGTATAATGCATTATAGTTCAAAAATGAACAAATGTCAATTAAACAGACATGAGTTGTATATGCTCTATTTTAGATGTAACTGTTCACTGCGAAGAAGTCTTTTGTATGGAATGTTTCACAGACGGCAGGAGTGGCTGACAATCGGGAAAGGAACGGCTATGAGAACCCGCAGCATATGCGAAAGCAAAAGGAAATAGATACGAAGGTGGAATCTGATATGAAAAATTTTGTCATTACAATCGGAAGAGAGTTTGGAAGCGGCGGCCATAATCTGGGGCAGTCTCTGGCAAAGGAACTGGGAATTCCCTGTTATGACCGCCGTCTGATAGAGGAAGCAGCGGTGTGCGGCGGATTTAAGATGGAGGAACTGGAAGAGGCGGACGAGATGAAGGCGAACCGTTTTCTTTTTAAGGTTCCGGCCAAGTGCAATCCGTTTACCGGTTATGGAAAGCCGATGAATGATACCTTGTTTGTCGTGCAGTCCCAGTTGATCCGGGAGTATGCGAAGAAAGGTCCATGCATCATCGTGGGACGCTGCGCTGACAAGATCCTGGAGGAGACAGAAGGGCTTATTTCTCTATTTATATATGCCCCGATGGAGGCGCGTGTGAAGGAGATTATGCGGCGTTACGAGACAGATGAAAAAGAAGCTGAATACCTGATCAAACAAGCGGATAAAATACGGAAAAATTATTATAATTTTTATGCAAAAAAGACATGGGCGGATAGAGCAAGCTATGATATGCTGATTGACAGCAGCCGGATCTCGGAAAAGGAGCTGGCGGCGATGCTCCGGGCACTTTTAACGGCACGGGGGGTGGAACTGGAAACAGATGGATCCGATCAATAAGCATAAAGAAGAGTGAGGACAGCGTATGAAGGACAGAAATTTGTGGATGAAGAAGGAAGAAAAGCGGACGGCGCCGGGGTTAAAAGGGGCGCTGAAAGCGGTTCTGGGACATAAGATAGTGCGGCTGGCAGGAATCGCAGGAGTAAGTCTCCTTTTCTCAGCGTCTGCCGCCCAGACAGTGCTTGCGGATGATGCGGGTGTCTGGCAGCCGGTGGAGAATGGGTATTATCTGGTGGGAATGGACGGTTCTTACCTGACGGGCTGGCAGCAGATGGGCGGAAAATGGTACCTGCTCGGAGCAGACGGTTTGATGAAAACGGGCTGGGAGCAGGAAAATGGAACCTGGTATTATCTGCAAGGGGACGGCGCGATGGCGACCGGCTGGCAGAATATCGACGGAAAATACTATTTCCTGAAAGACAGCGGCGCGATGGAGGAAACGACCTTCACAAAGGATGAGACGCAGTATACGATCAACGCGGATGGCAGCCTGGCGAACGCCAAAAAGAAGAAAAACACGGGCGGCGGCGCATACACGCTGGCATTTCTGGATGCAGATACCCAGGCGATGGCGGACAGCTTAAATGAGCTGAAGGCGGACGCGTTTGACGGGGATGAGGAAGAAGATTACTACGACGATGACAAAAAAGATTACGATAAAGATGCCAGCTTTATTTTAAATGGAAAATTACAGCAGATCGCCGAACACCGTCTGGCGATGGCACGCAGTAAGGGCTATGGAAGCAGCCGGATCCCGGATGAAGGCACACTTGATGATTACCTCAAATCCATCGGGGAAAGCACTGCGAGACGTCATACGGAGATTTACCTCATCAACTGTGACGATGTGACGCAGGCAGAAGAAAAGCTTCTGCGTAATCACGACAGCGACGAGAAAAAGCGCGTGGACCGGGTGATTTATTATAAGGAAATGGGTGTTGCACATCAGCAGGTCGGCGATAAGCATTATTATATGATTATTTTGATGCGGTAAGGATCGCAATCATTGTATGACAGGAGCAAGCAGGCATGAAACTGAAATTTTTACATAAACGCAAAGAAGAAAAACAGACGGAAAAAGAAGCCTTCTCCCTGCCGAAATTCATCATTGAGCGGAGCAGGGCGATCGAGATTGTCTTTCTGGTTCTGGTGCTGATATCAGCGCTCATGGCGCCGTTTGTCGAGATCAACTATGATCTGACGGAATACCTGCCGTCGACCGTCCAGTCCAAACAGGGACTGGACCTGATGGAAGAGAAATTCGGCTACCCCGGCACGGGGCGCATCATGATTGATGATGTTTCGCTTTATGAGGCGAAAGCCTACAAGGATAAAATAGAGGCGTTGGACGGAGTCGATCAGGTTATGTGGCTCGATACATCGACCAGCGTATACGCGGCGGACGCATTTATCAACTTTAATAGTGTTGATGAGTATTACAAGGATAATACGGCGGTTATGGATATTGTTTTTGTAAACGGCGACACGGATAAGAGGACGTCCCAGACGATCGATGAGATCAAGGACATTCTCGGAGACAAGGGACATTACGTCGGCATGGCGGTTCAGAATAAATCGCTGCAGGAAAATGTTTCAAGCGAGATGAAGCTGATTATGACGCTGGCGGTCGTGGTTATTTTCCTGATTCTGACCGTGACGACGAACTCCTGGTTTGAACCGGTGCTGTATCTGACGGTCATGGGCGTGGCGATCGTCCTGAACAAAGGAACGAACCTGTTTATCGGGCGGATATCCTTTTTGACGAACAGTGTGTCGGCGGTCCTGCAGCTCGCCTGCTCGATGGATTATTCGATTTTCTTAAGCCATGCGTTTGCGAGGGAAAAGGCAAAGGGACTGGATCAGATGACCGCGTTAAGCAACGCGATCAATGAGGCGTTAAACTCCATTTTCGCCAGCAGCCTGACGACGATCGTCGGATTTATCGTTCTGTGTTTTATGAAGTTTAATATCGGATTTGATATGGGACTCGTGCTGGCAAAAGGTATTGTCCTGAGTCTTCTGACAGTGGTGTTTTTCATGCCGGCGATGATTCTGCGTATGACGCCGATGATTGAGAAAACATCCCATCGTTCGTTCCTGCCGTCGTTTGATAAGCTCAGTCACGGTATCTACAACAGCCGCCGCATCGTGCTGATTCTGATTGCGGTGCTGGCGATCCCGGCATACACGGCGCAGAGCATGAACGATTTCCTCTACGGAAATGACGCGGTCGGCGCCAGCGAGGGAACGACTGTATATGAGGATGATGAGCTGATCACAGCGAAATTCGGACGAAGCAATATGATGATGGCAATCGTGCCGGATACTTCTTTTATCAAGGAAAAACAGTTCACGGATGAGCTGGAAGACCTGCCGTACATGAAGAGTGTAACGTCCTTGTCCGGGCAGCTCCCGGAGGGCGTACCGGAAGATTTCCTTCCGTACAGCATCACAAGCCAGTTACATAAAAAAGATTATGCGAGAATCCTTATTTACGTTAAGAGTAAGGGCGAGAGCAAGCTGGCGTACCAGTGCTCGGATGAGATCCAGGCGATCATGAAGAAATATTATCCGGAAAATTCGTATCTGGTCGGCACAACACCGTCCACACAGGACATCCAGACGACGATCACGAAGGATTACAGCCGTGTCAATGTGATGTCGCTGATCGGCGTATTTGTGGTTGTCATGTGGAGCTTTAAATCACTGATTATTCCGCTCCTTATCATGATTCCGATTGAGGTCGCGATTTTCGTCAATATGGCGGTACCGTACATCGTCGGAGACACGATGATTTTCATTGGCTACATTATCGTAAGCTGTATCCAGCTGGGCGCGACCGTCGATTATGCGATTCTGACGACGAACAATTATCTGGAATGCCGCAAGACGATGGATAAGAAGGAAGCGGCAATCGGGGCGCTGAATCTTAGTATTCCGGCGATTCTGACATCCGGTTCGATCCTGACCTGTGCCGGATATATTGTATATAAGGTATCGAGTGTCGCGGCGATCGGCGATCTGGGACATTTGATTGGACGGGGGGCTCTGATTAGTATGCTTTTTGTCTGCTCCCTGATGCCGGCATTTCTGGTATTGTTTGATCATATCCTGATGCAGAACGAGTTTGAGAGGATTCATCTGTTTTTCAAAAAACGGCGCGAACGCCGCCATGCCCGTATGAAACGGGCGGCAAGACGCGTGGCTGGTGCCGTGTGGAAAGGGAAAAAGCCGCTGGTGGATTTAGTTACGTCGAAAAGAAAACAATTCGAAGCTGAAACGAAAGTGCTGGAAGATACAGAAATGACAGAGACGGGCGGTTCTCAAGAGAAAACAGATTCCGATGCGGAGGCGCGGGAGAAACACAGAAGAAAGCTCCGGCTACTCGGAAAAGTGAGAGAACGAAGAAAAGACCGGAAACGGAAGATGACAGAAAAAAGGGAGGCTGGAAGCCATGAAGAAGATCATTAGAAGAGGAGCGGTGGCGACGCTGGCAGCGGTTACGCTGGTAACGAGTGCGGCAGTTCCTGTCCGGGCGGCTGCACCAAGAGTTCAGGTAGATGAAACGATGTATGTCAATCTGGACTATTATGGAACGGCAACGCAGATCAATGTGGTCAAAGGCTGTACCACGAATGGACTGACCGAATATACCGATTATGGTACCTATGACAAGGTGGTCAACATGACGGACGACACGGCGCCGGAAATTGGCGATGGAACCGTCACATGGAAGCTGCCGGAGAAGAATTCGCGTTTTTATTATCAGTGTACGATGCCGAAAAACAGCGTCGATCTGCCGTGGACGTTTGACGTTTCCTATAAACTTAATGGAGTAGAAGCGGATGCATCCAAACTGGCGGGGGCGTCTGGTCTGGTTGAGGTCAATGTAAAGGCGACCCCGAATGAGAGGGCGAAGGCGTATTACAAAAATAATATGGTGTTGACCGTGCTTGTGCCGGTTGATATGGAGAAATGCTATAGTGTCGATGCGCCGGGCGCGCAGGTGCAGTCGGTTGGAAGCTATCAGGCGGCAATGTTTGCGGCGCTTCCGGGCGAGGACGGCGATTTTACAGTCCGGGTCGGCACGGATAATTATGAGAATATCGGAGTCATTATGATGATGGTTCCGGGGACACTGGATGAGCTGAACCGCATCAAAGATCTGAAAGAGGCGAAAGATACCTGGCGCGAGGATGGAAACAAGATGTATGACAGCATGAATGCGCTGTTAAAGACGATGGAATCCATGAAGTCGGATGTTTCCGGCGTGAAGGGCGGTCTGGCAAATCTCGATCAGGCGCGTGGAACCGTCAGTGCTAACCGGAAACAGATCGAGGCGCTCTCGACACAGGCGCTTGCCGATCTGCAGGCGGTCACGGATCAGACGACGGTCATGATTCCGTATTTACAGACGGCGCGCGATGCAGTGACGGATATTAACAGCAACACACAGGCGCTTTCCAATACGATGGAAGATATGCAGGATGAACTGGATCGCCTGTATGACCGCCTGGGAAGTCTGAGCAAATCGCTCCGGTCGGCTTCGGATGAATTAAATAAGGGTCTTGTCAGCCAGCAGACGCAGGATGCGATCGTGAAAGATATTGTCCAGCAGACGGCGGAAGTCCAGAAAATTTTGGAAGAACTCGATAAACTTCTGGGACAGGGAAATACCTCCCTGGCGGTGACAGAACAGGGAATTGGAAGCCTGAATCAGAGTTTAGCCACGTTAGACGGCATGAAGCTGAAACGGATCCGTAAGATGAAGAGTGTGGAGAAGGAAGAGACATCTGTATCGTCGGAGGCGGCATCTGGAAACGGAAATGGTCAGACAGCGGGGGCGGCTGGCAGCGCAGATATCACGGATTCTGCAGGTGCCGCCGATCATGCAAAAACTACGGGTTCTGCAAATACCACGGATGACGCGGAAATGGCAGCAGGCACTCAGGTCTCTGGCTCAGCAGGAACAGAAAGTAAAGATTCGGCTGAACAGGAAGCAGCGGGCGCAGGCACAGCGTCTGGTGCAGCTGGTAACCAGGCGGAAAAAGCGGCTGAACCAGCGACAAAGACGGAAGAGAAGAATCCTGCTTCGACGGCAGACAATGCAGAGGTGAATGCATTTGGAACCGAGGTTTCTGCGGGAACCCTGACAGCCGGACCGTCCGGCGAGCCGGGAAGCGGCGGTGTCAATGATGCGAGCTGGGAAGATGAGATTGGCAATGCAGAAGATGATGTAGAGGAGGCGCTGGAGTCTCTGTCAGCGACTACTTATTCTGCGGATGCTGCAAGTCTGGTGGAAGAGACGAAGGGCATTTTCCAGAAAGTGGAGCAGGCGCAGAAAACTGCGAAAACGATTGTGAATAAAGTGAATGGTGCATTCGAGACGGCGGGAGATATTACTGGCAAGACGGGTTCGACTTTATCGGCGCTCAGAAGTTCGACCGATGAGCTGATCAATTTGCTGGATGATATGCGGGTCCTGATTGACACAACGGATAAATATGTGCCGACGATGCTGGATTCCCTGTCTGATTCGGAAGAACTGATGAACCGGCTGACCAGGGCGCTTTATACCACACATGATATGCTCAGTCTTTTGAATGACACGCTGATTTCGGCAGGTGATTCGCTGGATGCCGGAACCAAGGCAACGCTGCAGGGCATGGAGAAGATTCTTGATAAGAACCTGACCATGATCGATCAGCTTGCGGCGGTTCGGGAAGCGGGGGAAGACATGAAGAGTACGCTCGATGAGCAGATCGATAAGTTTGAGGATGAGAACAACTTCCTGAACATAGATCCGGAGGCGGAGAAGATTTCCTTTACCTCATCGAAAAATCCGTCCCCGAACAGCGTGCAGATCGTCCTGCGGACCGATGAGATCAGCGATGATGATGAATCAGCCGATATCTCCGATCAGGAGGCAGACGGTAGCAGTGAAGAAGGTCCGTTAAAACGGATGTGGAATGTGCTGGTGGCGATCGTGAAGGCGATTATTGAGATATTCCAGAATCGGTAAAAGATGCAGAATAAAAATAGATAAGAAAAAGAACTGCCGCATCAGCAAATGATTTGCTGGGCGGCAGTTCTTTTTAGTGGACCAGACGGGAGTTGAACCCGTGTCCAAAAACCAATTCCCTGTTCTTCTACTATCATAGTCCGTTCTTTGACATTCCCTCTATCCTGCGGAAACGAACATCCTCAGAATTTTAGTAGTTCCTGATACGCCTGACAGTCCGGAACCCGCCTGTCATCGTTTCTCACATATTCGATGCCAGATTCTTAAAGTGTGAGTGCTCTAAGGCTGACAACTGCCAAATTAGGCAGCGTATGCTAATTTGTTGTTAGCGTTTAATTTTAAGTTTGCCATTTAACGCATCGCATGCGGATAGCTTCACCAGCTTCATGATCCCTGTCGAAACCGGTACTGGCCCTTATATTTAGATCCTTATTATCATACCATGAAAGAGGCGGTCTGTCAATGCAGTGAAAACTCAAGAGAAAAATATCTTGACAAAATAGAAACAGCTGATATAATCGAGACTGTAATGATGAACCAGAAACGGGTTTATCTATATAAAGAAAGTGTTGAGAAGACCAGTAGGATTGTGGAACTGGACAGAGAACGGCGTCGCAGGAAAAGCCTGAAATAACAGAGGCAGGTGGCTGTGGGTGGAAGCGCCGGACAGGAAAACAAATCTGAATACCAGCTTTGAATGTCCCTTAATCGGGAACGGTGATTCCGTTATCATCAGAATGAAGTGGAATCGATCCGAACGATCGATTCAATAAGGGTGGAACCGCGATTTATCGTCCCTTAGTCAGAAACATCTGGCTAAGGGGCTTTTTTGTTTTATAGGAAATTGCGTCCTATGAAACAAAAAACGCTCCGCGGGATGCGCACTCGCGCGAAGAAGCAACATGTCGCAAGCGACCGTGCTCGGCGCGGGAATGTGCCAAGACACATTCTTTTTTGGTTCTTCTGGTCAGGAAGCTTTTATTATTTCAGAACGAAAAGGAGAAAAAAGATGAAGATCACATTAAAAGATGGCTCTGTCAAAGAATATG
>ERZ773190.2243-NODE-2243-length-15700-cov-7.825248_pt1 | contig 15700 bp, 11 predicted proteins | sample MGYA00511111_ERZ773190 | MGnify/ENA primary metagenome ERZ773190 (study PRJEB29015, sample SAMEA2737777) | human gut metagenome | biome: human gut; feature: human-associated habitat; material: faeces | place: China | collected 2012 ... | reverse complement strand
TGGAAAATTATCTTGGTGCAATCCGATGTATCAAAAAACACCCGATTGCAGACCGAAAGTTAAAAACAGTTACCGCTGAACATTTACAGAGTTTTCTCGACCTGCTTACATTCGGTGGCGAGTTTCCGGATGGAAAAGTGCGAAAAGGATATAGCAAAGATTATATCCATTCTTTTTCCGCAGTGTTACAGCAGTCTTTCCGTTTTGCAGTATTTCCAAAACAGTTAATCAGTTTCAATCCAATGCAATATATCAAGCTGAAACGACAGGCAGAGGAAGTTGACCTCTTTTCTGATGATGAGGTAGAAGAAGGTACACAGCCGATTTCACATGAGGATTACGAGCGGCTTATCAAGTATCTGGAAAAGAAAAATCCACCTGCAATTCTGCCGATTCAGATCGCATATTATGCAGGACTTCGTATCGGGGAAACCTGTGGTCTTACATGGCAGGACATCAACCTTGAAGAACAATGCCTGACCATAAAACGCAGTATCCGTTATGACGGAACGAAGCATAAAAATGTGATTGGAACAACCAAGCGAAAGAAAGTAAGGATTGTTGATTTTGGAGATACACTGACTGAAATATTGAAAGCAGCAAGACGGGAACAACTGAAAAGCCGGATGCAGTACGGGGAACTTTACCACCGCAACTACTACAAAGAGGTGCATGTAAAAAACAGGGTGTATTATGAATACTATCACCTTGACGGAACGCAGGAAGTCCCGGCAGATTATAAAGAAATATCCTTTGTCTGCCTCAGACCGGATGGTAGTCTGGAACTGCCGAGTACACTCGGCATTGCTTGCAGGTCAGTGTCAAAGAAGCTGGAAGGATTTGAAGATTTTCACTTCCACCAGTTACGTCACACCTATACCAGCAACCTGCTCTCCAACGGGGCGGCTCCGAAAGATGTACAGGAACTGTTAGGACATTCTGATGTCAGTACCACAATGAATATTTACGCTCACTCAACAAGAAAAGCAAAACGGGATTCCGCAAGACTTCTTGATAAAGTAGCGAGCAATGCTTAACTAAAAATTTCCCTTATTTCCCTTGCGGATTCCGCATAAGGGCAAAAATAAGGGAAAATACATATCATTTCACTATCTAATGGGCTGAAAAGCCTGTAAAATAAGGAAAGTTCAGGAAATCTCTCCACAAATTCCGATTTTTCCACGTAAAAAAGGATGTGCCTTTTTGTGTAATAGGGAATTCCAGGAAATTTCCTATTACACGAGAAATTGCTCTCTCATCACAGTTCACACATTATGCAAACTGCAATCCCATCTCGCACAATCTAATTATATCGCAGCTTTATTATCTCCGTTTATCCATTTATAGTCAAATACTATCATCAAATCGCCAAAATGGACAGCGCTTGCCAATACACTGATTGTTCTGAGCATAATGCGTACACTGGACTTCTGTGCATTCCATTTCGATTCCAAAATGCGTTTTTACAAAATCAACCGCCGCCAGAATCGCCAGATAAGAATCTCTTTTACAACACCTCGGACCGCCGGTGCGCGAAATCGCCTCCAGTGCTTTTGATGTCATCTGATTCGAAAGTCCCCAGGATTCCTCCGTCAGTGGCGTCGCCCCAGACAAGATAGATACAAACATACCTGCGCTGATTCCCGCTCCGCAGGCACCCCAGAATCCGCAGGTTCCTCCTGGAACGGCTTTCCCACGGTTCAGCATTTCCATCACAGATTCCCGCAGATTAATAGCACCTCCCGCATTTTTATATGCAGTAAGCAGAGCCGCTCCCACCATGACATGATGCTCCGGTCCATGCATATGGCAAAACGGTGCATCCATCATCTTCCGGACAATCTCGATCGGATTTCTGGATGTTTCGTCTATACACAGGGAAAGAATAGTGTCCAGTCCCTTCGTATGACAATCATTACAAACATAATGCCCGTTCTGGCATCTGGTCTTGCTCAATTCTTTTTTATGACATAATTCGCACTCCATCCATTCATCCTGTTCCAGATAAATAAGAGGTGCTTTACAGACAATACATTCTTCTTGCATGGGATTTCCATCTCCTTTACATTCATTTCCCGACCAGCGCGTTGAGTTTCTCCACTATATCCATACTTCCCGACCGGAAACCTTCCAGATCGAGTGTAATGTACAGAAATCCCATTTCTTTTAATGTCCTGCAAATCGTCTCCCGCTCGGCAATCGCTTTTTCAAATTTATCCGCATCCACCTCGATCCGGACAATATCGCCATGCAGGCGCAGGCGCACATTTCCGCCAAACACGCTTCGAAGATAATCTTCGCCTTTCTCAATCCGCTTCAAAACTTCCATGTCAAAGGAAGTTCCATATGGAAGGCGGGTCGCCATACATGGCATGGACGGACGGGATGCAACGGAAATTCCTAAGTCAGCCGCAAATGCCTTGACATCCTTTTTCTCCAGTCCGCACTGTGCAAGTGGACTGACGACACCCAGCTCACGGAGTGCCTGGATACCCGGGCGATACACATGCAGGTCGCTCTCATTGGTTCCGTCCATCACGCACGGAATCCCCTCTTCTTTTGCAAAATCCAGAAGTGTCGCGAACAGGTGGTGTTTGCAGATATAACAGCGGTTGACCGGATTCGTCCGGATGGCTTCCAGCTCCATCTCATTGACCTGGATAATTTTATGGATCGCGCCCAGCTCCTTTGCCACCCGCTCCGCGATCTCCAGATCACAGGCTGGGTGCAGCATGGTGTGAAATGTCACGGCATAAACCGGCATTCCCGTCTTCTTCGCCGTATCACACGCCAGCTTGAGAATCAGGCTGCTGTCCACACCGCCCGAAAAGGCGACACAGACCGGTGCCTTCGCTTTTTCTGCCATGAACTGTTTTAAAGCTTCTCTTTTTTCTGTCTCTGATATCATTGGTTTATTTTCCATGGTTCTTGATTCTCCTCTTAATTATCTAACGAGAATGCACTGTGCCGTTTTTCAATCTCAAAAGTGCTTACTGTAAACTAATACTTCCGTCTTCCATTACTCCGTGGAATACTTCCATGAAGCGCTTCCCTGTCTCCCGGCAGATCGCGCGCACGCTCTCATACTCCGGATAGCACGTATCCACGCCGCCGCGCTTGCAGATTTTTACCTTTGCTGCCCCGTAACGGGTCTGGATCTCCTTTACTTCCCGTGGCAGTATCGTCCTCTCTACTGGATAGCGGCGCACACCGATCGTGGTCGTACAGGAGAAGACAAGCTGTTCTAATTCTTCCCGTTTTTCTGCCGTTGTCAGTACATGAAGCACATACGCCGGACGGTTTTTCTTCATATATGCCGGTGTGTACCACACATCTCTGGCGCCCGCTTCCAGAAGCACCTCCATCGCATATCCCAGCGCCTCGCCGGTGCAGTCGTCCAGGTTTGCCTCCATGACCCACATGGAGCTCTCGTCGTGACCGTCTTTTCCGGTTTCTACTTCCACCGTTTTATCCGTCAAAAGCATCGCCCGCAGGATATTCGCGTGCGCGAAATCCTTATTTCCGGCGCCGATACCGATCTTTTCGATCTGGTACTTCTTCGGAAGCGCCGCTTCTGTCCGGAATGCCGCCGCGATCGCCGCGCCGGTCGGCGTTACCATCTCTCCTTCGACATCCCGAAGCGTCAGTTCCAAGCCCTGTGCCGCTGCGATATTTGCCGTCGCCGGAACCGGAACCGGCATTAAACCGTGCTGGCAGCGTGCGAATCCATGACCTTCGGAAAGCGGCGATACCACCACGCGGTGGATTCCCAGATCCTCCAGGCAGAATGCCGCACTGATAACATCCACAATCGAGTCAATTGCACCGACTTCATGGAAATGAACCTCGCTGACCGGGATTCCGTGTGCTTTCGACTCTGCCCCCGCCACAATCTCAAACATCCGGCGCGCCAAGTTTTTAACACGGTCAGATGCATCCAGACGATCGATGATCTCGAAAATGTCATGGATGTTGCGGTGGACGTGAGGATGCATATGATCGTGGGTGTGAGCGTGATCATGGCTGTGCTCATGGTCGTGGGTGTGAGCGTGATCATGGCTGTGCTCATGGTCGTGAGTGTGTTCATGATCGTGATGATGCTCATGGTCGTGCTCATCATGGCTATGTTCGTGCTCATGACCATGTTCGTGGTCATGATGATGCTCTTCTTCCTCTAAATGTACATCGAAATCATACGCATCGATTCCACATTTCTTCGTCCGCCCAAAATGCAGATGATACCCGGACACGCCCAAACTGTCCAGTGCCCGTACCAGTTTTTCCCGGCTTGCTCCAAGATCCAACAGTGCGCCAACCGTCATATCTCCACTGATTCCAGACGCACAATCCAGATATAAGATTTTCTCATCCATTTTTACTTCTCCCTCTACTTTTCTCATTTTATTGATACGTTTCCGTTTTTCGCTTTTATGCAATTATCACAAACCACTATCACTCTGCCGTCTTCTTCGGCTCCCGAACCGCCAGGCGGTTAATCTGCGCCGCCAGATATGCTGCGCCGTAGCCGTTATCTATATTTACAACCGAAATGCCGTTCGCACAGGAATTAATCATCGTGATCAATGCCGACAGTCCATGAAAACTTGCACCATAGCCGACCGAGGTCGGAACCGCAATGACCGGATTTTCCACCAGCCCGGCGACAACTGTGCCAAGCGCGCCTTCCATTCCCGCCACCGCAATCACGCAGTTTGCCCGCGCAATCGCCTCGCGTTTGGATAAAAGGCGATGGATGCCCGCCACCCCTATATCATAGTAGCGCTCCACGCGGCAGCCGAAAAATTCTGCCGTTTTGGCAGCTTCCTCCGCAACCGGGATATCCGCGGTTCCGCCTGTGCAGACTGCCACCAGCCCTTCCAGCTTCCGCGGTGTCTCCGATGATTTTCTCGCCTGCAAAATTTTTGAAACCGGATCGTATTCTATCTCCGGGATGCGCGCCCGCACTAGATTCCACTGCTCCGGCGTCGCCCGCGTTCCAAGTACTTCCCCATTTTCCCGGTACAGCGTCTCGAAAATATCCGCCAGATAGGCATCCGGCTTTCCTTGGCAGAACACCGTCTCTGGGAATCCCGACCGCAATTTCCGGTGCAGATCCAGCTTCGCATACCCTAAATCTTCGTAAGGAAGATTCTTGAACGCGTTCTCCGCTTCCTCAATACTCGTATCCCCCCGTTTTACCTCTTCCAACAGCTTCCGAACATCCATTTCTTCCTCATTTCTCCTTGTCAAATCCCGATTTTCTCTGTCAATATGTGAACCGGCTAAACTGCTGCCATCTTTTCCTGCAATGCCTTTAAATCAATCCGCCGCGTGCAAATCCGCTTCAAAAGAGATTCCGAATGGCTCACAATCACCATTCCCAGCTCCCGCTCCTTTGCCTCATGCAAAAGCGCCTGCCAGATCTGGCTCTGGGTCACTGCGTCAAACATCGCGGTAATCTCATCCGCCAGCAAATACCGCGGATTTGCCGCCAGCGCTCTGGCAATACAAAACCGCTGCAGTTCGCCGCCGGAAAGCTCCGATGGAAACCGATCCAGCCATTCTTCCCGGATGCCAAGCCGTCCCCGGCTCTCCTCATCCACCTGACCGCCCTCACTGAGAACCTGGCGCATCCGCCAGCGTGGGTTGAGCGCCTGCTCCGGGTGCTGCCAGATTAACTGCACCGGCATACAGCCCCGGATATTCTCAATTGGTATGCTGTCAATCTCTACCGTTCCCGCTTCCGCTCTCTCATATCCCGCCAGCAGGCGGCACAGCGTCGTTTTTCCATATCCGCTCGGCGCCACCAGACCCACGCGCTCTCCTGGCTCAATTTTCAGGGAAATACGCGTCAGCACGTGGCGCCCTCCATTTTCATACGAAAAAGATAGGTTTTCCGCCTTTAGTGACATCTCATTCTCCTCCAAAAAATTCATGTTCCGGCAGTGCCCGGTAGAGCGCCTGCGTGTATGGCTCTTTCAGATTCCGTCCCTCCCGGAAGTTCTCCGGCTTTACTTCCTCCAGAATCGTCCCGTCATAAAACACCAGAATCCGGTCCGCCATCTCAATCGCCAGTTCCAGATCATGAGTAATCAGAAGCACCGCTGCCCCGTCCTGTGCCATCTCTTTTAAATGACGGATCACATGGCGCGCGGTCATCGCCTCCAGCCCCGGTGTCGGTTCATCCGCCACAATCAGCCTCGGCTCCTGCATCAGTGCCGCTGCCATCAGGACGCGCCGCGCCATGCCGCCCGACAGCTCAAATGGATAACATTTTTCCACTGATTCATCCAGCCCGTACCGCTTCAAAAGCTGGCGGCATTTTGCCCGCGTCGCTTCATCTTTTCTGCCGCCGCAGATCTGATCCCCGACCCGCATCAACGGATCGAGGTAGGAAACCCCCTGCGGAATCAGGGAAATTCCATTGCCCCGCAGCCCGGCAAGCCGCGTCTCATCCAGAACCTCTCCCTGATAGGAAATTTTTCCTTCCATCCGGCAGTTGTACGGCAAGATTCCCAGAATCGCGTGCGCCAGCAGGCTTTTTCCCGAACCACTCGCCCCGACCACCGCCGTCAGCTCCCCACTGAAAAGTTTGCAGGAAAGGTCGCGGAGCGGATGGAGTTCGCGCCGTCTAAGCCCACGCGCGTACTGCGTAAAATATAAGTTTAGATTTTGAATTTTCAATATCGGCTTTTCCATGGAATCACAATTTTCACGCAATCTCCGTTCTTTGATAACGTCTGTCTGTTCCAAATCTGATAGCCGCATCGTTTTTGATTGTTTTTGTCTTAATCGCATCATTTTATCAAAATATATGTTTTTCTGCCTCATTCCCAGCATCCTCTACTCATGCGCGCTCCCCGGATCCATCAGCCGCCCCAGGCTCTGCCCGATCGCCTGAAATCCCAGCGTTACCAGCACCAGTGCCGCGCCCGGAAAGAGCGCCAGCCACCATTTTCCGGTAATCAGGTACGACATACTCTCGGATAAAATAACACCGATCGCTGGTTGCTCGGAGGAAAGACCGAAGCCCAGAAAGGTCACGCCCGCCTCATGCAGAATCGCATGGGGAAAGAGAAGAATTAACCCGGTCACAAATTGCCTTGATACCTGCGGGACGATGTGGTTCCAGGCAATCCACCAGGGCTTTTTCCCCAGTTTTTCGGAGATCTGCACATACGGACTTTCCCGGATCTGTAAGATTTCCGCCCGCAAAAGCCTCGCCAGCGACGCCCAGTGCGTCAGGGCAATCCCGGCTGCCACCCCCCGGAATCCCTTTCCCAGACTGTAGGAAATCAGGATCAGGAGAAGCATGTGCGGGATTCCCATTACCAGATTAATCAGCCCGCATACCAATGAATCCATCAGTCCCCCGCCAAGCGACGCCAGCAATGCAAGCGCCAATGCCACCGCGGCGCTGATCGCCGCGGTCAGAAGCCCCAGCCGGATGCTTAAAGAAAGCCCTGCAACCGTCCGTTTCAGCATATTCCGCCCCATCCAGTCGGTTCCAAACAGCCCGCCGGTTCCCGGAGGCAGGTTTTTTCTCGCAAAATCGACCTGCTGTGCGGCATCCTCCCAGACGATTCCAAGCACTGTCACCAGAATCAGGAAAAGGAGGGAAATTCCCAGCAGCCAGAGTGTTTTCTTTCTCATGCCCTGCCTCCTTTCCTAAGTCTCGGATCGACCAGCCGGTACAGCCCATCCGCCGCTGCATTTCCTGCAAATACAAGCACTGCACTGATGAGTGTAATTCCCATCAGAAGCGGGATATCGCTTCCCAGCCCCGCCGTGACCGCCGCCTGTCCGAGTCCCGGATAGGAAAAGACCTGTTCCACCAGCACCGAACCGCCGAAAATCTCGCTGATCGAGCCAAATTGGAGCGTAATTACCGGGAGAAGCAGGTTGCGGAGTCCATGCCGAAAAATCAGCCGCCAGCCGCTCTCGCCCCGCGCCCGCGCATAGAGTACGTAATCACTTTCCAGAATCTCAATCACTTTTTCGCGCGTGTGCATCGCAATCGAAGAAATCCCTGTCAGTCCCAGCGTACACGCCGGCAGAAATGCGTGATACAGGCGATCCGCCAGGCTGACCTCGTCCGCCGCCATTCCCACCGGGACACTGAACCCGATTGGGAAGACGGGAAGCTGCACTGTAAAGAGAAGCAGCAGCACCAGCGCCAGCCAGAAGGACGGCGTTCCCGCGATCACGATGCAATAGCCCGTAATCAGGCGATCCGCCCACTTGCCCCGTTTTGCCGCCGCTGCAATTCCTAAAAATATCCCCACGATTCCCGAAAACAGCCACGCAGACAGAAGGAGCCACACTGACGCAGACGCCTTTTCCGCGATCACCTCCAGCACCGGTCTGCGGTACAGAAGGGAAATGCCAAAATCACCATGACAGATGCCCGAAATCCAGTTAAAGAAGCGCTTCCAGACCGGCACACCAACGCCCCAGTACGCCTGCAGCTTCTCGATCTGCTCCGGCGCCATCGAGCCGAGCGCCGTCTGCCCGACATTCGTCTGCAGCGGATCGACCGGAGACATCGACACCAGCAGAAACGATACCAGACTGACTGCCAAAAGCAGCAGAATCAGGTGCAGCAGACTGCGCCCAAACCATTTCATCCTACTCATAGTACCACCGATCGACATTGTTGACGATGGACCAGCCGTGACCGTGCGGATGCACCTTCTGCTCTGCGACATGAAGCCCGTCTCTCACCCAGTACAGATGATCGACATTCACCAGCCAGATCCACGGAAGATCACCCTCAGCTGAAACGCCCGTCTCGCCGTCCCACTGCGCCTTTTTCCACAATTCATATGAACTTTCCAGATCCGGTGCTGCCAGGGCCTCATCCATATAAGCGTCCACGGTCTCATTCGCATACGGCGAATATTCTGCCAGCCCCGTATCTGCCTTTGTATGGTAAATATTATAAAATTCCATCGGCGTGTGCGCGCCCCAGCCCCAGAGAAGCGGCTGCGACTGTGCCTCGTCATACGCAGTATCCCAGCCGGTGCCGCGGATCGATGTGTCAATTCCAATCTCTTTTAACTGCTGCGCCGTATCGGCTGCCAGCGCCTGACGCACCGAATCCCCGGTCGGATAGAGAAATTCCAGAATGGCTTTCACTCCACCCTTTTCGCGGATGCCGTCGGCATTTTTCTTCCATCCCGCCGCATCCAGCATCTCTTTCGCCTTCTCCGCATCATAGGAAATGTTCTCCATTTCATCGTTGTACCACGGCATCTTGTCACAGACACTATATGCCGGGCTGCCGTACCCATTTAACACATGATCGATCATTTCCTGCCGGTCAATCGCCAGGTTGATCGCCCGGCGCACCTGCACATCCGCGGTAAAATCATTGCCGATTTTTACGCCATCCTCCCGTACCGTCTCCGGCACTGCCGGGAGGTTAAATCCACGGTTGTCCACCGTCTCACAGTCCAAAAGACTGAATTCTGGAACTGACTGGTCTGCATAGGACGCCGCCGTGTACGCCACATCCACCTGCCCGGCGCGCACCGCCGCAAATGCCGCATCCTCTTCCATAAAGAGAATCGTGACCTGCCGCATCTTCGGCGCATCCCCATAATAATCCGGGTTGGCTTCCAGAATCACCTGCTGCCCCTTGTCCCACTGTTTCAGGATATATCGCCCGGAACCGATCGGATGTGTGCCGTAATCCGTTCCATATGCATGCTCCGGCACAATTCCCGTCACCGCCATCGTGTATGACCAGATAGCAAACGGGCGTTCCATCTCAAACACAACCGTCACATCATCGATCGCCTCCGCCTGTTTCAGCATTGAAAAATCGTTGACGGAACTCGTCTTTTTCAATGTGTTATAAGTGAATGCCACATCCTCCGCGGTCAGCGCCTCGCCATCCGTGAATTTCGCATCGTCGCGGATCGTCACCGTCCATGTCATTCCATCCTCGGAGGTCTCCACATCCGTCGCCAGATCATACCCGATACTCAAATCTGCTTCTGTCACCGTCAAGGTGCTCTGGATCAGCGGTTCATGCATATGCTCGCCCGCGCCCCAGCCATATGCCGGATCAAAGCCCGCCTCCGGCTCTGAAGTCGGCGGCATCGCGATAATAACGCTTGTTTGGGTATTTTCCGTCTGTTCTGCGCCGGAACCGCCTTTCTGCGCCTGATTTCCAGCGTTTCCGCATCCGGAAAGCATGACTGCCGCCGCTAAGGCAGTGACGCCAAGTGCCCTGGCTTCTCCGAACACCTTTCCAATGATTTTGCCTGTATTTTCTCGTTTTTTCATATTTTCTGTTGTACTCCTATATTTTTCTTTATGAAACAAAAGGATATCAGAAAAGTGCGGTCCCTGCTGAACCGCTGTACCTTCCTGGTATCCTTCTCCATTTTTCTTATTTATCTCAGTTAAAAAAGAATGTGCCTTGGCACATTCTCGTGCCGGGCGCGGTCGCTTGCGACATGTTTCTTCTTCGCGCGAGTGCACATCCCGCGGAGCGTTTTTTGTTTCATAGGACGCAATTTCCTATGAAACGAGAAGACTCCCACCTCTTTAAGTGGTGAGTCCTGATTTCTATTTTTTCGTTCCCCCGCTTCTGCAAGGCAGCATCTGCTTGTGCAGCACTGTTTTCTTTTTCTTATATACATTTAGACTCATTTTAGATGTCTGTTATCTTATTATTATTCCGTCGGCGTCGTCTTTCTCACATTCGTCTCCAGGAAACGGTTATATCCGAGCCAGCCCGGATTCTCCCCGCCGCTCTTTAAGACTTCCAGCATCGTCTCCATCTTCGCATCGGTATTGTCCGCGAAATTCAATGCCAGCGCCTCCAGAAGCGCCGGTTTCTTCGGGGAACCGTACTCTAATTCGCCGTGGTGCGCAAGGATGCAGTGCTTTAACTCCGCCGCTGTCTTTGCCGGGAATCCCGGAATCTCCTTAATACGGTCTGCAACCATCATCGTGCCGATCACGATATGACCTAAGAGCTGACCGTCGTCCGTATAATCATTTTCCGGAAATGCGGATAATTCCTGCACTTTTCCGATGTCGTGGAACAGCGCCGCCGTCAGAAGCAGATCGCGGTTCAGCGCCGGATATGACTTCGTGTAGAAATCACAGAGTTTCATAACACTTAACGTATGTTCCAAAAGTCCGCCCACAAAACCATGATGCACACTCTTCGCCGCCGAATGGAAGCAGAATTTCTTCACAAATGCCTTATCTTCCAGGAAATAGCTGGATGCCAGCTTTTTCAGGTACGGATTCTGGAAAGACTGCACCAGAGCCGTCAGCTCCTGATACATTATCTTGATATCCTTTGAGCTGACCGGAAGGTAATCGCTTTCCTGATACTCGCCCTCGTCCGCCTTGCGTATGCGCTTGATATTTAACTGGTTGGAACCCTGGAAAACCGTCACATCGCCGTCCACATAGACGTACTGCAGCGGCTCAAAATCATTGATGCCCGGGGAACTTAAATCCCAGATTTTGCAGTCTACCGTGCCTGTTTTATCCTGAAGCAGCACGGAAGCGTACTCTTTTCCGTTTTTCGTCACCGCGTGCTGTTTCGTCTTACATAAATATACGTCCGAGACTCTCATTCCTTCCCGGAACTGTTCAATATATCTCATTCTGCCTATATCCTCCTGAATTTCTATCTGGCGCGCAGAGATACCAAAAATGGAATTTCCGTGTATCCGTCGCGCCCTTTCCGCATCACATTTACCGATACAGACACGCCGCTCGCGGAATTTTCAATCTGCGCCTGGAGATCTTTGAAACTTCCGATCTCCTTTGTGCCAAATTTCACAATAATATCGCCGGGCTGGATGCCAGCGTCATATGCCGGGCTGCCGGAGACTGCCTCCGTCACGTAAACGCCCGCCGGAATGCCGCTCCCCTGCATCGCACGGCTCACATCCTGTCCCAGGATGCCCAGATATGCCGCCGAAGCGCCATTCGTCAGCCGCTCCAGAATCGGCTTGTAGCTAGAAATGGTGTACGCCGCCGTCCGATCCGTACAGCTCTCGCTGCGGCAGGACTCCGATGTCCAGCCGACCATCTCTCCGGCTGTATTGATCAAAAAGGTACCCGTCTGCGAATTGCTGCTGATATCCGCATACAGGATCCGCGTCAGTCCATCTGTAATCTGCACATTGCGCGCCACGTAGGATACCGTTCCGAACGAAAGCGAATGCACCTGTCCGGACGGACCGCCGATACCTACGAGGACATCGCCTGCCTTGACCGTATATGAATTGGCAAGTGAAAGCACCTGCACCTTTTTCCGCTCTTCTTCCGGCAGATTGCCGGACGGCACCGCCACAACTGCCATTCCGAGCACTTCGTCAATCTGGCGCACTGTACCAGCGATCTTCGTTCCATCCGAAAATCTCACATTGATCGAATCTGCTGCCCGCACCGCATCGGCGTAAGTAAAGATCAGAAATTCTCCATCACTCTCCGCGATGACTGCACCTGCATAATCACCCGTATTTTCCACCGGATTTCCAAATATATCCGTATCCTGTTTGCCGGAGCTGACCGTCACGATCGACTTATCACCCTGTTCCCCGATTCCACGCAGCACCGACGTCATCGAATTGAAATTGTCTGCGGAAAACTGATAGCTGGAAAGCGCCTCGCTGACCGCCTCATCAATCTCCTGCTCCATTTGTTCCGGCTGCGCTGTCATATCCGCATCTGCACCGTCCGACGGCGAAACAGAGTCCGGATCGTCCTTGGAAAACTCGACTGAGGATGTCTCCTGCATCCCATTTTCCTGAAAACACCGATCCGCAAACGGCTTTACCGCCGCAAACGAAACCGCCGCGACTCCTCCAAATGCGGCTGACGCGCATACAAAGAGAGCCACCCGCTTCGCAATCTGTTTTCTGGTCAGCGGCGGCTTCACTATCGTTTCTCTCATGAATTCCCGTTTTTCCTTTTTTTCAAGTTCTTCTGAATCCGGCATTTCACTTTCCCCTTTGCATAACATATCCTAATTATACTTTCCTTCTTAAGGTTATGCAAGAAAAAAGTGCGAATGCTTGGCTAGACGGCGGGGAATGTGATATAATGTGAACACTTGACGAGGTCTTTTCGAGTCTAGTGAGAACTTATACCTGACCACTTAATGAGGTCTTTCACGAATTTAGTGGTCACGGTATCATGTGAACACCATTTAAATTAAGAGGATTACCACAACATGAATGAAAAAGCATTAAAAACTCTCGAATATACAAAGATCATCGACCAGCTCACGGAGTACGCCTCCACGGAGATGGGAAAACAGATGTGCCGGGAACTGCAGCCGTCCTGTGATCTGGGGACGATCCGGCAGAGCCAGACGGAGACGACCGATGCCCTGACGCGCGTCCGCATGAAGGGAAGTCTCTCCTTCGGCGGCGTGAAGGATGTGCGTGGTTCCATGAAACGTCTGGAAATCGGAAGTTCCCTGGGGATCCCGGAGCTTCTCGCTGTCAGCTCCCTGCTGACAGTCGCTGCCCGCGCGCAGAGCTACGGACGCCATGAGAAATCCGAAGAATTTCCAGATGATTCCCTTGATGAGCGCTTCCGCGCCCTGGATCCGCTGACGCCGGTCAACAATGAGATCAAGCGCTGCCTGCCATCCGAGGATGAGGTCAGCGATGACGCAAGTCCGGGACTTGCCAAAGTGCGCCGCTCCATGAAGATCGTGGGCGGACGCGTCCATACCCAGTTAAATTCTATTTTAAATTCCAGCCGGACCTATTTACAGGATGCCGTCATCACAATGCGCGACGGGCGCTACTGCCTGCCGGTCAAGGCTGAGTATAAATCCCAGGTCCCAGGCATGGTGCACGACCAGTCCTCGACCGGTTCGACTGTATTTATCGAGCCGCTCGCGATCGTCAAGCTGAACAACGAACTGCGCGAGCTGGAAATCCAGGAAAAACGGGAAATTGAGTTCGTTCTGGCAGCTCTTTCCAGCCAGCTTATGCCTTACACCGACGCGATCCGCTCGGATCTTTCGATTCTGGCAGAGCTCGATTTCATTTTCGCAAAGGCAGCTCTTTCCCGCCACTATAACTGCGTGGAACCGAAATTTAACAACAAACGGTATATCAATATCAAGGACGGACGCCATCCGCTCTTAAATCCGAAACAGGTCGTTCCGATCAACATCTGGGTTGGCGATTCGTTTGACCTTCTGATTGTGACGGGTCCAAACACGGGTGGTAAAACCGTTTCTTTAAAAACCGTCGGACTCTTTACCCTGATGGGGCAGTCAGGACTCCATATCCCGGCATTTGAGGGATCCGAGCTGGCTGTTTTTGACAATGTATTTGCCGACATTGGCGATGAGCAGAGCATCGAGCAGAATCTGAGTACATTCTCCGCCCATATGACGAATATCGTTTCGATTTTAAATGAGGCGGACGCCAATTCGCTCTGTCTCTTCGATGAGCTCTGTTCCGGTACCGACCCGACCGAGGGCGCGGCGCTGGCGATTGCGGTTTTAAATTTCCTACACAACATGACCTGCCGGACGATCGCAACCACGCATTACAGCGAATTAAAAGTCTTTGCGCTGACCGCGCCAGGCGTTGAAAATGCCTGCTGCGAGTTCAACGTCGAGACTCTCCGCCCGACCTACCGCCTGCTCATCGGTATTCCAGGAAAAAGTAATGCATTTGCCATTTCCCGCAAGCTGGGGCTGCCGGATTATATCATCGACGAGGCGAAAAACCAGATGGAGCAGAAGGACGAATCCTTCGAGGATCTGCTTGCCAATCTGGAAAACAGCCGCGTGACCATTGAAAAAGAGCGCGAAGAGATCGCCTCCTATAAACAGGAGATTGAAACGCTGAAGAACCGCCTCCAGCAGAAGGAAGAACGTTTCTCCGAGCAGAAGGAAAAAATGCTTTCCAAAGCCCGCGAGGAAGCTCAGAAGATCCTTCAGGATGCAAAGGACACCGCCGATCAGACGATCCGCAACATCAACAAGCTTGCCAAGTCTTCCGGCGTCAATAAAGAACTGGAAGCCGAGCGGACCAAGCTGCGCGGCAAGATCCAGGATGTAGACAAGAAACTGGCAGTTAAGAAAACCGCCGCACCGAAAAAAGCCGTTTCCGCGAAAAAGCTGCGTCTCGGCGATACCGTGCGCGTTCTCTCGATGAATTTAAAGGGAACCGTCAGCTCCCTGCCGAACGCCAAGGGCGATCTGTATGTACAGATGGGAATTCTGCGCTCCCTCGTCAATATCCGCGATCTGGAAATGGTCGAGGAAGCATCCATCACCGGACCGGGACTTTCCGGCACGCATACGGGTGGTTCCCGCGGATCCGGAAGCGGAAGCAGCAAGATCAAGATGTCCAAGTCCTTCAGCGTATCGCCGGAGGTCAACCTGATTGGCATGACCGTCGATGAGGCGATCCCGGTACTCGACAAATACCTGGATGATGCCTACCTGGCGCATCTTCCGCAGGTCCGCGTCGTACATGGTCGTGGAACCGGCGCTTTGAAAGCGGGCGTACACCGCCACTTGAAGAAATTAAGCTATGTCAAGGAATACCGGCTTGGCGAGTTTGGCGAAGGCGATACAGGCGTTACAATCGTGACATTTAAATAAGAAATATCCATAACTGTTCAGTAGGCCTGCGCATTTACTGCGCTGACCGTACGAAAACATGGGCCAGCAGGCAAAAATCCC
>ERZ773190.2209-NODE-2209-length-15896-cov-3.110662_pt1 | contig 15896 bp, 14 predicted proteins | sample MGYA00511111_ERZ773190 | MGnify/ENA primary metagenome ERZ773190 (study PRJEB29015, sample SAMEA2737777) | human gut metagenome | biome: human gut; feature: human-associated habitat; material: faeces | place: China | collected 2012 ... | reverse complement strand
CCAATACCTGCCCCAATTGCTAATTTAAGTTGTGCAGGAATAGCATTAATAATCATTGTTCTAATTCCTGTAATAGAAATAACTAAGAAAATAATACCTGAGATAAAAACACAGGCTAAGGCTCCTTTGTAAGATAACCCCATTCCAAAACAAATTGTATAAGTAAATAAAGCATTAACCCCCATTCCTGCAGATAAAGCCACTGGATAGTTTGCAACAAGTCCCATAATAATGGTAGCTACAGCAGAAGCAATAGCAGTTGCAAGGAATACCCCTTGAACAGACATTCCCGTTTCACCAAGCATTGCTGGATTGACTGCTAAAATATAAGCCATTGCTAAGAATGTTGTCACACCAGCTAAAATTTCAGTTTTTACTGTAGTGCCTTTTTCACTTAATTTAAAAAACTTGTCTAACATAAATTTCTCCCTTCTTCAAACGTTATTATCGTACATTATTTTTAGACAATTGACAAGCAAACAAAAAAGCACTTACATAAAAAGTGCTAATAACAAGGGCATAAATACCGCTGGTAAAAGATTGCCTACTTTAATTTTTGTATGAAAACATAAATTTGTCCCTACCGCAAATATTAAAACCGAACCCACAAAAGAAATATTAGAAATCATTGTTGTCGTAAAATAAGGTGCTAGAAAAGAAGCCCATATTGTAAGCATTCCTTGATAAACAAAAATAGGAATTGCGGAAAAAATCATTCCCACCTCAAGTGTTGAAGAAAAAACCATAACGATTACAAAGTCCATTACGGCTTTTGAAATCAAAACACTTGGATCATGTAACAAACCATCTTGAAAAGAACCTACAATAGCCATACCTCATACACATATAACAAGTGAAGTAGAAACAAAACCATCAATGAATTTAGAATCATTACTTTTAACTTTATTTTTTAAATAGCTCCCAAATTGTTCAATTCTTTTTTCAATATTAATAAATTCTCCTATTAAAGCACCAAAACATAAAGACAAAACAAGAATTAAAGATCCTGTTGACTCTATTATTGATTTAGAAATCTTTAACATCCCTGTCATCGCCCCTGAAATACCAACAAACAAAACCGCTAAACCAATTCCTTGCATAATCGTTTCTTGATACCTATTTTTTAAACCATTTTTAAACAATAGACCAATAATACCACCTGCAACAACAGCTATGGTATTAACAATTGTTCCTAATCCAAACATTCAAACAATCCTAACCTTTCCATTTCATAATACACACCATCATTTTCAACACTTTCACAAATGTTATCAGCACTTGCTTTTAATTCTTGGCAGGCATTTTTCATTGCTACACCATAATTGCAAACTTGTAACATTTCATAATCATTCATACTGTCGCCAAAAGCAATCGTATCTTCCATTTTCATATGAAGTGTTTCAACGACCTTTTTAATAGCAAGTCCCTTATCCATTCCTTTTTTGATGATTTCACCATTGATAGAATGTTGGCTAAACATTTCATGAACAATAAAATGATAATTTGGTAAGAGTATTTTTGTTTTTTCAATATCTTCTCTATTAAAAGCAATAAAACAAAGTTTATGAATTCCTTGATCTTGATATTTGCTTATATCAACCATATGATATTCTTTCTTTTGTTGTTCTTTTAATCTTTCAAATTCTGAATTTGTTCCTTCATCACCTAACAGAGCATGTGCAAAGTAATGTCGTAATTCTTCACTCGCAAAAGTCATATAAGTTGATTCTAAATTATAAAGAATATGATTTTGCTCAAAAACTTTTCTTGCTTGTTCAACTTCTTCTTTATCTAAATAAGTTGTTTCAATCATTTCCCCTTTAATTTCAAGATAACCACCCGCTGAACAAATACAACCATCAAAATCATCTGACATAATACTTTCAATACCGACACGATTTCTTCCTGTACATAAAAAAATCAAATGCCCATTTTCTCTTGCTTTTTTAATTCCTTTTTTTACAAAATCTGATAAAGGATAATTTGGTGTGACTAATGTTCCATCTATATCTAAAAATACTATTTTTTTCATATATATCTCCTTATAGCGTTTCTATTTTAATCATATTTTATCTTTTTAGCAATAAAAAAAGAGAGCAATGCTCTCTAACGTATAATGATATAGGCTAAGTAAGCAACATAAAGAAGAAGCATAATAATTCCTTCTTTACGATCAATTTTATGTTTCGTAAATCCAAAATATAAAACTATTAAAGAAAAAATAGTTAAAATAAGAATATCAATAATATTTTCAAAGATAAAAGTAATTGGACTAATTGTTGCTGCAATACCTAAAACAAATAAAATATTAAAAACATTTGAACCAATAACATTTCCAAGAGCCATATCTACTTCACCTTTTTTAGCAGCTACCATTGAAGTAACAAGTTCTGGTAAAGAAGTTCCAAGAGCAACAATGGTAAGACCGACTAAATTTTGTGACATTCCTAAAGATAAAGCAATATTGGAAGCACTATCTACTACAAAATCTCCACCAAATTTAATAGCGATTGCTCCACCAACAATATAAACCAAGCTTAATCCCATTGAAATAACTTTAATTTCTTCTTCCTCTTGATATGTATTCATGGCTTTTTTAGCCGAAACAATCATGTAAACAATATATCCTACAAATAAAATCAAAAGAACAATTCCATCAATATGTCCTAATATCATCCCAAAATAACCTAAGATCATTAATAAAATAGCACATAAAACAGAAAATGGAAATTCTCTTTTAAGCGTATTTACTTGTACTGCAATCGGTACAAATAAAGCAGAAATACCACAAACAACCATTAAATTAAAAATATTAGAACCTACGGCATTTGCTACCGCTAAAGCATTATTTCCTTCCATCGAAGCTGTAATACTGACAGCACATTCAGGTAAACTTGTTCCCATGGCCACAATTGTTAAACCGATGATTAATGAAGGAATATGAAATCTTGTAGCAATAGAAGAACTTCCTTCTACAAAAAAATCTGCTCCTTTTACTAAAAGAACAAATCCGACACATAAAAGTAAAATCTGAAGTATCATTAAGTCATTCTCCTTCTAAATATTTATCTACTCTCGAAATTCTGTACATTCTCAAAATCCAATGCAAAAGCAGACATTTTAAAACGTGTGTGAATATTCTTCATTGCGTGCTTGAAACATACTCCAAGAGTACACTACTCTTAGAGCGTGTAACTTACAAAAGTCAAGGCTTCTTGTTTCATTTCGGAGTATATTTGAATATATTTACTGAAGGTGATAGTGAGGAAGTTCTGCCTGCTTTCCAAAGCTTTCTTTATGAAGGGCATCCATAACTTTTTCTACTGGGCAAATGTCATGTTCTTCCCGAAGGAATTCAAAGATTTCTTCGATTCCCTCTCCAGTATAGGCACTTGTAAAAAATATTTTTTTACACCCAGTGAGTTTTAGCCATTCGGCTGCCTGCTGTGGATTCGCTGCCCAGTGGTCAATCTTGGTTACAATTCCCACTTCGTCGCGGTTTCCAAGCGGTGTTATGTTTGGAGGATATAAAGAATAGGGTTCTGTCGCACTTAACACAATTCCTACCACATCGGATTCTGCAGCATACAGATCAATCGTATGCGCCAAATCCAGATTCTCCGCATATTCGCCCGGCATATCAATGACACAGTCATACTGGCTGACATATTGTGTCTTTTTATAGGTAATATTCTCCCCACGTAAAACCTGCTTTAGTGTTGTCTTCCCACTTTCACTTCTTCCAATTAACAATATCCTTCTCATATAACTTCCCCCTGTTTTTTAGTTGCCATACATCATATATAGTTATACTCCCATAAAGAACATCAATGCAGCCCATGTAAATAATGGATAATACATTCCATGTTCGTCTCTTCCTTTACAAAGATATTCTTCGGCATCTTCTTTACTTACCAGACGGAATCCCTCAAACACTTCTGAACCTTCTGCCCCATCATGGTTCATCTTTGGCATCTCATCACGGTTGATGGAAATGTATACTAAAGCGTTCCCTTCGTCTGTCATGCCCGGTGTACTGAAAAGACATGGATTGATTACAGAAGCCGTGTCTTTTTCTGTCACTTTAAGGCCGGTCTCCTCATGAAGCTCACGCATGGCGGTTTTTATAAGTGGCGCTGTATTATCATTATCCCCGGTGCAATCCTCCGGGTCAATAAGCCCTGCCGGTACGCTGAGCAGGTACTGACCTGTCGGATATCGGAACTCGCGGTTCATTAACAGACATGGCTCATGACCTGATTTCTCGTCATCATCTGACGGATTCCATATCACCACGCAGCTCACCGCATCCGGAAGCATTTTCTTAAACTCCTCTGTGGATTTGGCAGCCACAAGGTCGTTTTCATCTCTCCTTGTGGCATTATAATAATGCCTTCCCTCCCGGTACTGAAGGTCAAACACCTTTATAAATTTTGATTCAAATAAGCTTTTTATTTTCATAAATTTATGTCTCTTTTCATTAAACCTTTAATGTGCTCAGATACTCCTTCTGCTGTGGCGTAATGCGATAGCTCTCACGCGCCTTTTGTATCGCCTTATTGTGGCTCCAGCTATCCATGAGCCTTTCCTGTAGTATCGGCAGCACTGCATCATACTGCTTTGCAAGTGCCGTAGCGATATACCACGCCTTCATCATGTTTACATAATACTCCCCGGAACGGATTTTTGCCACATCTAAAGCATATTTTATATCAAAATCCTCATCGAGATATAGGCGCATCAAAGTGCCAATGCCATACCTGACGGTGTAGGGTTTATCCGAATCAAGCCACTCATATACATGCAAAAGAAGCTCATTTTTGTGCTTTTTGAACACAGCCGGCACGCCACTGTCGCAGGTCGCCCAGTTGTCTATGTATGGCAGGAATGCTTCCAGATAAGCCAATGCCGTATCATAATCCTTCATCTGCATGATCAGAAACATATGCAGGTTATTTTCCTCATAGTAGTAATGTGGCAGAGTATTTAGAAACTTTTCCACATTGTCACAGTCATTTTCCTTTTCATTTTGAACCGACAAAAAGAGCCTGCTGCCACGAGCAAGCTCCTTTGCGTACTTTCTAAGCACCGGGACTCTTATTCCTATTATGCGTTCTTTTTCAATATTGGGCATAAGCCTCGCATGAAATTCCCTGTAATTTTTATCCTGTAGCGCAAACAGATTCTCTAATTCTGCCAACAAATCTTTCCCTCCGTAATAACAGGATATCTGATAAGCAGCTTCTCATCAAGATTCTCCCTGTTCATATCTACCGCTGTGATCTGGCTATTGTCATATGTGGTGTAATAGTAGATGCCCTTGTCGCAGTTGCAGCATGAGGTGTAAAGCGTTATCTCATATTTGCCATCTGTCACCTCGCACAGGCCTCTCTGCTGGTCCACAGAGCCTAATATGTGGAAGAACTGGCTCACACTTGCATTCTCACTGTCATCCGATTTGGAGTTTAGCTTTGTGAATGCCACACGTACAAAGCGTGACTGCGATGATAAATCTCCCGGCAGTCCCAGGCCACCCATTCCGCGACTGTATGCACTAAGCTCCACTCCCAGTGCAAATGTATTTTCAGGCTGCTTTGTGGATAAACCTCTGTAATTATTGAGTGCAGCCATCTGATATGGGAATGGCGGATTGTTTGTGAGCACACCTACCGGATTATCGTAAACATGCATACCGTCTGCCATCGACTCCACCACAATACTCTCATTTTTGTCAGCTATAATCCAGTGCAGCTGTGCAACCGGAAGCTGACTGCTAAATGGTGTATCTACCAGTAAAATACGATTTAATTTCTCCTTTGCATCCGCTACCGTAGCGCATAGTGACAATATCCACGGTATAAACTCAAACTGTGCCACCTTTGTCTTTGCGATGCCGCATGTGCCGTTCTCGCATGAGCTGTTTTCGTCTGCTGCCGCATACGCTGCATTTCCCACGAAATTCAGTCCTGCCATACCCAGTCCCTTTTCATTTATGGCATCATAGTAAAGAGGATAGTCACCTGCCACATGTGCCATTCCAATGATTGCATAATGGTTTTCAAGCTTTCCTGCATGCCTGAAATCAAACACATAGTTTCGTGGTGTTACCGCAATCTCATCTCCATATGAAAATTCGTAGTCGAGTGTTCTTCCAAAATAGAAATCCTTTGTTTTATAAGCTGCTGCTGTACACATAATTATGACCTCCTTGTTATGCTGCCATACTTAATCAGTATCTCTTAAATTGTAGAGTACTATACATCATATTTGCAATTATTTCAAGCCACACACCCATTCTTGGGCTACTTCAAAGTCACTTCAAAGTCAACTTCAATATCACTTCAAACAAATTTGATTTTTATTGAAGTATTTGAACAAAAAGCAGCAGCCGGTCTGATATCCGGCTGCTGCCTTAATAAGTGCTGTGCTATTCCTGTATTATGCCTGTTTTTTGTCCTGCTCATTATCAAGTGCGATAAGCTTTGCAATGATTTCCTCGCATATCTGTGTGACATTCTTGCCATCTGTAGCAACTGTTACATCTGCCACTGCCTCATAGCGCTCCTTTCGCTTTTCCATAAGGCCGCTGATATACTCAACATTCATGTTGCCGTTTAGTATCGGACGCTCATCACTATCCTTTACTCGCTCGTAGATAGTCTCAGGCTTTGCTGTAAGAAGAACTACACGGCCGTTTTTCTTCATATGGTCTGCATTTTCCTCTCTCATGACAACACCACCACCGCAGGAAACGATGGTCTGCTTTCTCTTCTGAAGCTCTATAAGTGTGTTGCTCTCTAAGTTTCTGAAATATGCCTCACCGAACTCATCAAATATTTCTGAGATTGACATGCCACGATTCTCAACAATCATCTGATCCATCTCTACACGGTCCATCTCGAGCTTATCCTTTAATTCTCCTGCTACAGTGCTTTTTCCTGCGCCCATGAAGCCAATCAGGAAGATATTGTAATCGAAAAGACTCTTTGCCTGGATACGACGGCTGTTCTTCATGATATATTTGAAAATATCAAGTATCTCTTCCTCAAATTCATTGTCACCAAGCTTTGCCGCAAGTGCATCTGTCTGCTTTTTCTCCTGCTCCGGCTGTAAGATTGGGATTCCTGTTGCCTTCTTGTATGATATAATTTCCTGAATGTGTGACATTCTGACTGCAAGCTGATTAATTATTATATCGTCACATTCTCCAATCTTTGCGCGGATTTCCTCGATTTTGTCCATGGTGTGTCTCCTTACTTATGTGTGGTTTTCATATTGGATTTAGGTATTTAAGCGAAATATTGTCAAATTATATTTATTATAACTTCATATTATATTATTTCTCTTTTTTGATAACCACAAATTTCTTAGTCATAGTATAACAAGACTTTACCAATTTATCAAGCAAAATATTTTAATGCTTTAAAGTGTTATTGTGCCAGATATGCATCCACAATATCAGACGACACATTTTTCTCAATCGATTCATATATCGGCTGACACTCCTTGCGAATCTGCTCATGCACTTCATCGCTTAAAGTGATGATTTGTGTACCGCTATCCTCGATTGTCTTGATTTTTGAGGCAATCCGCTCGTCAGACTGCTCTCTGGCATACTGTTTCGCTGTCTCGGCCGCCTCGCGGATAATCTGCTGCTGCTCATCTGAAAGCCCCTGCATAAATTCATCGCTCACTATAAGCGATATCAGATGTGGCAGATGATTTGTCTCAACTACGTAATCCTGCTGCTCGTAAAGCTTGTTGGATACGATTACCTCATACGGATTCTCCTGCGCATCTATAGTGCCCTGCTGCAAGCCGATATACACCTCCGAGAAGGTCATAGGTGTAGGGCTTGCTCCGAGTGCCTTCCAATATGCCATATGGTAAGAGTTTTCCATGGTACGGATTTTCTGACCCTTAAAATCAGCAAGGCTTTCTATCTTTTTGTTTGTTGTCATGACGCGGAAGCCCTGGTCTGCATATCCCAAAAGCTCGTAGCCGCCGTCATTGTAGACCTGCTGCATGAGCTTCATAAACTTTGGGTTGTCCACATGCTCACGCACCTCATCAATATTGTCAAAAAGTGCGGGCATATCAAATACTGCGGTATCCTTCATGAAAGTGACCTGCGGTGCAGTGTTTTGCACTACAAATGGTATATCTCCATCCTTGCAGGACTCAAGCAGCTCTCTGTCTCCACCGAGCACACTGTTCGGATACACACTGATTTTCATCTTGCCATCGCTTAATCTGTCGACTTCATCGGCAAACTTCTCCGCATAAATCTGTGTAACGGTGTCCTCCGGGCTTGAGCTGCCGAGCGGCCATGCGTAGCGCTGCACCCCGGCATCCTTAGCTGCGGCCTGCGAGCCTTCACCAGCAGAGCCACCGCACGCGGCAAGTCCTGCTATAAGCGAAATTATCATCATGACGACTGCTGCTCTTCGCCACAATCTATATTTGCTATACGATCTACGCAGTTTATTATATTTACCATCTTTTTTATATAAAAACAAGCCAAATCTACTCATATTTTTCTCCATTTTATGATTAATTACTGTTTTCCTAGTGTGGTGCAGTTAATTAAAAAACGCTATACCTCAAATGCGCTCCCGAAATTTACTAATCAATGATTCCGAGAGTACATTATATACTACAGGAGGAAGAGACTAATCGCCGGTACAAATGTAAGTATCAGCAGTGCCAGCAGGAAATATCCTATCATAGGCGCCGCCTTCTTTGCTATCCGCATAACCGGTACATCCGTCAGTGAGCTTGCCACAAACAGGTTTACACCGATTGGAGGTGTAACGAAACCGATTGCAAGGTTTACGATCATCACTACTCCGAAATGGATAGGGTTCATGCCGATGCTCTGCACGATTGGAAGCAGAATCGGACTTAATATAAGGATAGCCGGTGTGGTATCCATAACCATTCCTACAATAAGCAGGAAAATGTTTATCACGATAAGAAGCACTATCTCATTTGTAAAATGTGCAAGTATCCATGCGCTGACTGTCTGTGGCACCTGCATGAGTGTGAGCACGCGTGAAAACGCAGTCGATGCGGCAAGAATAAACAGTATAGGTGCATATGTCTTCATCGCCTCCACCATGATACCCCATATCTCTTTTACCTTTATGGATTTGTAAATAAAAAGACTTACAAAAAGCGCATAGAATACCGAAATCACCGCTGCCTCTGTAGGCGAAGCTATACCGGCATAAATACATCCAAGCACTATAACCGGGCTCAAAAGTGCCCATATACTGTCCTTCAATATGCTAAAAAGTCCCTTGCTTCTAAGCTCTGAGACCTTTGCATTTATCTTTTCCTTGTCCTCTCCATAGCGCTTGCAGTGGTAATATGCATAAAACATGAGAAGCGCTCCTATCAAAAGTCCCGGAATGATTCCTGCCAAAAAGAGATCACTGACCGACTCACCGGTTGCCATCGCGTACATGATAAACGGAATACTCGGTGGAATGATAACTCCGAGTCCTCCGGCAACCGCAACAATCGCCGTTGAAAAATCCTTTTTGTATCCAAGCTCCATAAGAAGCGGTATGGTCATGCTTCCGACTGCAGCTACGGTTGCAGGTGCTGAACCTGAGATAGCCCCATAGAACAAGCATGTGATGATAACCGCACATGGGATTCCTGCAGTTCTTTTTCCTATAAAATACACAAAAACATCAAACAATTTTTGTGAGATTTTGCCATGTGCCATGACGATTCCGGCAAGCACAAACATCGGTACTGCTAAAAGTGGGAAGCTGTCTATACCACCGAGCATAGAGCGGATGACATAGCTTGCGCTGGCTGTAAAAGATGAGTCAAACGCACCCGGCAGCACTGCCACTATTCCAAGAGAAATAGATACCGGAATCGCGATAATAAGACATATTACGAACAATATAAAAACTACTACTGCTGACATCTATTTTTCCTTTCTTTTTTTAGCTTTACTGTCAATTGCTTCAATCTCCTCCACGAGCTCTTTCTCACGGTAAGAATCTTCAACAACGGCTTCCTCGATAACCGAGGCGATACTACCCTCTTCAAGCGGCTTTTCATCTTTGTTCAGGACGATTTTCCACTCGCCAAACCATCTCTGCGCGATGCGGAAAGCCGTGATTATAAAGCATACAAACGGTGCCGCCTGCACATAGTACATAGGGATACCGCAGGCAGGACTTACCTGACCGCTTTCTATCGTATTTTTCAGATATATGAATGAATACGGTATCAGATATACGAAAAACACAAACTCAACTGTCAGATTGAGCACCTTCCAGAGCGATTTTCCCCTTCGTGGAAAAAGCTGTATAAACTGGTCTATCTTTATGGATATGCATTTACGTGTGCAAAGACTGACACTCAAAAATGCCGACCAGATAAACAGGTATCTTGTGATTTCCTCAGACCATGAAAGCGACATGCCAAGGACGTATCTGGAAAACACCTGAATACCCATTATAAGTGTCATCGCTATAAGGAAAATGACCATCAGAAATTCTTCAAGATATTCATCCAGATAATGTAAAATTTTCTTCATGTAATATCCCCTTCCTTCGGAAATATGTTTTTATTTTAGCAAACCATTTACGATTTTTCTAATTATTATATGCCAAAATTCTTTAATCTTTCGCAACTGTTCAGTACCTTCACATTTGCGATATTTTAATAAAAAACCTGTCACACTTTTACATGCAACAGGCTTTTACTTAATGCACAATCAATTACATACTCTTATGAAGTAATCCAAGTACTGTAGACAGATCCTCTACTCCCATCTGTCCTGGAGCTGATGCCTTTTTAGCGGCACCGAATGTCATTGAAGATCCGAATACCTCACCGCAGAGACGGCTGATAACACCTGTGCCTGCCATAGACATTGTGATGATTGGTCTGTCAGCGTAATCTGTAACCATTTCCTCTGTAGCAGCAAGAAGCGTGAGTACGTCTCGCTTATTCTGTGGCATAACTGCGATCTTAGGGATATCAGCTCCCATATCCTGCATCTTGCGAAGTCTGTAAACAATATCAGACTGTGCAGGAGTCTTGAAGAAGTCATGGTTTGAAGCGATAACTCTTGCACCTGCAGCATGTACGCCGTCTATGATTTTCTTTACAATCTCATCGCCTGTGAAAATCTCTACATCTACAAAATCAACGTATCCTGTCTGTGCAGCCTGGATGTTAAGCTTGGCATAAGCCTCAGGCTCGATTGCTTTCTCTCCGCCCTCTTTTGAAGTACGGAATGTCATAAGGATTGGAATATTTCCGAGAGCATCACGAAGCTCCTTTAATACTTCCTCAACCTTGTCAAACTCGAATACATTCTCGAACCAGTCAACACGCCACTCGACCATATCAACAGGGATAGAATCAAATGTCTTTGCCTCTGCGATTATGTCATCTTTTGTAACGCCTACGATAGGAACGATGATTTTTGGTGCGCCTGCACCGATTTCAATATCTCTTACCTTAATGGTGTTCATGATTTTGTCCTTTCTTACTTTATATTAGACTGTATGATAATTATACTCCCCAGTATAATGTAATGCATTAATCCTCTTTTGAAAGCTCTACCATCTTAGTATAGCGCAGGTTTACGAATAATCCAAGCACCACGCCGATTGCTGTGAGCACGATGTTCATTACCATAACCTGTGATGGCTGCATCTTTGATGCTGCTGTAAGGATTGTGTAGTTGCAAAGTGATGAAGCGATCATTACGAGCGCTGTTACTGTTCCCTTTATCTTAGGGAAGAGCATGTTGCATACAGATGTTACGATCTGTAAAAGTCCGCCTGCTCCTGCCCATCCGATGATGAATGCACCTGCAATCATGAGTGGCTTTGTCTGTCCGACTAACACTACTGCCATTGTTGCAAGACAGATTACAGGGTAAACAAGGATAAATCTAACATCCTTGATTTTTCTTGTTAAAAGAGCTGTTACGATAAGAGCTATCATGGTTCCTGCAGAGTAGTATGACTGCATAACTGACGGATCAGCCCAGCCTACGTTCTCTTTTGCAAAGTTCTGTGCACAGTTGAGCCATAACTGGAAGGTTCCTGTACATGTAAATCCAATGACAATCATTGCTATTGACTCAACAGAGAAATGTGTGTGCTTTAAGCTTGCAATAAGTCCTTCTTTCTTTCCCTCTGCCTTTGCATCAGTATCCGGAAGCGGGAAGATCATTACTAATACCAAAAGCACGATGTAGATGATTCCGCATCCGAAGAACAGTGTGTTGTATGATGTAAGTCCTGCTGCTGTTGTAGCAACTGTCATACCAAGTACGAATGGTAAAAGCATCTGTGCGATAGCGATAAAGAATTTGATTCCCATTGTTGCAACGCCCGGTGCTTTGTAAATAATCTCTGATACTGCAGGGTAAATTCCTGTATCAAGGAATGAGTTTGCAATACCGCCAATGATAGCGCAGATATATGCAATCTGGTATCCACCATGTGTTCCTGCATTGAATGCAAGAGCAAGTCCGATCAGGTAAATAGCATAAGAGCCGCTTCCGATTGCTGTTGAGATACGGCGTCCAAGCTTATCTGATAAAGGTCCTGCAAATGGAAGTGCGATAAGACGTCCAAGTCCCAGGGCTGCTGAAATAGCTGTGATAGCCATAACCTGCACTCCCCATGAAGCTGCGAGAGCCTCCTTGATGACTGCCTGTCCGAGGATAGAGCAGCCCACTCCGTGTATAAAGTAGTTTAAGTAAAGGATTAATGCGCTAGGTAAATATTTTTTGTTCATCTTTTTCTCCTAGTTATTAGCTATTACTCACGTAATCCACATTCTAATGCGCTTGCGGATCGCAACCGGAAAACACTTAGCTGCTGCGATTCCGTGAGTACATTTTAATAATTACAAATTTTAATAGTTGCAAATTATGATTAATCATCATATCTGATGTTTAATACTTCCTTCATATGCTCGATTGGCATATCTTTTCCTGTCCAGAGCTTGAAGGCTGCTGCTCCCTGGAAAAGCATCATTCCAAGACCGTTCATTGTCTTGCAGCCCACCTCTTTTGCCATAGAACGCATCTTTGTCTCAAGTGGAGAGTAAGGTACATCTACAACGATCAGTTCCGGACGGAAGAAGGATTTATCAGGTACTACGGACATTCCCTCTAATGGTTTCATACCAACACCAGTTCCGTTAACGAAGATGTAAGAATCAGCCATTTCTTCTCTTAATTTTTCTTTGTCGTCAAGATCGTAAAGAGTTGCCTTGCAGTTTGTTCTCTCGTTGATCTTCTTTACAGTCGACTCTGCATTTGTCCAGAATTTATCATGACCATTGAAAATGGAGATTTCTTTTACGCCGTCTAATGCAGCCTGGATCTCGATTGCTGTCGCAGCGCCACCGGCTCCTACGATCGTCATTTTCTTTCCGATCACATCAATGTCGTTATCCTTTAATGCCTGCATGAATCCGATACCGTCTGTGATATGTCCTGTTAAAACACCGTTCTCATTTACGATCGTGTTAACTGCTCCGCAAAGTTCTGCTGCCGGAGATAATTTATCAAGGTACTGTCCTACAACTGTCTTATTTGGCATGGAAACATTTGATCCAACCATCTTTAACGCACGGATACCTTTTACAGCGTCTTCTAAAGTGCTGTTGTCAACTTCGAATGCAAGATATGCATAGTCAAGTCCTAAGTAAGCGAATGCCTCATTGTGCATTGCCGGCGAACTGGAATGTCTGATCGGGTAAGCCATTAATCCGATAAGTTCTGTGTGTCCTGTAATTCTCTCTGCCATAATTTTTTTCTCCTTTTTCCTAAAAAGCAATTATGTACGTAGTTAATATTGCTATGATTTTCTTGTTTCTAACTTGTCTGCCCACTTCGTTAAAAACTTAACAACCTCTGATAATGATATTATATAACGCTTTTTTTGATACATCCAATGCTAATTTTGTGTTTTTTTAATAGCTTTCATGTATCAATCAGAGTATAATATACACAAAATACGCACATCTTTTTTGTAACCCATAGATATTTTCTATTATTTCAAGGAGATTTATGCATGACACTTAATCAATTAGGATATTTTTACCAGGCAGCGGTGTTACAGCACTTTAATCAGGCAGCAGAAAAAATGAATATTTCAGAGCCAAGTTTAAGCCGTTCTATCAGTGCTTTAGAAGATGAACTTGGAGTAACACTATTTGAAAAAAGAGGAAGAAATGTCATTCTGACAAAAGCAGGCGAGATTTTTTTAGAACATGCCACGCAGATTTTAGATGATGTGAAACGTGCAGAGAACAAGATGCACCATCTTGCCACCGACGGTGGGCATATCGACATTGCCTATGTATCCCCTCTGGCAAGAGAGTATATTCCGCACACTGTCCGGAATTTTCTCTCACTTGAGCAGAATAAGAATATCACCTTCAATTTCAATCAGGATATTACATCCGTGAATATTGAAGGTTTGAAAAAAGGTTCCTATGATCTGATCTTCGGTTCCTATTCCGCCAACGAACCCAATATCGAATTTGTTCCTATTATAAAACAGGAAATCGTCGCCATTCTCCCGATTGGGCATCCATTGAGCCGCAAAGAGGCTGTGGAAGCCACCGATTTTGCCGACTATCAGGTGCTTGGATACAGCCGCCACTCCGGTCTTGGCAAGTACACACGCAGTTTCTTCAAAGAACACGGGATTGCACCAAATTTCATCTGCGAATCCCCGGACGAAAACGGAATTGCCTCCCTTGTGGCACAGGGATTTGGGATTGCACTTGTCGCTGACGTTGACACCATCTACCGCGACGACATCTGTATCCGCCCCCTGATTTCAAGCGAATCTTTCTCCCACACCGTCTACATGGGCTATATGCGCGGCAAATACCAGCTGCCGGCTGTCCAGCGGTTCATCGCCTTCGTGAGAAATGTACAGGCGTGATCCGGGTTGATGGCTATATCGGAAACCCGGGTATTTGCACGGAAAGAGGTAAAACTTTTATTCGCAAGCCGGGGGTTCGGCAGAGGGCATCTGGAATGAAACTTGCTCGAATTGCTAATTTATCTGCATTCCCACTTTGACTTTTCGATTACTTATGTTCATTCAAAAATGGACAGTTCACGCAAGTTGTCCGTCCGGGACACACTTCGACTTCTTAGCTGTGTCGTGCAGGAGTTAATACCAGATAAGCAGCAGAGAAGCAGGCCAAAAGTCAACCACCTTTTTGACTTTTGAGCCTGCAATAAACGATGCTGATTATCTGGTATTTACTCCTGCTAGAAACAGCTAAAGCGAAAGTGTCCCGGACGGACAACTTGTGCGAACTGTCCATTGATGAATGTACATAACCTTGCAGTCAAAGTGGGAACGCTGATAAATTTACGCAATCCTCACAAAAGTTTCATTCCAGATGCCCTCTGTCGAACCCCCGGCTTGCGATCAACCTTCTTTTCTTTCCGTGCAAATATCCGGGCTTCCTTTTCTGCATAACGTCCCGGGTTACGCCTGTACATCTCTCACCTGCCCTCGGTCTGCTGACAGACGAATTGGATAAATGACTTTGCCACAGGGGAAAGGTAATGTTTTTTCAGGGTAGCGAGATACACCGACCGCTCGTACACCGGATGGCTGATCTCGAGTGTCTTTAGGTTCAGTGACTTTAAGATTGGGATATCCGGCATGACCGCGATCCCGAATCCCTGTGCGACCAGACCTGCCATACTGGAGTCCTCCTCCATCTCAAAGGCAACCTTCGGGAACTGATTGATCTCCTCAAACATCTGGTCAATGACCGGACGCAACCCGCTTCCTTTTTCAAAATAAATCTGTGGGTACGCAATTGTGTCCCGGAGATCTACGCTGCCATGGATAGCAAGCGGA
>ERZ773190.2194-NODE-2194-length-15975-cov-3.276445_pt1 | contig 15975 bp, 18 predicted proteins | sample MGYA00511111_ERZ773190 | MGnify/ENA primary metagenome ERZ773190 (study PRJEB29015, sample SAMEA2737777) | human gut metagenome | biome: human gut; feature: human-associated habitat; material: faeces | place: China | collected 2012 ... | reverse complement strand
AAAATTTGCAGTAAATTATCAGCTAATTCTTCCATAGTCTTAATATTCTCATCATTCATCGTAGATTTGATCGTTACAACTGGATCTACCATCTCGATATTCTTAAATCCTTCTACGATACCTTTCATGATTTTTGCTGCCATTGGTGCCCATGATCCATTTTCCATAAATGCAACTTTACGTTTCTGATAGTTCTTAGCTTTTAAGTGATGTAAAAAGTCTTCCATGCATGGGAAGATTCCTGCATCGTATGTTGCTGCTGCCAGTACCAGTCTGTCATAGCGGAATGCATCTTCGATCACTTCTGCCATATCATCTCTGGAAAGGTCTGCTACTACAACTTTTGGAGCTCCTTTTGCTTCTAAGATTTCTGCTAATTTCTTTGCTGCAGCTGCTGTATTTCCATGGATAGATGCGTATGCGATCAGGATTCCTTCGTTCTCTGGCTCATATTTGCTCCATGTGTCGTATAATCCAATATAATATCCAAGGTTTTCTTTTAAAATTGGTCCGTGTAATGGACAGATGATCTCAATATCTAATCCTGCGGCTTTCTTTAAGAGATTCTGTACCTGTACTCCGTACTTACCACAGATATTGAAATAATAACGTCTTGCTTCACATGCCCAATCTTCATCTGCATCTAAAGCTCCGAATTTACCAAATCCATCTGCTGAGAATAAGATTTTCTCTGATGTTTCATATGCTACCATAACTTCTGGCCAGTGAACCATTGGTGCCATAACGAACTGTAATGTATGAGATCCAAGAGATAATGTATCTCCTTCTTTTACTACGACTTTACGTCCTTCTAGATCAAATGTAAAGAACTGAGGGATCATATTAAATGTCTTGGCATTACCTACAACCTTAGCTTCTGGATATTTTTCTGCTAATACCTGTAAGCTTGCAGCATGGTCTGGTTCCATATGAGATACTACAATGTAATCTACGTTTCTTCCATCTAATGCTTCTTCTAAGTTTACAAGCCATTCATCTGTCTTGCGTGCATCCACAGTATCCATAACGGCTACTTTCTCATCTAAGATCACATAAGAGTTATAAGAAACACCATTTGGTACTACATACTGGCTCTCAAATAAGTCAATGTCATGATCGTCTACACCAATATATTTTACTGAATCTGTAACTTTAATATCCTTCATTGTCTTACCTCCAAAATTAAATTCATTTTGCTTTTTTCAACTTTTCTTACTATAACATAGTTTTACCAAAATATCTAGTAGTAATAGTTACTATTTTTAATACAATTTCTTTTCAGATACAAAAATCCCCGAAACAAAACTTCAATCTTGCTCCAGGGATTCTTTATCATCTCTTTGGATGCTTCCTGCAACTCTAATTATCTATGCATTGAGAAGCTATCCATATCATAACGTTTTAAGTTGTCTGTAATCTTGCGATCATCTGCGGATTTGATCATTGTTTCTCTGACTTTACGAGCTTTGATGATCTCTTCGTTACGGCTTGGTCCACCAACGCATCCGCCTTCGCATGCCATACCTTCAATGAAGTCTTCTGGTAATCTTCCTCTCTGTAAGAACATTAAAGCTTTCTTACATTCTGCTGCACCGTTAGCTTTGCATACTTTGATATCTTCGTTCTGTTCTGTCTCTTTCATGTACTCTAATACAGAATCTGTTACTCCACCAGAGTTTCCATAGAATTTGCCGAAGATCGTAGAATCCTGATATGTATTCTCTGCTGGTTCTAATTCTACGTCTTTTGCTTTCAGAATTGCTAAGATCTCGTTGTAGTTTAATGCATAATCTGCATTTCCTTCGATCTTCTGGTCTGCCACTTCTGATTTCTTGGCTACACATGGTCCAACAAATACTGTAACTGCATCTGGATCTTTTGCTTTGATCATTCTTGATACTGCACACATTGGAGATACTGTTGTAGAAATCATATCTGCAAGATCTGGATAATGTTTGCGAATCATGTTTACGAATCCTGGACAGCATGAAGTTGTTTTCTTCTCACCGTTTCTGTAAGCTTCTAACCATTCTTCTGCTTCGCTGCATGTTGTCATATCTCCACCTAAACCTGCTTCGATCAGATCTTCAAATCCAGCTTTCTTTACTGCCTGTCTCCAGCTTTCCATTGTAATATCTTTACCAAACTGTCCTTCTGTTGCTGGGGCAAGGATCGCGTAGACTTTCTTACCTGCTTTCAAGTCTGCGATAACGTTTGTGATCCATGTCTTTGTTCCGATCGCACCGAATGGACATTTTGCTGCACACTGTCCACAACGGATACATTTTTCTTCATCGATCACTGATACTCCATACTCATCATAAGAAATTGCATCTACTGGACAGCTGTCTTTACATGGTCTTGATACATGAGCGATCGCATTGTATGGACAGGCTTTTGCGCACATACCACATTCCTTACATTTCTGAGGATCGATTCTTGATCTTGTATGTCCTGGTTCGATCGCTCCGAAACGACATGCTTTGATACAGTCTTTTCCAAGACAATTCTGACAGTTGTTTGTTACAACATAGCTTGAGATCGGACAGTCAGCACATGCTGATTTAATTACCTGCACGATATTTCCATCATCTTCTGCTCCTGGAGCTTTACCTTCTGCTAAACGAATTCTCTGTCTTACGATTTCTCTTTCTTTGTAGATGCAGCAACGGAATGTTGGTTCTGGTCCTTCGATCATCTTCTCTGGGATCAGATCTCTTTCTTCTTCTAAAGTCCCTTCAAACGATGCCTTTGCTACGAAATACAGTACATCTTTTTTCAGATTCTGAATGCTTGTTACATCATACATAATAGTTTACCCTTCCTTAAAAAACACTTAACTAAAACACCCTAGATATTGTTATTTTTTTATCTATGTGCATTATAACAAATATTTTCTTTTTTCTCTACAATGCTTAAAGAAAAGTACAAAAAATATGCAATTTTTTTAAAATTGTACAATTAACATTTTCTTAACGATGACTTTGTCCGTATATTGCATACAATTATTGTTAAAAGAAAGACACAATTATCTGAAAATTTTTATCATTATAACTTAAAGTTATGGCAAACTATTATTTTTATGTATTTCACAAGCCTTATTCTATCTGTTATTGTATAGCTTATCGATAGAAAATTATTAGATTTATATAAATGGAAAGGATAGATTTATGAGACCATACAGATATGATATTGTTGGTAGTTTTTTAAGACCAGATTATTTAAAAGATGCACGTGCTGAATATGCAGAAGGAACTTTATCTGCAGACCAGTTGCGTGAAGTTGAAGATAAAGCGATCAAAGAGTTAGTTGAAAAAGAGAAAGCTGTTGGATTAAAAGCAGTTACTGACGGAGAATTAAGACGTCGCTATTGGCATCTTGATTTCCTTGCTTCCTTAGTCGGAGTCGAGGAGATCAAAGCTGATCACTGGTCTGTTGCTTTTAAGGGACATCAGCCAAAAGCCGCAACTCTTGAGATTGTTGACAAAATTGATTTTGATGAAAACAGTGAATTCTTAGATCATTTCTCTTACTTGAAAGAAATTGCTGGGGATGTTGACTGCAAGATGACAATTCCTTCTCCTGCAATGCTTCATCTGATCTGTTGTGTTCGTGGAAGCGAAACTTACAAAGCGATCGATCGTTATAAAAATGAAGATGATCTGTATCATGAGATTGCTCTTGCTTATCAGAAAGCGATCAAAGCATTCTACGCTCGTGGATGCCGTTACTTACAGTTTGATGATACATCTTGGGGTGAATTCTGTGATCAGAATAAACGCGACGATTACGCAAGCCGTGGTCTTGACCTTGACCAGATTGCTAAGAATTATGTGAAAATGATCAACGAAGCTTTAGAAGCTAAACCTGAGGATATGACAATTACAATGCATATCTGCCGTGGTAACTTCCGTTCTACATGGTTCTCTTCTGGTGGATATGAACCAGTAGCTGAGACTTTATTCGGTGGATGTAAGATCGATGGTTTCTTCTTAGAGTATGATAGTGACCGTTCCGGTGATTTCAAACCATTACGTTTTATCAAAGATCAGAAGGTTGTGTTAGGTCTTGTTACTTCTAAAGATCCAGAACTTGAAGATAAAACTGAGATTAAAGAACGTATTAAAGAGGCTGCTCAGTATGTTGTACTTGACCAGCTTTGCTTAAGTCCTCAGTGTGGTTTCTCTTCTACAGAAGAAGGAAATATCTTAACTGATGAAGATCAGTGGAAGAAGATGTCTCTTATTAAGGAGATTGCTGAGGAAGTTTGGGGATAGGATATCCGTGATACATATTTCATAATAATATAGCAAATAAAAGAATCCGGCATTACATTTTTGTGTTTGCCGGATTTTTTATATCCAATATTTTATCCATTCTCATTTATTTCCCTTAATCTCTTCATTTCTATCCAAATAAGTGCTTTCTATTATAACATACTCTCTTATATTTTCTTATAAAAATCAAAGAAAAAAGCCTCTGGATACTAAATCCAGAGACTTAAAAGGGCTATTATTTACGTTTTTTATAATTGTGTTCTTCTTATTTTACGTTGAAGGCTTTGATTCCAGGATATACGGCACTGTTTCCTAAAGCTTCTTCGATTCTTAATAACTGGTTGTATTTCGCAACACGTTCTGATCTTGAAGGTGCTCCTGTCTTGATCTGGCATGTATTTAATGCGACGGCTAAGTCTGCGATCGTTGTATCTGCTGTTTCTCCAGAACGATGAGATGTTACAGCTGTGTATCCTGCTTTGTGTGCCATCTTGATTGCTTCTAATGTTTCAGAGATAGATCCAATCTGATTTAATTTGATCAGGATAGAGTTTCCTGCTCCCATTTCGATACCTTTAGAAAGTCTTTCTGTATTTGTTACAAATAAGTCATCTCCTACTAACTGCACTTTATCTCCAAGTCTTTCTGTCAGTTTCTTCCATCCTTCCCAGTCTTCTTCATCTAATCCGTCTTCGATCGAGATGATTGGGTATTTCTCGCATAATGCAGCCCAGTGCTCGATCAGTTCTTCTGCTGTGTATTCTGTTCCTGCTTTCGGCAGTTTGTAATATCCTTTACCTTTTTCACTCTTCCATTCTGAAGAGGCAGCGTCCATAGCGATCTTGAAGTCTTTTCCTGGCTCGTATCCTGCTTTTTTCACTGCTTCTAAGATTGTTTCAATGGCTTCTTCATCTGATTTTAATGCTGGCGCAAATCCACCTTCATCACCTACGGATGTAGCAAGTCCTCTTTCTTTTAAGATTGCTGCTAATGCATGGAATACTTCTGCACACCATCTTAAACATTCTTTGAATGATGGAGCTCCAACTGGCATGATCATGAATTCCTGTACATCAAGTCCTGATGATAATGCATGACATCCACCATTTACGATATTCATCATTGGTACTGGAAGTCTGTTTCCTGATACTCCACCTAAGAATCTGTATAGAGGTACTTCAAGAGATGTAGCTGCTGCTCTTGCTGCTGCGATCGATACAGCTAAGATTGCATTTGCTCCAAAGTTTGATTTATCAGCTGTTCCGTCTGCATCAATCATTGCTTTGTCTACTGCATATGTATCAGAAGCATCTAATCCGATGATTGCTTCACTGATCTTTGTATTGATATTTTCTACGGCTTTTGTAACACCTTTTCCTAAATATCTTTCTTTATCTCCGTCTCTTAACTCTAGTGCTTCAAATTCTCCTGTAGATGCACCACTTGGAGCTGTTCCTCTTGCAACTGTTCCATCAACTAATGTAATCTCAGCTTCTACGGTTGGATTTCCTCTGGAATCTAGGATTTCTCTTCCGACTACTTTTTCAATTTCTAAATAATTCATTTCGATTGTGACTCCTTTCCCTATACATAGCAGTACTCCTCGCTGGAAGAAGGGTAAGCTTCCAGTTTGAGATCATTTTGTTGCAGGTGTCGATCTCAATCGAGGAGTCCACATGATTCATTCACGTTTTTAGTTAGTGTTGTCTAACTGCTATTTATGATACTAGATTTGGATGGAAAAATCAATGGGGATATATGATAATAATTATCATATATCCCCTAGTTGATTATTTTCTTAATTTTTTGATCAACTCTTTTTTCGTTGTATTATTATATGCCCATACACGTACATCATTTTTCGTTGCACTTCTATATTGTTTTTCTGAAATATATGTCAACTTTCCTTTTTCCTTTTTGCTATATATTTCTTTATCAATGACTCTATGTACTGTTTTTTCTGATTTTTCTAAATTTGTTGTAACTTTATTTCCATCCTCATCTTCGAAATGTCCTTCACATTCAAAGAAATATGATGCTTTTTTTACAATTTTCTTCCCATTATACTTATAAATATAATATTTTTCCCTTTCAGAACCATTTTCACTTAATACTGAATACTGTAAGCCTGCAATTGTTTTCTGTTTTTTATTATATGCAATTATTTGATCCGATGTTGACCAAATTTTCTTTACTTTTCCTTTATTGTATGTATAAATATTTAAATTTCTAGCTTTACCTTCTGCATTACTATTTAAATTCACAGTGACCAGTTCTTTTGTTCCGCCTCCTGTTACTTCAATTAATGAATAGCTTGTAAATTTGGCTACTTTGTTTTTCTTGATTGCTTGTGCATAGGCTTTGTTCGCCTTCTTCTGTGCTTTTTTTGATGCAGCTAATACATTTTGAGTTGAAACCAATGTTGTTGCCATTAAGGCTGTGATTGCTAAAGTTGTTAATTTTTTTGTTAGATTTTTTAATTTCATTTTACCTTCCTCCTATCTTATTCTGTTACAATATGATATCCATAATCAGATAACATTTGTTGTGTTCCTAGTGGTACATAAACTGACATTTTTTCTGCATTAAATATACCAGAACCACTTCTTGCTTTTGAAATATAGCTTAGCATATCTTTTGCCGCTATATTTCTAAGAAATTAAGTTTTCCGAACCAAATCATTAGAAAAAGCCTTCCAATAGATTTCTCCATTGAAAGGCTCTGTATATTCTTTGTATCTTCCGTAACGTATGATTAACGTTTTGAGAACTGTGGTGCACGACGTGCTTTGCGAAGACCTGGTTTCTTTCTTTCTTTCATTCTTGGGTCTCTTGTTAAGAATCCAGCTTTCTTTAATGTTGAACGGAATTCTCCATCAACCTGTAATAAAGCTCTGGAAATACCATGACGGATTGCTCCAGCCTGTCCTGTAAATCCACCACCATGAACGTTTACTAATACATCATATTTGTCAATTGTATCTGTTGCAACTAATGGCTGACGTACAACTACTTTTAATGTTTCTAATCCAAGATATTCATCAATATCTCTTTTGTTGATTGTGATTTTTCCTGTTCCAGGTACTAAATATACTCTGGCAACACTGTGTTTTCTTCTACCAGTTCCGTAATATTTTGCTGTAGCCACTGCTTCTTCCTCCTTCAAAAATTAATACTTGATCTCTAATGCTTTTGGCTGCTGAGCTGCACGGTTGTGCTCTGCACCTGCATATACGTGAAGTTTCTTAATCATCTGTCTTCCTAAAGGTCCTTTTGGAAGCATTCCTTTAACTGCAAGATAGATTACGTCTTCAGGTTTTTTAGCTAATTTTTCTTTTAATGTCTGTTCTTTCATTCCACCAACATAGTCTGAATGATGATAGTAGATCTTCTGGTCTAATTTCTTACCAGTTACTTTAATCTTCTCAGCGTTGATAACGATCACGTTATCTCCTGTATCGATATGTGGTGTATAAGTTGGTTTGTTTTTACCTCTTAAGATTGTTGCGATCTCAGATGCTAAACGTCCTAATGTATGTCCTGTAGCATCAACTACATACCATTCTCTTTCAATTGTTGATGGGCTGGCCATAAAACTTTTCATGGTGTTCCTCCTTAAAATTTCTATCAATCATATGTGTCTATATTAAATACTCCCACCGGGGCATTGGGGTAGTATTCTCTTGCATGTCACAGTTTCTTATTATATAATACGCAGCCGGGTGTGTCAAGATTTTTTCTTGTTGTTTTTGATAAATTTTTGATATTATCCACAAGATGGTCTTGATTTTATAATTCTTTCCACAACATATGGGTGTATTATCCCTATGTATGTTGAAATAATGTTGATAAATCTTGTAATTTCCTATAAAAATGTGATTAATTTTTATTTTCTCAGATCAAGTACGCCACAATTGGCAATGTTATGATCGATAATAAGGTTGTCAGAACGATTCCTCTGCTGCAAATGGAACTGTCTAATCCATAATCGATCGCCATCATCACTGCCATGCTTCCATTTGGCATTCCAAACATTAATACCATGATTCCTGAGAGAACAGGATCTAAATGAAACAGTCGGATCACAAATGCTGCGATCACTGGGATCACCAGCATCTTTAAAAATGTAAACTGATACATCTTGATGTCTTTGAAAACTTCGATCAGCGGCATCTTTGCTAAAGATACTCCTGTAATGATCATGGAGAGTGGGATTGCTGCATTTCCTAAGTATTGTACAAAACTTACCGCAGGTGCCGGTGCATTGATCTGAAATGCAAAAATCAATAACGCAGCCAGACATGCGACCATTCCTGGATTGATCATCTTTTTCCAGTGGAATGTGATCTTGGCTTTTTGTCCTGTCTGCATGGCACGTTCTTTCTCAAAAAGATAAATTCCATAGGTGTAAAAGAGAATATTATATACCAGTGTATACAGTGCTACATAAAAAATAGCTCCTCTACCGTATAATTCTTCAATGATCGGAATCCCCATAAATCCAAGATTCGAAAAGATCAGCATCACTGCATAGATATTTCTTTCATCTTTTTTAACACCTAGAATACGAACCAATACCGGACTGATCAGGATCAATGCCACAAATAAGATCACTGCAAAGATCAGGTCCATGATCACAAGATTCCAGTTTCCATTTCCAACGGAACCGATCACGCCTGATATGATCAATGCAGGATTAAATATATTTACGATCAGTCCTGATATCTGTGAACTTGTATCATCACTGATCCATTTTTTCTTGTAACTTAGGTATCCGATCAGCATAAAACCAAACAATACTAACAATTTCTGAAATATGATAAAGCTATTCTGCATTCGCTCGATCCTCCGGATATTCAATCTGAATTAATGTTAATCCTTTTGCTGGAAGTTTTGGTCCTGGTGTAACTCTTTCTTTGGATGCTAAGATTTCTTTGACCCATTGTGGTTCTTGTTTTCCTCTTCCGACCTCTAAAAGCGTTCCTGCCATTAAACGTACCATATTATAGAGAAAACCACTTCCTGTGACTCTCATTGTGATATATCTGCCATTTTGTGTCACATCACATTCGTAAATCTCTCTGACATAGGATGTAACCTGTGCTTTACTGCTGCACATACTGATAAAACAGTGTTCCCCTAAGAAATAAGAAGCTGCTTCTTTCATTTTCTCCACATCAAGTGGTACATATACAAAATGATGATGTCTGCTTGTCACGGGATTGTCGTATCTTGCATTGTAAAAGGTATATTCATATGTCTTTCTTGTATCCTGAAACCTTGGATGGTAGTCTAATGGCACTTCTTTGGAGTCCTGAATAATGATATCTTCTGGTAGTCTTGCATTTAATGCTTTTGCCATCTTCTCTCCCGGAATACGGCTTTCTGTGTCGAATACAGCTACATTTCCTAATGCGTGGACTCCTGAATCCGTTCTGCTGGCTCCGATCACTTTGATGTCTTCTCCTGTCAGTTCTGATATATGCTTATTTAAGACACCTTCGACTGTAATCTCGTTTGGCTGTACCTGCCATCCACAATAACCAGTTCCATCATAGGCTACGATTAATTTTACTCGTTTCATCGTATCTTACCTCCATGGACTGAAAAAGGATAAATAGATCATCACTGCTAAAAATACAAACAGGACGATATACGCTATTTTATCTCTTTTCTCGTATTTTAATGGTTTTAATTTAGTTCTTCCAACACCGCCATGGTAACAACGTGATTCCATTGCCATTGCAAGGTCATTTGCTCTTCGGATTGCTGCTACAAACAGTGGTACTATAATTGGAACCATGCTTTTTACTCGTTTTAACAGACCTCCGGATTCAAAGTCGATTCCTCTGGCTGTCTGGGCTTTCATGATCTTTTCTAATTCTTCTGTTAAGATTGGAATAAATCTCAGTGCGATTGACATCATCATAGCAATCTCATGTACTGGTACTCCGACTTTATTTAAAAATCCCAGTGATTTGTCTAGTCCGTCTGTCAGTTCATTTGGTGTTGTTGTAAATGTCAGTAAAGACGTTCCTAATACCAGCATGATCAGACGGCTTCCCAGATAAATAGTTGTCCTGATCCCTTCTGCAGAAATTGATATGATCCAGAACTGGATCACTGGTTTTCCTGGAATAAATAACATATTGATCATTACAGAGAATAATAAGATCACTGCAATTGCTTTTAATCCTCTTAAAATATATTTTACAGGTACCTTTGAAATCTTGATCGTTATGATCAAAAATAATAGTGACATCACATAAGTTGCAGGTGCTTTATGCATAAATAATGTAATGACGTAGATCAAGACTGCAAATAATTTCACTCTCGGATCGAGTCTGTGGATCAGAGTCTTCTTTATAATATTGTCCAATTGTTATATCCTTGAGCATTTTATTTTCCTCTCAGTCCTTTTAGTCCTTCTAAAATTGCTTCTTTTGTTTCTTCTAATGTCAATAAATCCCTCTGGATCGGGAACCCTCTGTCTGCGAGTTCTTCACATACTTGACGATAAAACGGCACAGCAAGTCCTGCTTCTTCTAGTTCTTTCTTGTGAGAGAATACTTCTTTTTTATCTCCTTCATACATGACCTGTCCGCCATTCATAACGATCACACGTTGTGCATAGTCTGCAACATCTTCCATACTGTGTGATACCAGAATGATCGTGATCTTCTTTTCTTCATGGAGTTTCTTTAACAGATTTAAGATCTGATCTTTTCCGACCGGATCAAGTCCTGCTGTTGGTTCATCCAAAATAAAATATTCTGGCTCCATTGCAAGAATCCCTGCGATTGCTACTCTTCGCTTCTGTCCGCCAGATAATTCAAATGGCGATTTTTGATATAATTTCTCTGATAATCCAACATCTTTTAAACATTTGACAGCAATCTCTGTTGCTTCTTCTTTTGTCTTTCCAAAGTTCATTGGTCCAAAACATACATCATCTAAAATCGTTGTCTCAAATAGCTGATGTTCTGGATACTGGAAACATATACCGACTTTTCCACGTAATTCTCGTAATGGGTATCCTTCTGAATATATATCTTCGTCATCGAAATATATTGTTCCAGACGTTGGTTTGATCAATCCATTTAGATGCTGGATCAATGTTGATTTTCCAGAACCTGTGTGTCCGATCACTGCAATGAATTCTTCTTTTTTTATTTCTAAGTTTACATCTTTTAATGCGTAATTCTTCTTACTAGAATTATCTTCATATGCGTAACTTACATGTTCTAAACGAATTGACATAATTCCTCCACCAGCTCTTCCTTTGTTGTTATCGTATCTGACAAATTAACACCTTCTTTTTTTAGTTCCCATGCAAGTTCTGTTGCGTACGGAACTTCCAAACCTAATGTTTTCATCTCATCAACTCTTGAAAAGATCTCTTTTGGTTTTCCATCCATGACGATCTTTCCTTGATCCATCACGATGATACGATCTGCTAAGATTACTTCTTCCATATGATGTGTTACCATAAGGATCGTAATATTCTTTTCTTTATTCAATGCTTTCACAAGAGATAAAACATGTCTGCGGCCTTCTGGATCTAGCATGGCTGTTGGTTCGTCTAATACGATACATTCTGGTTCCATTGCCATGATCCCTGCGATCGCTACTCTCTGTTTCTGTCCGCCAGAAAGATGATTGGGACTTGCTTCTTTATATGCGATCATTCCCACACCTGTAAGAGCCGCTGTGATCCTTGTCCAGATATCTTTGGAAGCTATTCCGAGGTTTTCTGGACCGAAGGCAGTGTCTTCTTCTACCGTTGTTCCTACGATCTGGTTATCTGGATTCTGAAATACGATTCCTGCACTCTGTCTGACTTTTAAGAGGGTAGTTTCATCTTTTGTATCCATTCCTTTGATATATACTGTGCCTTCTGTCGGCATCAAAAGTCCATTGATGTGCTTCGCAAGCGATGATTTCCCGGAACCATTCTTTCCAAGGATTGCTACGAATTCACCTTTCTCAACATTGATATCAATATGATCGATTGCTGCAATCTCTTGTTTGTCTTCTTCTGTATCTCCATAGGTCACATATTTGTGAACTAAGTCTTTTATTTTCAATATGGACATAATATTCTCCTATCTGATCCGTAATAAGGATAGTATACTATTTCCCATAAAAAAAGAAAAGTCTTATCCCAGTTGTTCCGGAATAAGACCTCTTTGTTGTTGTCGATTTGGAATTTAAATAATATAGTCAGTATTGAACTGTTGATTAAACTAATTCAAGTACTACTTTTAATGCTGCATCACCTTTACGCTGAGCAATCTTAACGATTCTTGTGTAACCACCGTTACGTTCAGCATATTTTGGTGCATACTCGTCGAATAACTTAGCTGTTAAATCAACTTTCTTTGTATTAGCTTTCTTACCAGCTGCTTCTGTAGGAACTTCTGTTACAGGATATAATACCTTTAACATCTGTCTTCTTGCATGTAAGCGGGATGGTAAATCTTTTTTGATTTCTTTCTGAACTGTTTCATAAACAGTAACTTTCTTACCATCTACAACTTCTTTCACGCGTTTTCCGTTTTCATCTTTCTTAGCAACTTTAGCGTCAACTGTAACTGTTTCAAAGTTGTCTTTTTCTTTTACAGCTAAAGCGATCAGTTTCTCAGCTACCTTGCGGATTTCTTTTGCTTTTGCTTCAGTTGTAATGATTTTTCCATGATGTAACAGATTTGTTACTTCTGCACGGATCAGTGCTTTTCTCTGGGAAGCTGTTCTTCCTAATTTTCTGTATTTTGCCATTATAATGACCTCCTGTGTTTTTTCGCCTTGCTTACTTATGCCTTCAGCCTAGGCGGGTCTGGTTTCTATTCTTCTCCTGAACTTAGGGATAATCCTAATTCACTTAACTTAGCTAAAACTTCTTCTAATGATTTACGTCCTAAGTTACGAACTTTCATCATATCTTCTGAAGTCTTATTAGTTAATTCTTCTACTGTATTGATGCCAGCTCTCTTTAAGCAATTGTATGAACGAACAGATAATTCTAATTCATCAATGCTCATTTCAAGAACTTTTTCTTTCTCGTCATCTTCTTTTTCTACCATAACTTCTGCTGTCTTGGCATTCTCAGAAAGATCTACAAATAAGTTTAAGTGCTCGCATAATACTTTCGCTGCTAAACTTACAGACTCATCTGGTGTTAGTGTTCCGTTTGTGAATACATCTAATGTTAATTTGTCATAATCTGTAATCTGACCTACACGAGTATTCTCAACCTTTAAGTTTACACGCTCAACTGGTGTGTAAATCGCATCAACTGCGATCTCATCGATTGCTTTTCCTTCTTTGTCTGCTTTGTCTGCGCCTACATATCCGCGTCCGTTTGTGATTGTAAGCTCCATATCCAGTTTGCTGCTGTCATCACTTAATGTTGCGATCACAAGCTCTGGATTTAAGATTTCAATATCACTGTCCGCTTTAATATCTCCGGCAGTTACTACACCCTTTCCTGAAAACTCAATATAAGCCTGCTTTGTTTCAGCGGATGAGCTGTTGTTTTTAATTGCCAGAGATTTGATATTCATGATGATCTCAGGTACATCTTCTTTAACCCCTGGGATGGAACTGAACTCATGCAGAACACCTTTGATCTTTACTGAACTTACTGCTGCACCTGGCAGAGAAGAAAGCATGATACGTCTTAAGGAATTACCTAAAGTTGTACCATAACCTCTTTCCAAAGGTTCCACAACAAAGCGTCCAAAACGGTTATCTTCTGAAATCTCATTAATCTCAATATTTGGTTTTTCAAATTCAAACATACGTGCCCTCCTTTTGGCTTAGGTTTAACTTGAGGGTTATTATTTAGAATATAACTCGACGATTAATGTTTCGTTAACTGGTACGTCGATCTCATCTCTTGATGGAAGTTCTTTTACAGTTCCTGTAAAGTTATCATGATCTGCTTCTAACCATGAAGGAATCATTCTTCCTTCTGTTACTTCTAAGATCTCTTTGTATCTTGGAGATGTTCTATGTTTTTCTTTGATTTCGATAACGTCCCCAGCTTTAACCTGATAAGAAGGAATGTTAACCTGTTTTCCATTAACTAATACATGTTTATGGTCAACGATCTGTCTGCATTCTTTTCTTGTTCTTCCGTATCCTAAACGGAATAATACGTTATCTAAACGAAGCTCTAATAATGTCATCAGGTTTGTACCAGTCTGACCTTTCATTCTTTCTGCTTTTGCATAGTAGTTACGGAAAGGTTTTTCTAATACACCATAAATGAATTTAGCTTTCTGTTTTTCACAAAGCTGAAGTCCGTATTCACTTTTCTTTCTGTTTGCTCTATTTAAACTTCTGTTTGATTTTTTATCAATTCCTAAAAAGACAGGATCTAAACCTAAGGATCTACATCTCTTTAAGACTGGAGTTCTATCTACTGCCATCTTTAATTATCCTCCTAAATTAGACTCTTCTACGTTTTGGTGGGCGACATCCATTATGTGGAACAGGTGTTACATCGCTGATGCTTGTAACTTCTAATCCTGCTGCTGATAAAGCACGGATTGCTGCTTCTCTTCCTGATCCTGGACCTTTAACCATTACATCTACTGATTTTAATCCATGCACTAATGCTGCTTTTGTTGCAGTTTCAGCTGCCATCTGAGCTGCATATGGTGTAGATTTTTTGGATCCTCTGAATCCTAATCCACCTGCACTTGCCCAAGAAAGAGCATTTCCCTGTGCATCTGTTAATGTAACGATTGTATTATTAAAAGATGACTGAATATGTGCCTGTCCGTGCTGTACATTCTTCTTTACACGTTTTTTTGCACTTTTCTTTGTAACTTTAGCCATAATTACGTATACCTTTCTTTCTTCATTTCAATTCCAAAAAGATTGCCTATACTGCAAATCTTATGCTATTCCTGACTGTCCATACAGCCGGGTGTGTCATAACACTACAAATTTAGTGTTTATTATTTCTTCTTGTTAGCTACTGTTTTCTTAGGACCTTTACGTGTTCTTGCGTTAGTCTTTGTTTTCTGTCCACGGCAAGGAAGTCCCTGTCTATGACGTTTTCCTCTGTAGCATCCAATTTCTTTTAATCTCTTAATGTTAAGAGCGATTTCTCTTCTTAAATCACCTTCTACAACCTGTGTATCGTTGATAACTGCACTGATTCTTTTAACTTCATCATCAGTTAAGTCGCGTACACGAGTATCAGGATCAACATTTGCCTCTGCCAAAATACGTTTTGCGCTTGAAAGACCGATTCCATAAATATAAGTAAGACCAATCTCTACACGCTTTTCTCTTGGTAAATCAACACCTGAAATACGAGCCATGTTTTTCTTTCCTCCAAAATAAATAATTACTTGTCTATTAAGGGCAATCCATATATCCGCAGTACGGTGAAATGATATATATGTCTCTTCCTCAAATTATCTTTCTATCTATAAATAATCAGTATGAGCGTACCTGTACTCATACTGCAGCCGCCTAAATTATGCGAGTGTATCTCTACACATCACAAAATACACCTCTAAACTGTTCTTGCAGTAAATAGGTGAATACACAACAAACCAAGGATTATTGCGATATTCTTATCGAACGTCGTAATTATCCCTGTCTCTGTTTGTGTTTTGGATTCTCACAGATTACTCTGACAGATCCTTTTCTCTTGATAACCTTGCATTTTTCGCAAATTG
>ERZ773190.2191-NODE-2191-length-15996-cov-4.613324_pt1 | contig 15996 bp, 14 predicted proteins | sample MGYA00511111_ERZ773190 | MGnify/ENA primary metagenome ERZ773190 (study PRJEB29015, sample SAMEA2737777) | human gut metagenome | biome: human gut; feature: human-associated habitat; material: faeces | place: China | collected 2012 ... | reverse complement strand
GGGCGCGGCTGGGCCGGATGTGCGGGGCGCTGCCCCTCCGGCTGTGCCGGACGGCGGCGGGCCGGCTGCGCGGCTGCCGAACGCTGCGGGCGGGACGAATCCTGCTCGTCGCGGAACAGCTCATCAAAGTTCTTAAAGTGATCAGACATGGTTCGGTCTCCCTGTCAACATGGAATTCGTTCCTGCCGCCCACACGGCGCAGGAACCCCCATGCCCCGAGGGGCATAAGATAAGGCGACGGACGGAAACGGCGCCGTTTCTCCGGTCACGCCGGAAAACATTGCGCCAGATCCATGCACCGCGCGGGGTCTGGCCACGCAAAAATCAGTTGCGCGGAGAAAGGGTTTTGGTTATGTGCTGCGGAAATAATAATAGCTGTCTCTGGATCATCCTCATTCTGATCCTGCTCTTCTGCTGCGGCGGCTGGGGCAACTGCGGCTGCGACAACAACAACAACGGCTGCGGCTGCGGCTGCTAACGGCCTGACACCGATCGGGGCTCCTCCGGGAGCCCCGGTTTTTCCTGTGGGCGCAAAACGCCGTCCTCGGTTATGACGGCGGAAACCGGCACATCGTTCCATTCGGCCGGCAGCGCGTCGAGCAGGAACGCCGCGCGGATCAGCCCCACGGTGCAGCAGTCCACACGCGCCAGAAAGCGGTCATAGTACCCGCCGCCGCGGCCGAGACGCCGCCCTGCGCGGTCATACGCCAGCGCCGGGACGAGCATCAGGTCGCCGGGCTGCGGCAGCAGCGTCCGCGCGCTGCGCGGCGGTTCGGGAATGCCAAAGCGCCCGGGCACGAGCGCACCGTCAAAGCGCGCGAACCGCATCTGCCCATCCGGCTGTGTGACCGGAAGCGCGACCGTCTTGCCGCGCCGCCGCGCCTGCGCAAGGATGGCGTGCGTGTCCACCTCGGGCACGACGCTGCAATAGGCAAAGATCCGCTCCGCCGCCTGAAACGCCGGCAGCGAGAGCACCTGCAGCGTGATGCGCACATCGCACGCGGCGTTCTCCGCCGGGTCGCTCTGCGAGAGCCGGGCGCGCAGCTGCGCGCGCAGGGCATCCTTTTCCCCGGAAATGCTCACAGCGCGCTGCGGATGATGGAGAAGATCTCCTCGTGCTTTTCTTCCAGCGCGCGCTCAGCGCCGTCTTTCATAAACGGCACGATCGTCCAGCCATAGTGCGCGGCAGCGAGGCGGCCGATGCGCAGGCAGTTTTCCAGATAGGACACGTCCTGCTCATGAATATCGGCCTTGGTATTCTGCTTTTCCTGCCGGTGCTGCATCCGCTTGAGCGAGGTCGGCAGGTCCACATCCAGATAGAGCACCAGATCCGGGCGCGGCAGGCCCATCTTGCCGTACTCCAGATCGTACAGCCAGTCAAAGAAGTCCGGCAACTCCGCCTCCGGCAGCTTGGAACCCTGATGGATGGCGTTTGAGGTCGTGTAGCGGTCCGAGAGGATCAGGCCGCCATTTTCATAGATCTCGCCCCAGTCGGTGCGGTAAGACGCATAGCGGTCGACCGCGAAAAACGTGGACGCCGCATAGGCGTTGACATCCGACGGATGCGCGCCGAACGCGCCGTTGAGATACATACGGATGAGCGCCGACGACTCCTGGTCGTAGCGCGGAAAGACGATGTGATGATAGGCCATGCCCATCTCGTCAAAACGAGCGCACAGGCGGCGGTACTGCGCGGATTTTCCGCTGCCGTCAATGCCCTCCAGTACAATCAGTTTACCCTTCGCCATGGTGTTTCTTCCCCCGAAGTTTGCAGCCGATGGCCGCAAACAGGAATTTCGGCAGCTTCATCATGCGGCCGATGCGCTTCGGCTCTTTGATGAGCCGGTAAAACCACTCGAGTCCGAGCTTCTGGAACAGCTTCGGCGCACGCTTGACATTGCCGGCGAACACGTCCAGACTGCCGCCGAGGCCGGCCATGAGGCCAACGCGCAGGCGCGGTGCGTTGCGCTGCATCCAGAGCTCCTGCTTCGGCGCGCCGAGGCACACGAGCAGCAGATCCGGCTGCGCAGCGTTGATCTTCTCCACCACGGGGTCGTCGTCCTGAAAATAGCCGTCGTTCGTCCCGGCGATGACAAGGCCGGGAAAACGCTCACGCATTTTCTCCGCCGCCGCATCCGCGACGCCGGGCTTGGCGCCCAGCAGGAACACGCTTTTGCCCTCCTGCCCCATCTGCGCCATCAGCGCCGAGGCAAAATCGATGCCCGGCAGCTTCGCGCGCAGCGGCGTGCCGAGGATCTTCGCGCCGTAGATCACGCCGATGCCGTCCGGCAGCACGAGATCCGCTCCCTGTACGGCCTGCATGGCCGTGGGATCGTCACGGCAGAGCATCACGATCTCCGGATTCGGCGTGACGACGTAGGCCGCGCGCCGCTCCGCCATCAGGTCACGCGCACGCGCGACCGCTTCGTCCATCGTCAGGCTGTCAAACCCGACGCCCATTACGTCAATTCGCATGAAAACCTGTTTCCTCCGTTATACCTGGGCAAAGACTTCGCCGATCTTCTCATGGATGATGAGATTTGCCTGATCGTCATACGGCGTGGCGCTGCGGTTGATGAGCACCAGCTTGCTGCCCCGGTAGTAATTCAAAAGTCCGGCCGCGGGGTACACGGCCAGCGACGTGCCGCCGACGATGAGCACCTCCGCCTCGCGGATGTAATGGACCGCCTTGGACACGACATCGTCGTCCAGGCACTCCTCATAAAACACAATGTCCGGCCGGATGATGCCGCCGCAGTCACAGTGCGGCACACCGGTGCCGTGGTTGACGCGCTCCGCCGGATACGGCCGGCCGCAGCGCATGCAGTAGCAGCGGTGGATGCTGCCGTGCAGTTCGAGCACATTCTTGCTCCCGGCCGCCTGATGCAGGCCGTCGATGTTCTGCGTGATGACCGCCTGGAGCTTGCCCTCGCGCTCCAGCTCCGCCAGACGCAGGTGGGCACGATTGGGCTTGGCCCCGTCAACGACGAGCTTATCCCGGTGAAATTTGTAGTACTCCTCCGGGTGCGCCATGAAGAAGGAATGGCTCAGGATCGTCTCGGGCGGATAGTCATACTTCTGGTTATACAGGCCGTCCACGCTGCGAAAATCCGGGATGCCGCTCTCGGTCGAGACGCCGGCGCCGCCGAAAAACACGATCCGGTCGCTGCCGTCGATCCACTGTTTTAGCTGCTGAATGTTGTCCATGGACACTGCCTCCTGTTACACTGCCCCAAAAATGGGGGCATTTCTTATCATACAACGCTTCGCGCGCGGGGTCAACTTTGCGCGAGCAGAAAGCGCTCAATGGCCTCGGCCACGCCATCGTGGTCGCAGTCGGGCATGACATACCGTGCTGCGGCCTTCACGTCTGCGATCGCGTTGCCCATTGCGAGCGGCAGGCCGGCGTCGCGCAGGAGCGGGCGGTCGTTTTCCGAGTCACCGATGGCGATCGTCGCGCTGATGGGAATGTTCAGGCAGCGGCATAGCGCCTGCAGCCCGCTCCCCTTATCGGTGCCGATGGCGTTGATCTCCACACCCGCACTCTCGCACGGGACGACCCAGGCGCGCACATCCTGCACACGCGCGAGGTACTTGGCGCGCTCGGCGGAATCGACAAAGTAAAAATCCAGCTTCTCCACGGGATAGGGCGCTGCGAGAAAGCGCCGCTCCATGTCCTCGCAGGCCGTGCAGTGGGATTTGAAATTGTCCACATAAGCGTCCATGCCGAAGTGCTGCGGGTCATCGAGCAGCTCCGGGCGGTAGAGCGCCTCGCCGTTGAAGAAGATGATCGGGAAGCCGTCGAGCCCCTCGAACGCACGGACAAGCTCTGCCGCGACATCTGCCGGGAGGTTCTGCGCCGAAATGATCCGATCCTGCGCGCAGTCGGCCACGGCAGCGCCGCTGGACGTGATGGCATAGCGCATGGCCGGAAACTGCGCCATATACGGCACGATCTGCCGGTAGCAGCGGCCGGTCGTCATGACGACGTGATACCCGCGCGCAAGCGCTGCCGTAACAGCGGCCTCCGTGCGCGGTGTGATCTCTTTTTTGGAATTGAGCAATGTGCCGTCCATATCGACGGCGATGAGCTGATATGCCATGGGACGTTCCTTTCTGCACAGTTTCACAGCATATATTGTACCCGTTTCAACCCGGCCTGTCAACCGGACGTGCGGGACTTGAACCCGCACACCAAAGCCGCTATAATGGCGGCAGACCGATTTTTAAGGAGTTACCGCTATGTATGTTGACCAGAATTTATATCACGGCCGCCCAGTGAGTGGGCAGCGGCTGGACAAGGAGCTGCGCTGCTACGACCTGCTCGACCGCCTGGGGCTCGCCTACGACCGGGCCGATCACGACGCTGCCGACACGATCGAAGCCTGCGCCGCCGTGGAGCACGTGCTCGGTGCCGGGATCTGCAAGAATCTTTTCCTCACGAACCGGCAGCAGACGGCATTTTATCTGCTGCTGATGCCGGGGCACAAGCCGTTTCGCACGAAGGATCTCTCACACCAGATCGGCAGCGCGCGGCTGTCGTTTGCCTCCCCGGAGCATATGCGCGAGCTGCTGGACATCGCGCCCGGCTCTGTGAGCGTGCTGGGGCTGATGAACGACCGTGACGGGCGCGTGCGCCTGCTCATCGACCGCGACCTGCTGCAGGATGCGTACCTCTGCTGCCACCCGTGCATCAACACGTCCACGCTCAAGCTGCGCATGGCGGACGCCATCGACGTGCTGATCCCGGCGCTGGCGCACGCACCGACGTATGTGGATCTGCCGGTGTACGAACCGCAGACCTGAAAAAGCAAGAAAAAAATCCTGCATCCGAAGATGCAGGATTTTTTGTTTGCATTAGTAGTAACGCTTATTCTTGTTCTTGCGAGCAGCCTCCGACTTTTTGCGGCGACGAACGCTGGGGCTCTGGTAGTACTCCTTGCGGCGCAGATCAGACATGACGCCGGCCTTGGCACAGCTGCGCTTAAATCTCTTGAGCGCGTTGTCCAGAGACTCGTTCTCCTTGACGTAGATTTCAGACATTTTATTCCCTCCCTCCAAATACGCCTTGCGGCGCTTCAAGGGCCATCATGCATGGCTTTAGCGTTAATATTATAATTGCAATTACCGCCGATGTCAAGATGAAGTTATGCCTTCGGCTTCAAAATCAGGTTGACGAGCTTGTTCGGGACGTGGATGACTTTGACGATCTGCATGCCCTCCATCTGACGCTGGACCTTGTCGAGCTGCAGCGCCGCGTCGACGACGGTCTGCTGGTCGCTGTCCTTGGCAACGGTGACGGTGCCCTTGAGCTTGCCGAGCACCTGCACGGCCATGGTAACGGTCGTGTCGACCGTCTTGGTCTCGTCATACGTCGGCCAGTCGCACTGGCAGCACATCTTGCCGTACTTGGCGGCAAAGCCGAGCCGCTCCCAGAGCTCCTCGACGATGTGCGGCGCAAACGGGCTGAGCAGGAGCAGCAGCTGCTCCATGTCGCCCTTCGTGCAGCCGTTGGCGGCAAACTCGTTGACCATGGTCATCATGGACGCGATGGCGGTGTTCATCTTCAGTTCGTCGATATCCTCCGTGACCTTCTTGATGGTCTTGTGGATGATCGCCTCGTTCTTGCCCGAGATGGCCGGATCGTCCGTACAGCTCTCGGCCAGATTCCAGACACGGTCGAGGAAGCGCTTCGAGCCCTTGACGGCCTCGTTGGACCAAGTGACAGCCTTCTCAAAATCGCCGATGAACATGATGTGCAGGCGCATGGTGTCCGCGCCGTACTGATCGACGATGTCGTTGGGATTGACGACGTTGCCGCGGGATTTGGACATTTTTTCGCCGCCCTCGCCGAGGATCATGCCATGGCTCGTGCGCTTCTGATACGGCTCCTTGGTCGGCACGACGCCGATATCATACAGGAACTTGTGCCAGAAACGGCTGTAGAGCAGGTGGAGCGTGGTGTGCTCCATGCCGCCGTTGTACCAGTCGACGGGACTCCAGTAGTCCAGCGCCTCTTTGGAAGCGAGCGCTTTGTCATTGTGCGGATCCATGTAGCGCAGGAAATACCAGCTCGAGCCGGCCCACTGCGGCATGGTGTCGGTCTCGCGCTTGGCAGGGCCGCCGCACTGCGGGCAGGTGGTGTTGACCCAGTCGGTCATCTTGCTGAGCGGACTCTCGCCGTCGTCGGTGGGCTCATAGCTGTCCACCTGCGGGAGCACGAGCGGGAGCTGATCCTCCGGGATCGGCACCCAGCCGCACTTCGGGCAGTTGACGAGCGGGATCGGCTCGCCCCAGTAACGCTGGCGGCTGAAGACCCAGTCGCGCAGCTTGTAGTTGACCTTTTCCTTGCCGAAGCCCTGCTCCACGACGTATTTCTTCATGGCGGGGATGGCTTCTTTAACGGTCATGCCGTTGAGGAAGCCGGAGTTGACCATGACGGCGCTGTCGTCCTTGGCGACGAAGGCTTCCTTCGTCACGTCGCCGCCGGCGACGACCTCGACGATCGGCAGGCCGAACTTCGTGGCAAACTCCCAGTCGCGCTGGTCGTGGCCCGGAACGCCCATGACGATGCCGGTGCCGTAGCCCATGAGAACGTAGTCCGAGACGAACATGGGCAGCGCCTTATGCGTCACGGGGTTCATGACCTCGATGCCCTCGAGACGGACGCCGGTCTTTTCCTTGTTGAGCTCGCCGCGCTCAAAATCGGACTTGTGCGCAGCCTCTTCCTGATAGGCGGCCACGGCGTCCCAGTTGGCAATGTGCGGCTGCCACTGCTTGAGCAGCGGATGCTCCGGCGAAATGACCATGTACGTCGTGCCGAAGAGCGTATCGGCACGGGTGGTGTAGACGGTGATATCGTCACCGACATTGGTCTTGAACGTGATCTCCGCGCCGGTGGAGCGGCCGATCCAGTTGCGCTGCTGGGTCTTGACGCGCTCGATGTAATCCACATCGTCCAGATCGTCGATCAGGCGCTGGGCATACTTCGTGATGGCGAGCATCCACTGGCTCTTCTCCTTGCGCACGACCTCGCTGCCGCAGCGCTCGCAGACACCGTTGACGACCTCTTCATTCGCCAGCACGCACTTGCAGCTCGTGCACCAGTTGACGGGCATGGTGGTCTTATAGGCCAGACCGTGCTTATACATCTGCAGGAAGATCCACTGCGTCCACTTATAGTAGCTCGGATCGGTCGTATCGACCGCACGGTCCCAGTCAAAGCTGTAGCCGAGCATTTTGAGCTGCTTGGTGAAGTTGGCAATGTTGTTTTTCGTCACGACGGCCGGGTGGATATGGTTCTTGATGGCGTAGTTCTCGGTCGGCAGGCCGAAGGCGTCAAAGCCGATCGGGAACAGAACGTTGTAGCCCTGCATCCGGCGCTTGCGGCAGATGATATCCATCGCCGTGAACGGGCGCGGGTGGCCGACGTGCAGGCCCTGGCCGGAGGGGTACGGGAACTCGATCAGGCCGTAAAACTTCGGCCGCGGGTCGCCGGTGACGGCTGCGAAGGGCTTTTCTTTCTCCCAGCGCGCCTGCCATTTTTTCTCGATCGCCTGGAAATCGTACTTCATAGCATTCACTTCTCTCTGAAAAATCAAAAAATCATAAGTAGGTCACGGGGCGGAACAAGCATCCGCCCCGGTTGGTTTTGTTTTGGCGCTCAGGCGCGCATATCGGAAATGTCCACGACCTCCGCGTCGCTCCAGAGCCGCTCCAGATCGTAAAACTTGCGGGCCTCGTCCTGGAACACGTGCACGATCACGCAGCCATAGTCGAGCAGGACCCAGCTGCCGCTGCGATGCCCCTCCCGGCGCAGGACGGGTTCGCCCACGTCGTCCGCCGCCGCTTCCACGGCGTCGGTCAGGGTCTTCACGTGCGTCGAGGAGCTGGCCGTGCAGATGACAAAATAGTCTGCCAGCGTCGTCAGGTCCTGGGTTTTGAGCAGCTGAATGTTCTCGCCCTTTTTTGCGTCCAGCGCCTTGACGATGACCGCAGCAAGCTCGTTAGCAGGCATCATAATGCTACATCCTTTCTTTTTGTTACCATTTGTTTGGGCCCTGAACCGTGCCGGAAGTGGCCACGACCTGCCCATTGGATTCATAGAGAATGTCCACATCCGCGGACGTGATCTCCTTCGTATAGGGGTTGAGCCAGGTGTTGAGATAATCCAGCCACTCGTCCACGTGGATGAACACGTAGGACATACCGTTTTTGGTGCCGCTGTAATTGGCGGGGATCGTCTCAAACGAGATGGCGCTCTCATCGAGCTTCAAAAACTCCTTGACGTAGAACATCACATTGCCTGCCGACAGGTTTGTGGTGACGTCCTTTTCATAGATGTCAATGAGTTTGTTGAGATTTGGGATGTTGTGCAGCTTCAAAAACTGGCTTGTCATGGCCTTAAGCAACTGGTGCTGCACGTCGATGCGGCCGATATCGCCGTTGGCATACGTGTTGCGGAAGCGGAACACACCCATGGTCTGATAGCCGTTGAGGTGCTGATAGCCCTTCTGCACGTGGATGCTCAGATTCTGACCGGGATCATCATAGTCCATATCGACCGGGACGTCGAAGTCGATGCCGCCCATGGCGTCGATGAGTTCGACGAACACCTCCACGTCAAAGAGCGCATAGCTGTCGACCCGGTAGCCGAGAATCTGCTCCGCGCCGCCGATGAGCGCCTCCACGCCGTCCTTGCCGTTGTTTTCGGCCGCGGCGTAGTACTGGTTCATCTTCTTGGGCTTGTAGGACACGTTCACGGCCGTATCGCGCGGGATGCTGACAAACTTCAGAGACTGATTCTCCGTGTCGAGCATACCGACAAGTACGGTGTCCGTCAGGCCGGCCGCGCGGTCCTTGCCGGCGATGAGGAACGTGTAGCACCCTTTCTTGCGGCCGTCGGCGCTGACGTTCACACCGTCGTCCGAATCGCCGTCGCTCAGGCTCGGCGGGCTGACCCAGTGGTTCATCAGGATCGCAAACTCGCCGATGAGCAGCGCCAGCACCACGAGCACGATGACCGTGATGCGCACTTTTTTCTTTTTCTTGCGCTTTGCCTGCGACTGCTGCGCCTGCACGCGGTGGTTCACCGCCGCAGATGCCTCGGAAAACGGGTCGTCCTGAAAGCCGCTGCCGTCGTCGTAGGAATCGTCATAGCCGCCGTCGTAACGGTCGTAACCCTGATCGTCATATCCGCCGTAATTGCCCGGATAGCGATCGTCACTCTGTCGTCTTTTCATATTCTTTTTCCCTGCCCTGATACCAGTTTAATGCCTGCACCGTATTCTCGTGCGGCGTGATGCCGCCGGCCTTCAGATCCTCCAGGCTCATCTTCAGCCCGAGCACCATGGCCGCATCCAGATCGGTGTAAGCGAGCCGCCGCAGTTCGTCCACGCCGTCAAAATTCCGCGACGGCTCGATATAGTCGGCCATATACAGGACCTTTTCGAGCGTGGTCATATCGGGCTTGCCGGTCGTGTGCCAGCGGATGGCATTTTCTATCTCAAGTGGTACGCCGAAACGATCCCTGGCCACGGCAGCGCCGGTTTTGGCGTGCAGGAGCTTGGTGTTGGCCGTTTCGACCGTATCGTTTATGATACCATATTTATCAGACAATAGCAATTGGTCAGATAGCTCTAATTTTTTCGTGCAATCGTGCAAAATTCCGGCCTCTGCGGCAGCATCCGGATCGCAGCCCCAGCGCTCGGCGAGGTGGCGTGCCTCATGCTCGCAGCCCCAGACATGGGAGATACGCCGCGGCTTGAGCATGGGATAAGCCTGCTCGCGCAGCCAGTTGAGATCGGGCTTTGCGCCGTAGAGCCGCTGCTGGATGATGTGCGCATACACATTCGGCGCGAGGTACTCGCTGCCCCGCCGCCGCGGCAGCAGCGCACGAACGGCCGTGCTCGTGACCGGGATCGGCTCGGCCGGAAGGGCGATGACGCGCGCGTCATACGTCCCGCGCAGGTAGGCACTGAAGCGCTCGACCTCCGCATGCTCATCGCCCGTGCGGGCGAGCGCGACGAGCGTCACCTGAGCGAGCAGATACCGAAAATCGTGCCACTGCTCAAACGTCGTGAGCATATCCGTGCCGATGACGAGATACAGCTCCGCGTCCGGATTGCACGCGCTCAGCTCGCGCACGGTGTCGGCCGTGTAGCTCTTGCCGGAGCGGTGCAGCTCCATGTCAGAAACCTCCACGCCCGGCTCGTCTGCGAAGGCCATCATCGTCATGAGCAGGCGCTCCGCCGGCTCCGGGCTGCCCGCCGTGAGCTCCTTGTGCGGCGGGATGCGATCCGGAATGACGAGCGTCAGATCCGGCCGGATGGCCGCGCGCACCGCGCGCAGCGCGGCCGTATGTCCCAGATGCGGCGGGTTGAAGCTGCCGCCATAGATGCAGATCTTCATTTGCGTGCCTTTTTCACGAGCTCGATCTTCGGCTTCTGCTCGTTGCGCTTATAGAGCACGAACTTCGAGCCGATGACCTGCACGGGTTCTGCGCGGCAGACCTCGGCGAGCCGGTCACACGCCTCGCGCGCGGACAGGAGCGAGTTTTCAAGCACGCGGCCCTTGACGAGCTCGCGCGCCTTGAGCGCGTCGCTCATCTGGGTGATGATGTTGTCCGTGATGCCGCCCTTGCCGATGTGGACGATGGTGCCCTCCGTCGCGGCGAGACCGCGCAGCTGGGCGCGCTGTTTACTTGTCAGCATAGTAGTTCCTCAATTCTTCTTTCAGGATTTTGAGCGCATTCCCGCGGTGGGAAATGGCGTTTTTCTCTTCCGGGCGCAGCTCCGCCATGGAGCAGGCATAGCCGTCCGGCTGAAACACGGGGTCATAGCCGAAGCCGTTTTCCCCGCGCGGCGCAAACAGGATGCTGCCCTCGCACGTGCCGCGGGCGCGCAGGACATCGCCGTTCGGGAACGTGCAGCAGATGCACGACACGAACCGGGCCGTGCGGTCGGTGCGGTCGCCGAGGTTATGGAGCAGGAGCGTGTAGCGCGCGGCATCCGAATCCTCGTGCCGGCCGGTATAGCGGGCCGAGTGCACGCCGGGCGCGCCGCCGAGCGCATCGACCATAAGGCCGGAATCGTCCGCGACGGCGGGCTGCCCCGTCGCGCGGGTCACGGCGATGGCCTTCAGGTAGGCGTTTTCCTCGAAGGTCTCCCCCGTCTCGTCCACCTCAAAGTGGCAGCCGGCCGCGCTCTGCGGGATGATCTCGATGCCCATGTCCGCAAAGATGGCGCGAAACTCCTCGAGCTTATGTGCGTTGTTGCTTGCAAGGATCATGACAGCAGCGCCTCCACAAATTCCGCGGGCTTGAACTCGAGCAGATCGTCGATCTGCTCGCCAACGCCGACATATTTCACCGGCAGCTGCAGGTCGTTTGCGATGGCAAAGACGATGCCGCCCTTAGCCGTACCGTCGAGCTTTGTGAGCACGATGCCGGTGAGGTCGGCCGTGTCGAGAAACTGCTTGGCCTGGATGAGGCCGTTCTGGCCGGTCGTGGCATCGAGCACCATGAGCGTTTCGATATCGGCCTCCGGCAGCTCGCGGCGGATGACGCGGGTGATCTTATTGAGCTCGTTCATGAGGTTTGTTTTGTTGTGCAGGCGGCCGGCGGTGTCGATGATGACAACGTCCGTGCCGCGGGCCTTCGCCGCCTGAATGGAGTCGAACACCACGGCGGCGGGATCGGATCCCTCCTCGTGTTTGACGATGTCCACGCCCGCGCGCTGCGCCCAGACGGTGAGCTGGTCGGCCGCCGCGGCGCGGAACGTGTCCGCCGCCGAGAGCAGAACGCGGTTGCCTTCTTTCTTGAGCTGGGCGGCAAGCTTGCCGATCGTCGTCGTCTTGCCGACGCCGTTAACACCGACGACGAGCACGACCGACGGCTGCGTCGTGAGCAGGAGCATGGTGTCCTGCACTTTGAGGATGCGCGTGAGGATCTGCACGAACTCCTTTTTCACCTCTGCGCCGGTGCGTAGCTTCTTGAGCTCAATGGCCTTGCGCAGCTGCGCGATGGCCTTGGTCGTCGTCTCCACGCCGGTGTCGGCGAGGATGAGCGTCTCCTCAAGGTCCTCAAAAAATTCCTCGTCCCCCGGCTCATAGGCGGCAAAAATGCCGGTCAGCTGGGCGTCCATCTTCGTCTTGGTCTTGGTCAGGCCCTGTTTGATCTTATCAAAAAATCCCATAGAACTATCTTCTCCGTTACGATATGGTTTTAGCCGCTTCATCCAGCGAAAGCTCGATGACGCGGGACACGCCTTTTTCCTGCATGGTCACGCCGAACAGATGGTCGGCCTCCTCCATGGTGCCGCGGCGGTGCGTAATGACAAGAAACTGCGTGTTCTTGGCGAGGCGGCGCATGTACTGCACATAGCGCGTGACATTTGCCTCGTCGAGCGCAGCCTCGATCTCGTCCATGACGCAAAACGGCGTCGGCCGCACCTTCAAAATGGCAAAATAGAGTGCGATGGCCACAAACGCCATCTCGCCGCCGGACATGAGGCTCAGCGTCGAGAGCGCCTTGCCAGGCGGCTGCACCTTGATCTCAATACCGCTGTCGAGCACGTGCTCCGGGTCTTCAAGCACGAGCGCGGCCTTGCCGCCGCCGAACAGCTCCAGAAATGTCTGGCGGAACGCCTGGTCGATCGCCTGAAACTGCGTGGTGAAGATGCCCTCCATCTCCCCCGTCACGTCGGCGATGATGCCGGTCAGCTCGCGCTTGGCCTTGAGGATGTCGTCCCGCTGGCCGGTAAGGAAGGTGTAGCGCGTGTTCACGCGCGTGAATTCGTCGATCGCGCCGAGGTTCGGCGTGCCCAGCGCGCCGATATTGCGCCGCAGCTCGGCGATCTGCCGGTTGGCCTTCGTCATGTTGTCGATCGGCTGGCGCAGCGCCTCGGCCGCCGTGCGGCTGAGCTCATAATTGTCCCAGAGTTTATCGAGAATCTGCTTCTCCTCCATGTCGGCCGAGAGCTTTTTCTGCTCGAAGCGCGACACGAGCCCCTGTATATCCAGCAGGTCGCGGTTGCGCGCCTGCGCGTCGCGGTCGGTGCGGGTGCGCTGGCCCTCGAGCTCCAGCTTGCGGCTGCTGCACGCGGCGAGCTCGCCGCGCAGCGTTTCGGCGCGCTGGCGCAGTTCGGCCAGGCGGCGCTCATGCATCTGCAGGGTCTGCTGCAGCTGCTGCGTGCCGGCCTCGGCCTGCTCGATCTGGGCGAGGCGGGCCGTACGGTCGCCGGTCATTTCCTCAAAGAGGTCGTGGATCTGTTGCGTCGTGCGCGTGATGGTCTCGCGCTCGGCGTCCAGAGACGCCGACTCCGCCCGCAGGCCGGCCAGCTGATCGGCCAGTTCCTGACGGCGGCGGTCAAACGCGCCGCGGCCCAGCTCGCTCCGGTCGCGCTCGGCGCGGAGCTCGGCGAGTGCCTGCTCCGCCGAAAGCGCGTCGGCACGGGCGGCCGTGATACGGTCCTGATTTGCCTTCTGCTGCGCGCGGCAGGCGTCGATGGACGCATTCTGCCCCGCGATGGTCTCCTGCGCGGCGTTTTTCAGCAGCGCGACCTGCGCGGCTTCGGACTCCGCCTTGTGCAGCGTCTCGATCGCCTGCTCCAGCTGCGCCTGCACGGTGTCGAGCTGCGCATGGGCCGCGTCGAGCGCCGCCTGCGCGTCCTCAAGCTCGGCCTCGCACTGCTTTTTCTCCAGCGTGAGCGTGTCGAGCGCCGCGCGCAGGCGCTTGAGCTCGTTTGCGCGGGAAAGGATGCCGCTGCCCTTGGCGGCGCTGCCGCCGGTGAGCGAGCCGCCCGCGTTGACGAGCTGCCCGTCGAGCGTGACGATGCGGTAGCGGTGGTCATAGCGCCTGGAGATGGCGATGGCGTCCTTCATCGTCTCGGCCACGACGGTGCGGCCGAGGAGATTGCTGACGATATTGCGGTAAGCGGCGGCGCAGGTGACAAGCGTATCGGCCACGCCGACATAGCCCGGCTCCTGATCCGGCACGCTGTTTAAGTGCATCGGACGGATGGTATCGAGCGGCAGGAACGTCGCGCGGCCGGTCTCACGCCGGCGCAGCAGCTCAATGGCCTGCGCGCCGCAGCTTTGCGTATCGACAACGATGTTCTGCGCCGCGGCGCCGAGCGCCGTCTCGATGGCGAGGGCGTAGCGGTCGCCGGTCTTGATGAGGTTTGCGACCGGGCCGCGCACGCCGCGCAGCGTCCCCTTTTCGGCCGCGTGCATGACGGCCTTGACCGCGCGGTTGTAGCCCTCGAAGTCCTTTTCCATCTCCGTGAGCATACGGATGCGCGACTCGGTGCTGCGCAGGTCGACCGTCAGACCGGACAGCCGCTCCTGCTGTCGGGTGAGCGCCTGCTCACAGGCGGAAAGGCGCTGGGCCTTTTCCCTTTGCTCCGCGCGCAGGGCGTCGCACGCGGTGCGCGTCTGCTGCTGTGCGGTCTGCTTTTCCTGCTGCTGCGTCTCAAGCGCCGCCAGATGCTCGGCCGCTTCCGCGGCGGCGGTGGCGACGGCGTTTTCCTGATCGAGCAGCTCCTGCGATTTATCCGCCAGGAGCGTGATGCGCGTGCGGCACTCGGCCAGCGCGCTGCTCTGCGCGCTCTCTTTGGCGAGCAGCTCCGTGTACGCGCGCTCGGCCTCGCCGGAGGAGGCCGCGTTGCGGTCGATCTCGGCGAGCACGGATTGTATCTCCTGTGCGTGCTGCGCCTTTTCGGCCTCGATCTCCTGCAGGCGGCGCTGCTGCGCGTCGATCTGTGCCTGCAGAGCGTCCGCACGGTCAGTCTGCTCGGATACCTCCACGCGCAGACGCGCGATGCTGTCAGCGCTGTTTTGCAGGTTCGTGCGCACGACGGCCGCGGCGCTCTCGCACTCGGCAGCGGCGCTCTCGGCCTCGGAGATCTGCTCGCGCGTGCGCTCGGACTCAAGGTCCTTCTCGCGCATCTTCTGCGCGATGTTTTCCGACGCGGCATAGAGCTGATCGAGCTCACGCTGCGCGCCGGCGAGGTTTTCCTTCGCGGTCTGGTAGTCGTGGTTGACGGTCTCGGCCTGCGCGTGCAGACGGTCGAGCGTCTCCATCCAGACGGAGACCTCCGCGCTCTTGAGCTCGTCGCGCAATCGGAGATACTTCTTCGCTGTCTCGGCCTGCTTGCGCAGGGGCTCGACCTGCAGCTCCAGCTCATCGACCTTGTCGTTGATGCGCAGGAGGTTTTCCTCCGTGCGGGCGAGCTTGCGCTCCGACTCCTCCTTGCGGTGGCGGTACTTGCTGATGCCCGCCGCCTCCTCGAACACCTCACGGCGCTCGCCGCTTTTGACGGACAGGATCTCGTCGATCTTGCCCTGTCCGATGATGGAGTAGCCCTCCCTGCCCATGCCGGTGTCCATAAACAGCTCGTTGACATCCTTGAGACGCACGGACTGGCGGTTGATGTAATATTCCGACTCCCCGCTGCGGTAGTAGCGGCGAGTGACTGCCACCTCCGCCTCGTCCCGGCCGGGGAAGATGTGGCCGGTGTTGTCCAGCACCAGCGTCACCTGGGCAAAACCCACCGGGGCCCGATTCTCCGTGCCGCCGAAGATCACGTCCTCCATCTTGGCTCCCCGCAGCTGGCGGCTGTTCTGCTCGCCCATGACCCAGCGGATGGCGTCGGAGATATTGGACTTGCCGGAGCCGTTTGGCCCCACGATGGCCGTGATGTCCTCACCGAAGTTCAGCACCGTCTTATCAGGGAAACTCTTGAAGCCCTGGATTTCCAAAGCCCGAAGGTACACGAGTCGCTCACCTCTTTCATGTTTGCATATAATAACTAATTTATTATAGCAGGCTATCCCCCCTGTTTCAAGCAAAATCCGCTGACGAACCGGGAAAAGCCCATCAAAGCGGCGATGGTGGTGCCATCTCCTTCCAAAAGACAACCCCCCTGACCGCCTTGCGGCGGACAGGGGGGTATGCTCGGGGAATACGGTTTACTTCACCAGCTGGCAGAACAGATC
>ERZ773190.2190-NODE-2190-length-15996-cov-11.833009_pt1 | contig 15996 bp, 14 predicted proteins | sample MGYA00511111_ERZ773190 | MGnify/ENA primary metagenome ERZ773190 (study PRJEB29015, sample SAMEA2737777) | human gut metagenome | biome: human gut; feature: human-associated habitat; material: faeces | place: China | collected 2012 ... | reverse complement strand
CCGCAGCTGCCGGAGCGGTGCTTAAGCCGTCAGGCGGGAATTGTGCGGTGTTGCCTTAGGTGTATCTGTTCAGCGCTTCACGTTGAAAGCAGCCATACCGGGGTAAACGGCAGAATCGCCCAGTTCTTCCTCAATGCGGAGCAGCTGGTTGTACTTGGCCACACGCTCGGTACGGCTGGGCGCACCAGTCTTGATCTGGCAGGTGTTCAGGGCAACGGCCAGGTCGGCAATGGTGGTATCCTCGGTTTCGCCGGAGCGGTGAGAAGAAATGGCGGTGTAGCCAGCCTTGTGGGCCATCTTGATGGCTTCCAGGGTTTCGGAAACGGAGCCGATCTGGTTCAGCTTGATCAGGATTGCGTTGCCGCAGCCCAGCTGAATGCCCTTGGACAGGCGCTCGGTGTTGGTAACAAACAGGTCATCACCAACCAGCTGGACCTTGCCGCCCAGCTCGCGGGTCAGTTCCTGCCAGCCTTCCCAGTCCTCCTCATCCAGGGCATCCTCAATGGAGATGATGGGGTACTTTTCAACCAGGCTCTTCCAGTGGGCGATCAGTTCACTGCTGGTGTAATGGGTGCCGGCTTTGGGCAGGATATATTCGCCCTTCTTGGTGCCCTTCCATTCGCTGGAAGCAGCGTCCATAGCCAGCATGAAGTCTTTGCCCGGCTCATAGCCTGCATTGCGGATGGCTTCCAGAATGGTCTCGATGGTCTCTTCATCGCTGGACAGGTTGGGGGCAAAGCCGCCCTCATCGCCCACAGAGGTGGCCAGACCCTTGGCCTTCAGGATGGAAGCCAGGGCATGGAACACCTCGGCACACCAGCGCAGGGCCTCCTTGAAGGAGGGAGCGCCCACCGGCATGATCATGAACTCCTGGGTGTCCACGGTGTTGGTGGCGTGGGCACCGCCGTTCAGGATGTTCATCATGGGCACGGGCAGGCGGTTGCCGTTCACGCCGCCCAGAAAGCGGTACAGGGGCATTTCCAGAGAAGCGGCGGCAGCGCGGCAGGCGGCAATGGAGACCGCCAGAATGGCGTTTGCGCCCAGATTGGATTTGTCCTTGGTGCCGTCGGCCCGGAGCATGGCGGCATCAATGGCGTAGATGTCGGAGGCATCCATGCCCACCACCGCGTCAGCGATGACAGTGTTGATGTTCTCCACAGCTTTGGTCACGCCTTTGCCCAGATAGCGGCCCTTGTCGCCGTCGCGCAGCTCCAGAGCCTCGAACTCGCCGGTAGAAGCGCCGGAGGGGGCACAGCTGCGGGCAACCGTGCCGTCGGCCAGAGTGATCTCGGCCTCAACGGTGGGATTTCCGCGGGAGTCCAGGATCTCGCGGCCGATCACAGATTCAATTTCCAGATAGTTCATCACAGTAACCTCCCGATTTTCGATGAGATATTATATAGATAGTCAAAACTAACTAACTGCCTTTATCCTACCACGTCCTGCACCCTTGCGCAAGAGGGTCTGCGGATGTTTGCCGCTGTAAACATTGATAGGATGCCCGCCGGGGCGGGTGCGTATCCGGCAGAAAGCGGGAAAAGGATGGGGGAGTGTGTGGATTTGTGGGTTTACATTCCGAAGAGGGGACGGTAAAATGATAGATGGACAAGAGAGAACCAAAGATCGAGGAGGATTTTTTTACATGAACAAAGACCTGACCGTGGGCTCCCCGTCCAAGGTGCTGTGGCAGTTCTGCCTGCCCATGTTCGGCAGCATCCTGTTCCAGCAGCTCTACAACATTGCCGACAGTCTTGTGGCGGGCAAGCTGATCGGTGAAAACGCCCTGGCCGCTGTGGGCAACAGCTACGAGATCACCCTGATCTTTCTGGCGTTCTCATTCGGCTGCAACATCGGCGGCTCTGTCATTGTTTCCCGGTACTTTGGCGCAAAGGACTACAACACCATGAAAACCGCTGTCACCACGGCGCTCATTGGTACGGTGGTGCTCTGCGGTGCCCTGATGGCGGTGGGCCTGCTGGGCTGCCGGAGCCTGCTGGTGCTCATCCGCACCCCGGCGGAGCTGATGGCCGACTCGGCAGAGTATCTGGATATCTACACCCTGGGCCTGCCCTTCCTGTTCCTTTACAATGTGGCAACGGGCATTTTTACGGCGCTGGGCGACAGCCGCACCCCGTTCCTGTTTCTGGCGGGCTCCTCTACCGCAAACATCGCGGTGGACGTGCTGTTCGTGGCTGCCTTTGGTATGGGGGTTGCCGGTGTGGCCTGGGCGACCTTTCTGTGCCAGGGCGTGAGCTGCGTGCTCTCCCTGTGGGTGGTGGCCCGGCGGGTGCGTGCTGTCCCGAGTGAGGGGGAGCGGGTCTGGTTCTCCTGGAAGATGCTGGGCCAGATCGCAGTGGTGGCCATCCCCAGCATTTTGCAGCAGAGCTTTGTCTCGGTGGGCAATATCATCATCCAGAGCGTGGTCAACTCCTTCGGTGCCAGCGTGATCGCGGGCTTTGCCGCGGCCACCAAACTGAACAATGTGCTCATCTCCTCCCTGACCACGCTGGGCAGCGGCATTTCCAACTACGCCTCCCAGAATCTGGGCGCAGGGAAGAACGAGCGTGTCAAGGCGGGTTTTGGGGCCGGTGTCAAGCTGCTGGGCAGCATCTGTCTCTGCTTCACGGCCCTGTACCTGCTGGCAGGCCGCCAGCTGCTCATGCTCTTTATGAACAGCCCCACGGGCGAGGCCATCAACACCGGCCTGACCTTCCTGCAGACGATCGCACCCTTCTACCTGCTGCTGGCCTTCAAGCTGACTTCGGACGGCCTGATGCGCGGCTGCGGCATGATGGGCCGCTTTATGGCAACCACCCTTTCCGACCTGTTCCTGCGCGTGGTGCTGGCCATCTTGTTTTCCAGCTGGCTGGGCGTGAACGGCATCTGGCTGTCCTGGCCTGTGGGCTGGTTTGTGGGCACCGTGCTCTCCATGGTGTTTTATCGTACCTCTATTTACCGGCAGGCAGAAGAAAAAACGACGCTGTAACCTTTTTGACATGCGTGAAAGCTCTTCATGTCACGATGAAACAAAGTGAACAAAATGAAAAAATAACCAAAAATGACACGGTTTTTTTGGTGGCTTTCACATAAAATGCCGGAAAATGCCCGGAAAAGTATGGACGGTTTGTGAATTGCACAACCCGCCCGGCGAGACTATAATGAATACACGCACAAAGCAGGGCGGCTTTGAAGGAAGCGCCCTGCTTTGTGCATCTATCACACGAAAAACTTCCAACAGGAGGATATTGTATTATGAAAAAGATGATCTCTCGCCGCAACTTTCTGACCGCTGCCGGTGTCGTGGCTGCTGCCGGTGTCCTGACCGCCTGCGGCGGCTCCTCCTCCAGCACTGCCGCTTCTTCCACTGCCGCTGCTTCCGATGACACCATCAAGATCGGTGTGATGGGCCCCCTGACCGGCAACGTTTCCGTTTACGGCCAGGCCGTTGTCAACGGCGCTGCCCTGTACCTGAAGCAGGTCAACGCCGACGGCGGCATCAATGGCAAGCAGATCGAGATCCTGACCGAGGATGAGCAGGGTGATGCTACGCAGGCCGTCAACTGCTTCACCAAGATGGTGGACGAGGGCATCACTGCTCTGGTGGGCGATGTTACCACCACCCCCACCCTGGCAGTTGCTGCCGAGAGCGCAGATTACAACATGCCCATGGTCACTGCTTCCGCTACCGCTGAGGCCGTTACCTACGATGCCGAGACCGACACCGTGAACGAGAATGTCTTCCGTGCCACCTTCACCGACCCGTTCCAGGGCATCAAGATGGCTGATTATGCTTACCAGAAGCTGGGCTACACCAAGGCAGCCGTCATCTTCAAAAAGGGCGCTGACTACAACGAGGGTCTGGCTGAGAACTTTGTCAACGAGTTCGAGAGCCTGGGCGGCACCATCGTCGATCAGGAGAGCTACTCTGAGGGCGACGTGGACTTCAAGACTCAGCTGACCACCATCCTCGGCAAGGACCCCGAGACCGTCTTCTGCCCCAACTACTACGAGGAAGTGGGCCAGATCCTGTCTCAGGCTGAGAGCGTCGGCTTGAATGTTCCCTTCCTGGGCGGCGACGGCTGGGATGGCCTGGAGGGCTATGCCACTGCCGATCAGCTGAAGGACAGCTACTTCTGCGCAAACTACGCAAAGGGCTCCAGCCCCGAGTTTGAGGATGCCTACAAGGCCGAGTACGGCGAGGATTACCCCAACGGCTTTGCTCCTCTGGGCTACGATGCCGCCAAGACCGTGGTCTACGGCGTGCAGGCTGCTGAGGATGCCGGCCTGGAGGCCGGTACCGATGAGTACAAGCAGGCTGTCAATGATGCCATTGCCTCCGGCACCATCGAGGGCATCACCGGCACCTTTACCTTTGATGAGCACCACGATCCCGTCAAGAAGACTGCGATCCTGACCTATGTGGACGGCAAGCCCGAACTGAAGGAAATGTTCTGATCCCGCTTCTGCGCCGCACACCGGTGTGCGGCCTGAATGCCGGAACCAGAGAATGATGTACCCTTGCGGAGGCCGCCGGAACAGGTTGTCTCCGCTTTTTTGATAGAAAGAAAGGAAGTGTCCATCCAATGACAGTGTTCTTTAGTCAGCTGATCAACGGCTTGTCCCTTGGCAGCATCTATGCACTGATCGCACTGGGTTACAGCATGGTGTACGGCATCATCCTGCTGCTGAACTTTGCCCACGGCGATGTCATCATGGTGGGTGCATACATGTCCTGGTTTGTTATGAACCAGCTGGGCCTTGGCCCGGTGACGGCCGTGTGCGCCACCATTATTACCTGCACTCTGCTGGGGGTGGTGATCGAAAAAGTCGCCTACACCCCGCTGCGCAACGCGCCCCGTATCTCCCTGCTGATCACAGCCATTGGTGTCTCCTTCTTCCTGGAGTACACCGCTGAGCTGGTGATGGGTTCCGGCGCAAAGGTCATCCCTTCCTACTACAGCAACAAGACCTTTATGATCGGCAGTGTGCCCCTGGGCCTGACCTCCGTGATCACACTGGTGGTCACCGTGCTGTCCATGCTGGTGCTGACCTTTCTGGTGCAGAAAACCAAGCTGGGCAAGGCCATGCGCGCTGTCTCTGAGGATATGGACGCTGCCCGCCTGATGGGCATCAATGTCAACAGCACCATCTCCTTTACCTTTGCGGTGGGCTCCGCGCTGGCCGGTATCGGCTCGGTGCTGTACTGCTGCTCCTACCCGCAGGCTACCCCCACCATGGGCTCCATGCTGGGCCTGAAAGCCTTTGTTGCCGCCGTTCTGGGCGGCATCGGCTCCATCCCGGGCGCAATGATCGGCGGCATTGCCATCGGCCTGTGCGAGTGCTTTGTCTCCGCCATCGGTCTTTCCGCCTGGAAGGATGCCGTCACGTTTGCCATCCTGATCATCGTGCTGCTGTTCAAGCCCACCGGCTTCCTCGGCCGCAAGGTGCAGGAAAAGGTGTAAGGAGGGCAGGAAGATGAATAAGAACCGTAAAACGATCAAAATGCCAGTGCGCTATCTGATGAACGCGGTGCTGGTGGCTCTGCTGTTTGTGGCGCTTTCCTACCTGACCCGGAATATCCTGTCCACCTACCAGAACAAGGTGCTGATGACGGTGGGCATCAATATCATCCTGGCGGTCTCCTTGAACGTTGCCACCGGCTATCTGGGGCAGCTGCCGCTGGGTCATGCCGGTTTCATGGCTGTGGGTGCCTACACCTGCGCCCTGTTCACCAAGTTCTGCCCGCTGCCGGACGGTGTCTCTTTTGCCATCGGTCTGGTGCTGGCCTGCATCGTGGCTGGTCTGTTCGGTGTGCTCATCGGCATCCCGGCCCTGCGCCTGACCGGCGACTATCTGGCCATCCTGACGCTGGGCTTTGGTGAGATCATCCGCATCACCCTGAACAATATCGACGATGTGCTGGGCTTCAAACTGTTCTATGGCTCCAAGGGCCTGAAGAACATCCCCAAGTACTCCAACTTCACCAACGTGTTCCTCTGCGTGGTCATCACCTGCTTTTTGATCCACGCCATGATGAAGAGCCGCCACGGCCGTGCCGTGCTGGCCATCCGCGACAACGAGATCGCCGCCGAGAGCTGCGGCATCCAGACCACCTACTACAAGGTCATGGCCTTTGCCTTCTCGGCAGCCTTTGCCGGCATGGCCGGCGGTCTGTACGCCTGCTACATCGGCGTGCTGAACCCCTCCACCTTCGGCTTTATGAAGTCCATCGAGATCCTGGTCATGGTGGTTCTGGGCGGCATGGGCTCCATGCTGGGCTCCATCCTCTCTGCAACGGTCCTGACCATCCTGCCTGAGGCGACCCGCAGCTTCGACAGTTACCGTATGGTCATTTACTCGCTGGTGCTGATCCTGATGATGATCTTCCGCCCGGGCGGACTGCTGGGCAGCTACGATTTCTCCATGAGCCGCCTTGTGGAGCGTGTCCTGTTTGGCAAGAAGAAGAAGGAGGGTGCAGACCATGAGTGAGTTCCAGACCAGACTGAACAGTGTCCCCTCCGGCGGCTTCCTGACGGACCGCGATAAGGACAAAAAGCCCATTCTGGATGTCCGTGAGCTGGGCATCGATTTCGGCGGCCTGACCGCCGTGGATGGCTTCAACCTGATGATCGGCCGCAACGAGATCACCGGCCTGATCGGCCCCAACGGTGCCGGTAAGACCACGGTGTTCAATCTGCTGACCAATGTTTACCAGCCTACCCGCGGCTCCATCCTGATCGATGGAATGCCCACGGCAGGCAAAAAGACCTATCAGGTCAACCGGATGGGCGTGGCCCGCACCTTCCAGAACATCCGTCTGTTCAAGGAGATGAGTGTCATCGACAACATCAAGGTCGGCCTGCATGAGTCCATGAAGTACGATCTTGCCTCGTCGCTGATTCGCCTGCCCAACTACTGGAAAGAGGAAAAGCACTGCACCGAGCGTGCTTTTGAGCTGCTGGACATCTTCCACATGGCAGATATGGCCTATACGCAGGCCGGCAGCCTGCCCTATGGCGCACAGCGCCGTTTGGAGATCATGCGTGCGCTGGCCACCAGCCCCAAGCTGCTGCTGCTGGATGAGCCTGCCGCCGGTATGAACCCCTCGGAGACCGCTGAGCTGACCGAGACCATCCGCCGCATCCGCGATGAGTTCAACATCGCCGTGCTGCTGATCGAGCATGACATGAGCCTGGTCATGGGCATCTGCGAGGGCATCGCGGTGCTGAACTTCGGCCGTATCATCGCCAAGGGCACCCCGGATGAGATCCGCAACAATCCCCAGGTCATCGAGGCCTACCTGGGCAAGAAGGAGGGCTGAACCGATGGCAGAAACGATGCTGAAAGTTGATAACATCAACGTTTATTACGGCAACATCCACGCTGTCAAGGATGTTTCGTTTGAGGTGCACGAGGGCGAGATCGTGACCCTGATCGGTGCCAACGGTGCCGGTAAGTCCACCACCCTGAAAACCATCTCCGGCCTGCTCCACCCCAAAACGGGCGATATCCTGTACAAGGGTAAGAGCATCAAGGGCGTGCGCGCCCATAAGATCGTGGAGGCCGGTCTGGCACAGGTGCCGGAGGGCCGCCATGTGTTCCTGCACATGACCGTGGAGGAAAACCTAGATATGGGTGCCTACACCCAGCCCGCTTCCACCATTGCGGCCAACAAGGAAAAGGTGTTCACTCTCTTCCCCCGCCTGAAGGAGCGCCGCAGGCAGCTGGCGGGCACCATGTCCGGCGGCGAGCAGCAGATGTTGGCTATGGGCCGTGCCCTGATGAGCAACGCCTCCATGCTGATGCTGGACGAGCCTTCCATGGGCCTTTCCCCGCTGCTGGTGCAGGAGATCTTTGAGATCATCCGCGATATCCACAAGGCAGGCATGACCATCCTGCTGGTGGAGCAGAACGCACAGATGGCCCTTTCCGTGGCCGACCGCGCCTATGTCCTTGAGACAGGCCACGTGGTCATGGATGGCACAGGTGCAGAGCTGCTGACCAATGAGCGCGTCCGCAGCGCTTATCTGGGCGGCTAAGACCGCAGCTGGATAGAACGCAAAAACAATACGCCCGCCGGGCGGTACGAGAAGTACCACACCCGGCGGGCGTTGTTCTGTCTGTAAGGGAATTATTCCGGCGCTTTCATGCTTTCCACCATGCTGATCTGGCGGACATGGCGACGCATGAGCAGGCAGACGGCAAAGTTGAAGAGCATGGTGAGCGCCACGCTGAACACAAAGCTGCGGGGGGCAATGGAGCGGATGAACATCATCTGGTCCATTTCCACAGTGCGGATGATGAACTGGTGCAGGGGAATGCCCACCACCAGACCCACCAGGGAGCCGATGAGAGAGAGCAGGTCGATCTCCCGGAAGATGTAGCGGTAGACCTCCTTGTCATAGAAGCCCAGCACCTTGATGGTGGCAAGCTCCTTTTTGCGCTCGCCCAGGTTGACGCTGATGAGGTTGTAGAGCACCACGGCGGCCAATGCGGCAGCGCAGACGATGACCAGCATGACCACATAGTTCAGGCAGCCGATCAGGCCATCGAACATCTGGGTGGTGTCCTCGATGAAGGAGACGGAGCTGACATAGTTGCAGGCCAGAATGGCGGAGGAGAGGGAGGCGCGGGCTGCATCGGTGGGGCAGTCGGTCTGACCGTAAACGGCGTTCCAGGCGGGCAGAGCACCGCCGTTCAGCATTTTGAGCTGCGCCTGTGAGAGGTACAGCCGGGTAAAGACATAGTTTTCGGTGATGCCGGTCAGGGTCAGGGACCTGCGCCCGCCGTCAGCGGTCTCCACCTCAAAGCTGTCGCCCACGGAAAGCCCCAGCTTTTCGGCGGTTTTTTCGGTCAGGATGACGCTGGAATCGTCAAAGGCAATGGCCTTGTGGCCCTGCCGGGTGCGGAAGGTGAAGTATTCGGTCATCTGGCTTTCGTCTGCAGCGGCAACCAGGCTGACGGTCTCCTTTTCGCCCTCGGCGTTGTAAAGGGTGACGCTCTTGGTGTAATAGCGGCCCCAGCTGGTGATCCCGCTGCTGGAATCCAGCAGGTCGGCCAGACCGTTCTCCATGGTCAGCGCCTTTTCGTCGCTCAGGGAGATGGTCAGGTCGGCGTGGGTCAGCTCGGTGGTCTGCTTGGTCAGCATGGGCAGCAGGGAATCCTGAATGCCGAAGCCGATGAGGAGCAGAGCTGTGCAGCCCGCCACGCCCAGAACGGTCATAAAGAAGCGCTTTTTATAGCGGAACAGGTTGCGGGCGGTGGTTTTCTGGGAGAAGCTCATCCGCTTCCACAGCGGGGTGAGATATTCAAGGAGGATGCGCTTGCCCGCTACAGGCGCACGGGGCAGCAGTAGGGCGGCGGATTTTTCCTTGAGGCTGGCGCGGCAGGCCTGCAGGGTGGCAAGGCCGATGACCGCCGCGCTGAGGGCCATGCTGCCCAATGCCAGGCCCGGGTAGAAGTGCAGCGTAAAGGTGGGAATGGAGAACATCATGGTGCGGTAGGCGTACCAGAAGATGGTGGGGAACACCACAAAGCCCACGGCAATGCCCACGATGCTGCCCAGAACGCTGGCGGCAATGCCGTACAGTAAGTACTTGCCTGCGATACTGACGTTGGAGTATCCCAGCGCCTTGAGGGTGCCCATCTGCAGGCGGTTCTCGTCCACCATGCGGGTCATGGTGGTGGAAGCCACCAGTGCTGCCACCAGGAAGAAGAACACCGGGAACACCCGGGCAATGGCAGCCATCCGGTCGGCGTACTGTTCCAGCGTGACAAGGCTCAGGGTGCTGCCGCGGTCCAGCACATACCACTCGCCGTTCTGGATGTCCGCGATCTTCTCTTCCGCATCGTTGATCTGCTGCTGGCCTTCGGCGAGCTTCTGCTCCGCATCGGCCTTCTGGGTTTCGTACTCGGTGCGGGAAGCGTCCAGCTGCTCCTGCCCGGACCGGTACTGTGCCCAGCCCTCGTCCAGCTGGGCGCGGGCGGCCTCAAACTGGGTGTAGGCTGTGGCAGTACCGGTGCTCAGCTGGAGCTGGCCCTGCAGCAACTGTACCTTCATTTTGCGCAGGGCGGCCTTAGCTTCGGTGACAAGGTCCGTGTTGGAGAGGTTGGGCGAGGAGATGAGCCCTTTGGCGTACATCTGCTGCTTGCCGGCATCCAGCTGGGCCTGATAACCGTCCAGCTGGCCCTTGATGTTATCGTAGGCGGCCTGTGCCTTGGCAAGCGCATCCCGCAGCTCGGTGTATTCCTCGTCCTCGGGCTCGGCCTCATCCAGCGCCTTTTGGGCATTGTTCAGGGCGGTCTCAGCATAGCCCAGCAGCGGGTCAGCCACCTGTTTCAGGTTGACCAGAAGTTCGATCTGCTGAAGCTGATCCTCAAATTCCAATACCTGCTCTTCGCTGCTCACCAGCGTGGCGGCACCGCTCTGCATGGTATCGGGCAGGGCGGCCTTCTGGGCGGCAAGCTCGGCTTCGCCTGCGTCCAGCTGGGCCTTGGCGGCATCCAGCTCCCGCTGCGCGTCGGTCAGCTTCTGCTCGGCTTGTGCAAACTGGCGCTCGGCTTCGGCCTTCTGTTCGCTGTAGGTCTGTTTGGCATCGTCCAGCTGGGTAGTGGCATCCTCGATAAGCTGGGCCCGGCGGGCCACACAGTGCTCCTTGCTGATGGCATCCAGCCGGTCAGCCACAGTATCCACAGCGGTCTGGTATTCATCGCTGTAATTGTCATACTGTGCGGCATCTGCTACTTTGAGATAACAGACGGTATAATAATCTGCGGTCAATTCACCGTCCTGCACGAACACAAGAGCATCCAGGATGCCGTCGCCGACGGTGCTGGTCTCCTGATTGGCAGAAAAATATTGAGGGTCCTGCACCTGGCCCACCACGGTATATTCGGTGCGGCGGATGTCCTCGGTGTCCTCGGGCAGGGTGACCACGGTGCCCAGCGGGACAGGGTCAGCATGGCCCAGCACCTGTACCACACACTCGTTGGCGGTTTCGGGCATCCGGCCCTCCAGCAGGGTCAGGCGGTTCATATTGGCCTCGGCATCCGCAGACGGGTCGGCGGGAAGCTGCTGCACCCGCAGCACGGCTCCGTCGGTAGAGCTTGACCAGCGGCCCTCGGTGTCAAGATACTTCACGGGCATCACGGCGCTCACGCCCTCCGTGGCGGCAATGGCGGAGAGATCTGAGTCCGAAAGGCCCAGCGTGGAGAGTACCCGCAGGTCGAACACATTTTGCTGGACATAATACTTCTGCCCGGCGGTGCGCATACTGGGGGCAAAGCTGACCAGGCCTGTCAGCATCATCACGCCCAGCGCCACGATGCCGAACAGGGAAAGGAACCGGTTCAGGTTGCTCCGGAAGTCACGCCGGATATTTTTACGATAGCTTTTCTGCATAGCGGTCACCACTCGATCTGTTCCACCGGCACCGGGTGTTCGTTGACCTTGTTGGACAGGATCTGTCCGCTCTTGACCTGGATGATCCGGTCCGCCATGGCCGTCAGGGCCGTGTTGTGGGTAATGACGATGACGGTGCGCCCTGTTTCGCGGCAGGTGCGCTGGAGCAGGGCCAGCACCTGCTTGCCGGTCTTGTAGTCCAGCGCACCGGTGGGCTCATCGCAGAGCAGGAGCTTGGGGTTCTTGGCCAGCGCCCGGGCAATGGAAACACGCTGCTGCTCGCCGCCCGAAAGCTGGGCAGGGAAGTTGTTGAGCCGCTCGCCCAGACTCACGCTTTCCAGCGTGGCGGCGGGGTCCAGCGGATCACGGCAGATCTCGCTGGCCAGCTCCACATTTTCCAGTGCAGTCAGATTCTGCACCAGATTGTAGAACTGGAACACGAAGCCAACATCATACCGGCGGTAGGTGGTGAGCTCCTTTTCGGAAAAATGGCTCACATCCTGCCCGTCCAGCCAGACATGGCCCTCGTCGCAGGTGTCCATGCCGCCCAGAATGTTCAGCAGAGTGGTCTTGCCTGCACCCGAGGGACCCACAATGATGCAAAACTCGCCCTTGTCTACATAAAAATTCAGGTGATCGGCCGCCGCAATGCGGACACTGCCGGTCTGATAATATTTGGAAACATCCTCAAACTGCACAAAATGTTCCATATGCTGCTCCTTGCCTTGAAAAAATGATTGTTCCATCCTAACTATAACATATTTTGCAGCAGGTTTGCAGGGGCAGAGCGCTGGAATTTGCAAAAAGTTAACAGGTCGTATCAATGATGAAGTCAGCGACCTGCTCAATCTGGAATTTTGCGAAATATCCCTCTTCCAGCGGGATCCACCGGGCGGTGAAGCCGGAATAGCGTTCTCCCTCCCGCGCCAGCAGGCGGCGGGCCTGCTCTTCCCTGGAGCAGGTGACGAAAACCTTCAGATCATAGCAGTCCGCAAGGGTGGGGTGGCAGCTGTAACTGCCCTCCACGATGACCAGCGGCTGAGGCGCAAAGCATTGTTCCGGCAGGTAGGCACCCGCCCGGCAGGAGTAGGCACGGTAGGGGACGGCCTGCCCGGCCCGGGCGGGGGTGAGCACCTGGGCACGCAGACGCTCCAAGTCCATGTTGGCGCAAGGGATCTGCTCCCAGTTTGCCACACGGCTGGCTGGGGGAAGATAGAAGTCATCGGTATGCACCGTGATGCTCTGGGGAAACAGCCGGGCCAGCTGTGCCGCCAGCATGGTTTTGCCGCTGCCGCACCGGCCGTCCAGCGCCACCAGCACCGGGGCGGCAGGATGGGCAGAGAGCAAAGTGGAGAGCTTTTCCACGAGAGGGGAAAGGGTGGTTGAAATCATAATTCCTTCTTAAACGTCAGATTTTTGTATTCGGTCTGAGAGCCGCTTCGGCGGAAGGTTCCATTTTCAGTGGGCGTGAAACCTAGTGCACGCATTACACCGCAGGAACCGGCATTTTCGGCGGCAACATCGGCCAGAACGGTTTTTATACCGTTCTGTGCACCGAACTGCACCAGAGCGTTTACCATTTCTTTGGCATAACCCTTGCGCCAGCAGGTAGGGTGGATGCAGTAACCGATATCCCAGCAGCTGCCGCCATCCTTGACCACAGCACAGCAGGTACCAATGGGCTGGTGGGTGACTTTGTCCTCTGCAATGACATAATAGCAGTCGGTGCTGTCGCTCAGGCTGCGGAGCAATTCCATATATTCGTTCAGGTCATCGATATCGTCCAGCACCGGGTCGGACAAATATTTTCCGGTGATGGGGTCACCCCAGATGCAGAGTGCAAACCCGGCATCCCGAGCTTCCTGCGGGCGCAGGCGAAGCCGGGCGGTTTCAAAAGGTGTGAAAGTCATAGCGTTTCCTCCAAAGGTGATATACAAGAAATACTTTTGTCGATTTGCGAAAATATGAGATCGTATGCGTGGGCAGGGAGAGGATGGCGAGGCATCCAAAAATCAAACAGTGCTTTTAACTCTTTAGAATCTCCATAGAGCTGTTTGACTTGTTCGTAAGCAAATGTATTGGCATCGACTTCGTGCGGCTGACCAAGATATAGGTTGGTAAAATAATCTTCATTGCCATCCAATTTGCAGGAGATGTAATGACCATTTACCAGCTTATAGCATGTACCATCATAGCCAATGACATATTGAAGGCTTCGGTGTATTTCGGAACCGAAGTGTTCCGGACAGAGATACTGCGATGCGTGACGCAGTTCGTGAAACAGAAAAAATGCTTTCTCATAGTCAGGTTTGGCGTTCAGATGCTCTGCATTGATGAACACAGTTTTGCTTGCAGGGTCAAATGTTCCGCAAGCGGTCTCATAATCAGAGGGCATATCAAAGGATAAGTGCAGATCAAGGGAGCATTCTTTACAATAATCATCAAAGAAGTGCTTGTAATCAAAGATTGATGGCATAGGTTTATATCCAGCCTTTCCTTGACAAAATAAAGGAAATTGACTATACTACAAATAGAAAAGGCGCTGGCCGCAAACGACTAGCCCCTTGCTAAATTAGTCGAGAAAAATGACCGCTCTGGGTTGGGGAACTTCGAGGCGGTCATTTTTTCTTGCGTTTTTTATCGCTTGTGGCGATTGTCCATGTAATTTGCAACAACGACGACCGCCGCCAGCGGCGGATCGAGGGAGAAGTTGTTGGGGCAGCGGCCAGCAGGACGCGAGTGCATTTGCACGAAGCGAACGCTGGGAGCCGCAACCCGGGTTCCATAAAGAAAAGCCCCTTTCTGCCCTTGGGCATCCGGGGAGCGGGCAACTCTTCAAGAAACCAGCCATTCCCGGCACCTGGGTACCGGCAAGTGGGCTGCCGCCTGCGTTTTGGACACAGCGCCTTCGCCGCCTTTGCGGGCGGCTGACTATACTATACCATGAATTTCGACACGCCGCAACACGCGCAAAAAGTTTGATGCAGAAAACTTGTCAAAACCCCTTGACACCACCCCAGAGCTGTGGTAAGATAATGCCACGTTAGAAATAACTAACCACAAAGCGGTCAGCAGACAAATGGTCTGTGCCGCATTCTTTTAGAGTTTGAGGTTAGAAATATCTAACTGCTGCACCTGCATAGAATGCGGTGCAGCGGGGAACGCTGTTCCTCAAATGGATAAAAGCGGAGGGAAAGCAGCCATGGAGCGTAATTTTGAGACCGTGATGATCGAACAGTGCGCGCCGGTGCTGGCAGGGCTGAAGCCTGCCGGGCTGTTCCGCTATGAGACCCGGGACTGCGCCGACCTGGCTGCCCGGGTGCGCCGCTGGAATGACCAGCTGGGGGAGAAGGGGCTGAAGGTTCGGGTCCTCAAGGGTTGTGCTCACACCCACCGGTATCTCATTTATGTTTACCGCGAGAGCCGCCTGCGTCAGGTGTTGGCCGATGAGGCGGTGCGGGAGTTCCTGCAACGCGAGGGCTATGCCCTGCCGGAAGATGCTTCCGATTGTGACGGTATGCTGCGGCAACTGTCCCGGCGGCTGTGCTGCGAAGCCGATTTTCCCCATGAAATCGGCGTGTTTCTTGGCTATCCGCTCACCGATGTGGTGGGCTTTATCGAAAATCAGGGCCGCAACTTCACCTGCTGCGGCTGCTGGAAGGCTTACGGCGACCCCGATGCCGCCGCACGTCATTTTGCCCAGTTGAACAAGTGCACCAGAGTATATCTGCGCCTGTTCCATGAGGGTACCCCCATTTTCCGCCTTGCTGTGGCGGCTTGACAAGTCATTCTCTACCAATACTCTCTTTTTATCCTGGCACCCACCGGAACAAACCACGCTCCGGCGGGAAGAAATCCTCCTTTTGACACGCGGCCGTCCGCTGCAGCTTTGACCGCTGCACCGGGCGGCTGTGTCATTTCATGGATAGAAAAAATGACGGTAAAATGTAAACAACGGCTAACTTTTGCTCAGGAATTTGAGTTAGTTGTTGTTGATTGTGATAAAAAAACTGGGATATTTGGGCAGAAAAACTGTTTGTTCATATAAACTAACTTTTAATAATGAAAAAACTGTTGACAACGAAGGTTAGTAAGCGTAAACTATCCATGCTGATAGTTCCGACTGACTAACCCTTCCGGTGCATCAGCAGCCCACAAACAGTACGAAAAAGGGAGTGGAATGTTATGATGCCTCTGACAATGGCAAAGGCGGGCGAGACCGTCACCATCAAGAAGATCACCGGCAAAGATGAAGTCCGCCTGCATCTGGCAGAGCTTGGTTTTGTGGTGGACAGCGAAGTGACCGTGGTCAACGAGATCGCAGGCAACCTGATCGTACAGGTCAAGGAAAGCCGCCTGGCACTCGACAGGACGATGGCAAATCGCATTATGATCGGCTGAACAGCGCAGCACGCTGTTTGGGACCTGCTCCGACACTGGAATGGTCTCTGAATAAAGACAAGTAGAGGAGGAAATTTGCATGAAAACTCTGAAGGACGTGAAGGTCGGCGAGACCTGCACCGTGGCACGCCTGCATGGCGAAGGCCCGGTCAAGCGCCGCATCATGGACATGGGCATCACCAAGGGTGTTGAGA
>ERZ773190.2189-NODE-2189-length-16003-cov-3.534738_pt1 | contig 16003 bp, 9 predicted proteins | sample MGYA00511111_ERZ773190 | MGnify/ENA primary metagenome ERZ773190 (study PRJEB29015, sample SAMEA2737777) | human gut metagenome | biome: human gut; feature: human-associated habitat; material: faeces | place: China | collected 2012 ... | reverse complement strand
AAATACTTGAAAGTATAGTGTTTATGCGGATAATCGAAAATTAGATATAAAATTTATCAAAAATATAAGTACTTATTTATTGATGAGTTTCAGGATACTGATGATGTTCAGATTGATTCTTTCTTAAAGTTGCAAAATGTAATTAAAGATACAAAGCTGTTTGTAGTTGGCGACTTAAAGCAGAGTATTTACCGTTTTAGGGGTGCGACAATTAGTGCGTTTGATCTGATTAGAACAGATAAAGAAAAATGGGAAGAATTTTCACTTACCATAAATTATAGAACTGATAAGAGATTATTAGATAAATTTGATGCAGTATTTTCTAAAATGGGCACAAAAGGGTATTTGCCATTTCGTAAAGGAAAGGATTCACTTACCAGTAGTGTTGAGACGTATATATCGGAAAATGAGTTAGTGACCAAATTAGAGTATGACGGCGATGAGCAGAGGATGGAACAGCTCTTTGCAGAAATCGCAAGGCAGAAAGATATTATAAAATATCTATCCAAGCATCATAAACTATCTTCTAAAGATATGATAATTGCTATTTTGGTAAGAGATAATTGGCAAATTCATAATATTTTGGAAGAAGCAAAGGTTCGAGGTGAGTTTATAGAAACTCAAGTAGGTGGAGATTTATATCAGCTTATGCCTGCTTTAGATTTGTATAAATTGGTAATTGCGCTGCTTAACCCGAGAGATCCAGTGAATCTTTTTAATTTGATAGATTCAAATTATGTAGGAATTCAGTTAGATATACAAGGATTACATGGTTTAGGCACAGAGGAGCAGGTAAAAAAGTTAACAGATGTACTTAATCAGTATTTTACAACTGTGATGAACACAACATGGGAAAAGATAATTATGGATACTAAGGTTCAACCAATTTTAATGCTGCTGAGGAGTATCTATGAAGGATGTCAGCCTTGGTATCAATATTCAGATACCGATAGAGAGCAAAGATTCTATAAAGCAAATTATGAATTGGTATTAGAGAAAATAATTAAAACATATAGTGTAGATTACTTAACTCTCAATGTGATAGAACACAGTATGCACATAAATATTATGACAAAGCAGGAAGAACTCGCACGAAATATTGAGGTTGAGACTGATGGTATACGAGTGATTTGTACTACTGTTCATAAAGCAAAAGGATTGGAATATGGATGCGTAATTATGCCATATATGGGTATGGATATTGCATCAATGAAGAAAGCTGATTTAGATGTGTATGTAGAAAATGAAAAGCTTGCATATGGAATTAGAATTGGAGATGAACAAAACAAGAAATATAATTCCAATTATGATGTATCGCAGGAACAAAATGAACGAGTTAACGAAGAAAGTCGAGTATTGTATGTAGCACTAACACGAGCTATCAGAAATGTTGTTTGGATGAAGGATATTAAATCAAAGAGCAAGATTTCGTGGCAGAATTTAATGGAGGTATAAAATGTCATTATCCATATATACTTACAGCAATCCATATGAAATAAATAATGAACCCTATTGGGATTCAATAAGAAACTGTGCTCATTTTTGTGTTTCGCAGACAATGGTAAATGGCTTGTCAGCAGTATATGATGAATTGGATAATGGACAATTAGCAACAGTAGAAGAATTAGTAGAAGCATTATACCCAAGATGGTTTGATACAAAAACATACATTGAACAGTACACAATTTTAACCAATACACTAGATAAAGTGACGCCAAACATTGAAGCTGATAGATGGAAAAAGATAAAACAATCTCTGCGCTTCAATAAGAGTGCATTGTTGGATAGTATTCGACTGATGGCTGAAATGGGACTGTTATTAAAAAATATAAAAATTAAAAAGATAACGGAAGAGCAAATGTATTTAGTTGCTGCTTATAATGCAATTCTGCGAGGCGAGAATGCCGAGATTTTTGCTTTAAAAAAGAATTTTTCTGAAAGTGAAATTGATAATGCTGTCAAAACAGCACTTGTGGCAAAAGATAAAAGGCGAGGTAAGAAAGTAAAATCTATAGAGCGTGTTGATTGTAATACTGTAGTTATTCATGGAATACATCAATTTACTCCAACAATTCTTTCAATGCTTGAAGAGGTTTCAAAATACAAGCGGGTCGTATTGTTATTTAATTATCAACAGCAGTATAACGAGATATATCAAACATGGTTGGATGTTTATACCTGTTTTGATTTGAATATAAAGAGTCAGTTCAATAACGAATTTAAGCCTACAACATTGCTGCAACCGAGCTACGAAGGAAATATGCTCGCAGATCAAATTGGAAGATTATCTAATGGAACACTCATTGAAAAAAGCAAGGATATAAATAATGTAAAGGTTATTGAGTTTGATAATATTACAGAATTTTCAGCATATGTTGCACGAATATATGAGGAGGCTGCTAAAGATTTTCACGCAGACGAAAATAAGAACGGCTCAGTTCTTTCGTACATGAAGGAACAGTTTTATTCTGCGAATAATTCTGTAAATGATATATTAAAAGTTTATTTTCCTGAACAATTTGGGGAAAGACATTTCTTAGCTTATCCGATTGGCCATTTTTTCGTAGCTGTTACTAATATGTGGGACAGTGAAAATGGCGGTATTAGAATCGAGAATATGAACGATATTGCAGAATGTTTGTATTCAGGAGCTCTCTATGAAAAGAAAGTAGGATTATTAATTACTACCTTCAATCAGACAAGAAATTATTTTTCTAGGGCGACAAAGTTGAAAGGCGATAGCGAAACAGATGGCGTAATTGATTTGCTGAAAAAGCTAAAGAAACAAATATCCAAGCTTAATAAAGGTAAAATAGAGTATATCGAACAATTATCGAAGTTATCATATTTCAATGTTGAATTAGATGAGATAGATGAGCTGATTGAAGCACTTGAGGTACTTAATACTATTACAAAGATATTCTATGAAGATTTTGAAAATGAGAATAATAATTTTAAGCATTTTTATGAGAAATTAAAGGATTTTGTAGAAACACAAATTCTACCAACTGCAGATGCAGAATCTGAGTTTCAAGATATTTTACTGAGATTATTAGTTAGACTAGAAGAAGTTGAAAAAATCGAGACAACTAGCACATTTGATTGTTTAAAGGATACAATGGCATATTATCTAAAACAGGAAAGTCAGAAGGGTGAAAGTGCGAACTGGATCGTCAGAGACTTTCAGCAGATTGACGGAGATATATTGAAAAGTTCAATTCAGGATTCAGATATAATCTATCATTTTGCGTGTGTGTCTGATTCTGATATGAATGTAAAACGAGAAGATCAATTTCCGTGGCCATTGACTATAGAGTTTTTTGAAAGTGCATATGAACCATTAGATTGGAAATATCAGGTTTATGTGAAATCAAGAAAAGAATTTAAACATTTTAAAAGATATGCACTGATTTATGGATTAGAGTTTAATAGATGTAAGTTTAAACTGAGTTTTATAAAAAACGATGATGATAAAGAAAATGAACTGTATTATATTTTAAAACTGTTAGGGGTTAAAACAGAAAAAAATATTCATGATACGACAGAGGTTCATGAGAAACAAAATATCACATTTGATTTGGGTAAAAATACAAATAATTTTGTGGATTTAGATGGATTTAGAAGACGCATATGTGGATATAGATTTGCATTAGAGTCATTAATAGAAAATGGCACTAAGTATCAAGATAGATTCCTGCAGACAAAATATCTAGAGATAATTTTGGCAAATAATGTGCGGCGTAAATTAGAAGGTCAAATTGCCACAGAAGCAATAATGAATGAGGCACTTGATGATTCGGCAGAACGATTGAGACGATATTTTAGATTTTTGAATGAATCCGAGATAACAGATATCAAATCGAATACTAAGAGTGCGATTATACATCAAGCATTGCAGGATGGTAAGATAAAACAGTTTCCAAAGGTAACAGATATTGATTCTGAAATGATGAGAAAGAAAGAGGAATTCATATACCTGCATTTGGAAAATGAAAATCAGGAGAATGTATTACTTGGCAAATTTAATGATTTGACGGTAGCAGAGAAAAAACAGTTTTTGCCGGATAATCTTAAAAATGCAAGTTACGACAAAGAAGCAAATATATGGTGTCAATGGTGTGCAGTAAGAGAGAAATGTATTGAAAATTACAAATCATTGGTTGAAATATAATGGAGGGTGAGCTTTTGGAAAGAGGAATGTACATAAGATGTCCAATAGCAGAATTTGATGATCCAAGAAATTTTATTGTAGGTCGCATAATTCAAACGGATGATTTTACAGAGAATGTAACAGTGGCATTTTTAGATCCATTTGGATTTAGAAATTATTATGAGAATATACCGAAGAAAGCAGAATTACCATATGACTATGTAAAGAGATGTACTTTACATCGAGAATCTTATGTTATTTATCGAGGAACTAGATATAAGATATTGTCAGCGCTTAAGAAAGATGAATGGTATTATTATTACCTCAAAGAAGAATTTACAGATAAAGTTATAAAAGCTAGAGAAGACGTCATAGATGCACCATTTAATGGTGGCAGAATTTCGCCAGCAGAGCAGCTTAGAAGTTATGAGTTTCAGAATCCTGCGTGGTATTTTGGAAGAAATATCGTAAGTAAAACTGTAAAAGTTCTTGATAATTCAGTATTTGGATTCAAAGAATTAGCAGGATGTAAGATATTTTTAAAAGAACACCAGCTCAGAACTATTATGCGTTGTTTACAAGAAAAAAACTGTAGAGTGATGTTAGCAGATGAAGTTGGGATGGGGAAAACTATTGAGGCTGCCTCTGTTTTAAAAGTTTATACAATACATAATTCAAATAAGAGAGTTTTAATAGCAGTACCACGCCCTCTTGTGGCACAGTGGAGAGCGGAATTACTTATTAAGTTTGAAATAACACCAGGAAATAACGTGAATGATAATTATGTTGAACTTATAGCTGAAGAAGATATTGAGGAATATATTAACACCCGTTGGGACTTTGTCATAGCGGATGAGGCTCATAAAATTTTAGCAAACAAAAGGTTATATACATATTTTCATTCGCTTAGTAAGCGTTCAGAGAATATTTTGTTGTTATCAGCCACTCCGGTTCAACAAAAGAAGGAAGCATATTTGGCGTTACTTCAACTTATTATGCCTGACAAATATGACCATTTTTCGATAGAAGATTTTCAAACTCTTGTAGAAAAACAAAAAAATATTACCAAGAGTACATACCTTGTATTACAGGATTTTGATGACTATATAGATAATATTGCTGATACTTTGGAAAATGATGAGTATCCTTTAGAAAATGATGATTGTACCGATTTGTTTGATGATATACAAAATGGTCTTAGAAGAATTTCTAGACTTATTGAGGATGAAGGTTTCGATAAGGTTTTATCAGAAATAAATCTGGAGAGTGAAGACTATGGTAAGGGTGCAATACAAGAGGCTCTTCTGTATGTATGCGAGAATTATCAGCTTGAAAAAAATATTATCAGAAATAGACGTAGATATATGGAAGAGGAACTTCCACATAGAACAGTCAGAGAAATCGAATATGAGCTTAATCCAGATAAGAACACTTATGAGCATACAACATATGAAGCTATTGTTGATTGGATAAGTGGACAGGAAATTTCTGCACAAGATTTTGAGATACATTATATTCCGTTACTTACAGCTTTTTTTAGCTCATCTTGGGCATTTAATAAGGAAATTGAGCGGCAAAGAAAAAGCGGATTAGCTATTAATCAGGATGTAGAAGAAAATGCAAAAGAATGGCTAAGTGCAGAAGAATGGATGCTTGAGGAGCTTGATAATGTACTGGCAGAGCCATATAACTATTCAAGTAGAATACTTAGCATAGTTGATTTTATTGATCAGGAAATATATGATGAAAAAGTAGTAGTATTTACAAATTATGCAGAAACCTTTGAAAAATATGGTCAAGTATTGAAAGAATATTTTGGAGATGAAAAGATAGCTCTCTTTAACAAAAATATGAACGAAGAAGAATTGGAATTGAGTATTTATCGTTTCCAAAATGATGATGAATGTAAAATACTTCTTTGTGATGAAACCGGTGGTGAAGGTAGGAATCTTCAGGGAGCAGACTTTGTAATTCATATTGATCTGCCTTGGGATGCAAATGCCATTGAACAAAGAATAGGGCGATTAGATAGATTAGGACGACCAGCGGATAAAGATGTATGTTCGGTTGTAACTTATGCAAAAGAAACTTTGGAAGAAGAGTTATATAATTTCTGGAATAAAGGACTGAATATCTTTACTCAGTCTTTAAGTGGATTAGAAATTATTATGAATGAAATCAATGAGAGCATTATTCATGCAGTAACAAGTGATTTCCGATATGGTATTTCTAATGCAATTAATGAGATTATAGAATCTTCACAGCGAATGGAAAAAGAAGTGAGAGAAGAGCAACACTTTGATTCAGCAGCGTTTATATATGCAACACTAAATCAAGAACTAAAAAGACTTTTACACTACTATACGTCTAATGAAAATGAATTGTTTGCCAATACAATGATGGGATGGGCAAATCTTGCAGGATTAAAGGGTCAGTTTAATAAAAACGGTGTTGTGAGATTTAATGAAAATTCATTCTCTATAAAGTCAGCAGAAAACTCAATGTTGATACCACCGAATTGGATGGAATATGTAAATCGTACATCAAATGCCTTCTCAAGGAGGGTTAGAGAATTATACGAAGAAAGAACTGGAAATAAAACATATACAGGTAGCAGGGAAATTGTAGGAACCTTTAATCGTGAACTTTCTATTGAAAATGATTATTTACACTTCTTTGCACCAGGGGATGAGGTCTTTGATTGTATTGTAGATAATGCAATGAATTCATACAAAGGAACTTGTACAGCTTTTGCACTTGAAGCGGACTTCGATTGGCGAGGAATCGTTTATACTTGGAATTTATATCCCAATGAGCTTTTGCTATTGGAAAATGGGATTCCATTAACTGCGATAAGACAATATAAGAGCTATGTTTCTGTTGATCAAGTCATAACTCCTATCAGTACACAAAAGTATGAGCATATACCTACAGATAAGGTATTAAAACTTATTGATGCCGTTTCAAGAGAATCAACATCTGATACTAGAAGGGATGTAGTGCATCTAGGTAGAAGATCAGTAAAAACTGATGGGCTACATATTAAAGAAAGATATGGTTGTTCCAATGTTGATTGGTTTAGACAAACTTATCCAGAGGACAAGTGGATAAATTTTGTTTCTGCATCAATGAAGATAGCCAAAAATCAGGTGAAGAAAAAAATAAAGGCTAGTAGCAATTTAAAGCAAGCTGCAGCCAGTATAGAACAGACATTAAATGCAGAAGTTGCACAAGCTAAGTTTTTTGGTGTAGATGCAGGTGAAATTGAACAGAAAAAACAGGTTTATGAGACGGTGCTTGAAGCACTGAGGACAACTAGAGTAGAACTCGAGGCAGCAGCATTTGTAATGGTGAGGAAGACGCATGATTAAAGAGCAGATTCAAGAATGCATACAAAAAATTTTGGATAATAAACTAGGTGGGATAAGCACAAATAATTGTCCAAGAGGCGGAATAGAAAAATATAGATACATGACTGCATATAGGTTGTCTAAGTATGTGGATTTTTATAGAACACACAGAATTTCGCTGGATGACTTTTTGATTTCGCTTAGAAATTATCTGCTTGTTTTTCAGACAGCTGTACGATTGCCTATTGATATTGATATCACAGATAATAAATATGGACTTCGTATCGACTCAGAAGGTCTTTGTTATGCAACCTTAAATTTGCCAGAATATCTCAATGTGGATATTATCAAGCAAGGATTCATGGAAGATTATATAGAACCAAAAAAAGATGAAAGATATTTTCTTGGGGTTACACCTAATATATATCGTTTGACGGGGTTCCAGAGATTCAAATCAATACGTCAAAAACTTGCGGTTAATGGTGCACTCAATATGCCAGAAGGGTATACAGCATTAGTTTCTTTGCCAACAGGTGGAGGAAAGAGTTTAATTACACAAACTATGGCGTATCAAAAAAAGGATGGATTGACCATCACTGTTGTACCAACTGTATCATTAGCAATGGATCAAGTTAGAGTTGCAAAGGATAATATTCGAGTTGCATCCAAAGCAGAAATTGCTTGTTATTATAGCGATTTAGCAAGTGAAGAGAAGAGAAACATTATAGATAGAATAAAAAACAGAAAGCTACGATTATTGTTTATTTCTCCAGAAGCACTTATTAAGAATGAAGTATTTAAACAAGTGATAGAGACTGCTAATGATGCTGGATATTTAAGAAATCTTATTATAGACGAAGCACATATTGTAATTGAATGGGGTAATTTTTTTCGAGTTGATTATCAGTGTTTGGAACCTTGGCGTAATAATTTATACGAAAAGAATTCTAAATTAAAAACAGTGTTATTATCTGCAACGTATGAAAGAACAACAGTTAAGATTTTACAGAGTATGTTTGCTTCTGGAGATAAATGGATTGAAATAAGATGTGATGCATTAAGAAGAGAACCAAGATTTGAGTTGGTATCAGCAACTTCATATCGGGATAAGAATGAAAAAACAAGAGAATTATTACGATGTTTACCTCGACCAATGATAGTATATGTAATGAGACCTGATCAAGCTGAAAAGGTTAAGGAAATGGCAGCAGATATAGGTATTACAAATGTTGAGACATTTACTGGAAAAACGAAGTCTGATGGGCGTTCTAGAATTATAGAAGAGTGGTCAGAAAACAAGTTTGACATTATAATTGCAACGTCAGCATTTGGAGTTGGGGTTGATAAAAGTGATGTCAGAACAGTTTTACATTTATATGTACCAGATAATCCCAATGCATATTATCAGGAGTTGGGAAGAGGAGGACGAGACGGTCTTCCTTGTCTTAGTGTGATGTGTGTATATCCAGAAGAGGATTTGGAATCGGCATTTGTTATGACTGACAAAGTTCTTGGAAGTGAAAAAATTCTTGGACGATGGGAGAGTATGCTTAATAGCCATACTTCCACAAGAGGAATAGATTCATATACTTTGGATACATCTGTTAAGCCTAATTATAATAGTGTGGATTATGCGGAGGATACCAGTACAGTTGATCAAAAGTGGAATATCTATGTAATTCTTCTGTTAAGAAGATACAATTTGATTAAGATTTTAGATATGGTCGTAGATCCTCATACACAGGTATATTTTATCAGAATATCTATTTTGGATAAAAGATTACTGCAGATTTCGGAGGATACAAAACTGTTGATAGAAGACGTTCGTACTAAAGAATGGAATAAGAATGAAAGAGATTTTAAGACCATGAGTCGTTCTGTTAAGCTTGGAAAGCGAATGTGTTGGTCAGAGATGTTCTTTAATTCTACATATAGTATGGTTTCAGAATATTGTGCTGGTTGCGACAATCATAAGAATATTGTTGAATCAGATCCAAATAGATTTGAGTTGGTTAAGAAAATTCCGGCTCCAACAAGAAATTTTTCTATTGAGTTGAATAATATGTTTGCTAGTTCTAATGAGGCTATTTTATTTGCGGATAGTGATAATACAGAGTTAATAGGAAATGTAATTAATAGAGGATTTTCAACTGTAATTATAAATGATGATGACCAAAGCAGTTATTTTAATTTGTTAAATAGTATTTCAGAATGGACAGACGTAAATTTGCTGGGAATGAATGAGTTTGTTCGGTTGGCTGAACATGGAGATTATTATTTCTTTGCAGGAGATGCTGTTGTTTTGTATGGAAATAAAGACTCAGGCATATATAAGAAAATTAGTAGATTACGGAAAACATTACCAACCGGTAAAATACGATTATTGCATGTTTTCAAAGAAGATATTTTCTGTAATGAAATAGGTAAAACCGTTTCATCAATTGTTGATGGACCGGTACTTGAAGAATATTTAATAGAAAGGATGTAGAAATATGTTTGAAGATAGAATGAAAACATCTGCAATTCCGGAAAGGGTATATGCCCTTTGCCAAGCGATTAAAAGCAGAACAATGCAGGAAAGCGATTTACGAGAGTTGTTAGAACCATCGGATTTGGGTGGTTCAACAAAATATTTTGGAACGGTTCGTGATGCAGCAAAACAGCTAGGGCTTATTTCTGTAAAAGAAGGTGATATATCATTGGCAGTAGATTCAAAGTGTGTATCATCATATGATTCAATGCGAGAATATATTGTGGGCAATATAGATACAATATCGGAAGGATTATTCTTTGATGTATCAAAAGAATATATATCGATGAATGAGCAAGTGTTTAAGTTTAAAGGAGTGTCTGAAGCCGCGTTAGTAGAACATATGTCAAAAGTTATAGGAAAACCAGTGTATGAAGATGATATGAGAGCTTGGAGGTTCTGGGCTACATATTTGGGACTTGGTAATCTTCATGATATGCTTTTATTGCCTAACATGTATACATATCTAAAAGCCGTTTTAGCAGTATGCAACATAAAAAAGGGTGAAGAGTACACATTTGCTGATTTTGTGGCTGCAATAAAGCCGTATACGGAAATAGGATTATCCGATATTGATGGAAATAAGAAAATCAATCTTGCCATGTCAAATGGTTTAAGAGCATTACATGATGAAGGAATTATCCAATTATCACACAAACTTGATAGTGGTGATATGTGGTTCCTATATGAAGCAGAACTACATCCAATTAAATCAACAGTTACTCATGTAACAGTAAGGAGATAGCTTATGAATTCAGAAATTGCAAAAAGTAGAATAGGTGAAGTAATTCGCATTGATACTGTTACGAGTACACAAGCTGATTTCTTAGCTACTCATGTGCCTGTTCAAAATATTCATATAAGAAAAAAGTGGGATAGTAAAACAGACAAAGTTATGTCTGAGGAGAAAGTATTTAATAAATATGTTTTGAATACTGAAAATGAGCATCAGTTTATTATAGTGATAGGCTCAAGTGGTGCTGGAAAATCACACCTTATTAGATGGTTTGCGGCTAGATTAGAACAGTCAGCACCAGAAAATGAAGTAGTCCTTTTTGTTCGTAGAAGTGATAATAGTTTGAAGGGAACGATAAAGCAATTACTTGAATTGCCTGAAGTTGCCAATATACCGAATAAGGCTGTGTATGACAGGCTTGTTCGAGCTACTTCAACGATTGACAATAAGAAGCTTAAAGATATGATATATCAAAATTTCATTGTTGAAATCAAGAATGATGAAAATGATGAGATTATTAGTAATAATGAAAAGAAGAGATTAGTTGAATTATTGCAATATGAACAGTTTCAGTTAAATCTAATGAAAGAAGAAGGTGCTATCGATCGTATTTATCAAAAAGTAGCTGAAAATGAAACTGGTGATAGTAGAGATGTAATGGCGTTGTTTGAAACTTCAGATTTTGAAGTGGATGTTAATTTTTGCGATGATATGTATACTAATGGTGCAGCTAAAAATGCTATGAAAATGGCAAATGCCATTCTTGCTGATGATGAAATGCCTGAAAGACTGGCTGATTATATGAATACTCTGGTAAATAAGGTTATTCAGACATGTGCTGGATTGGAACCTGGAGATTTTGAACAGGTCTTTGTGGAAATTAGAAAAGAGATTAAAAGACAGGGAAAAAATCTTACTTTATTAATTGAGGATATTACAGCATTTACGGGTGTAAATGTTGCACTGCTAAATGTTTTGACTACTGAACATACTGGAATGTATGAAAGTCAAGAACTTTGTAGAATTTCCTCTATTGTAGGAACAACTGAAAAATATTTTAACGTTAACTTTATGGATAACCATAAGGATAGAGTTACACAATTCTTTGTTATTCCAAATGATGTGTTCGGTGAAGATCAGAATTCGCTATATGAATTTGTTGGTAGATATCTAAATGCAATGTCTTTGCGTGGAGATATTTTAGATGACTGGGCGAAGAATGGTGCTTCTATGAAAGAGTATCCTATTCATAAAGGAGAGGAAAAATCTCTTTGGGATACAATCCAAATTGCAAAGGGGAAGGAATTATCGTTATTCCCGTTTACTAAAAAGGCAATTACGAATCTATATATGTGTATTTTGCAGCCGGATTATAGAACTCCTAGATATCTGTTAAGAGATGTTATTGAGAGAGCTATGAGAAATTATTTATTCAAAAAGGAGAGTTTTCCTGAATTTACAATTGAAAGAATTAATGATATTCCATTTGAGAGTCTATATGTAAGTACTTATATTCATCAGCAAGTTGAAGAAAGCCAAGCAGACAGAGTCGAAAGATTTATAAGAGTTTGGGGTAATGCATCAGATCTGGAGTATGAAGAAAACGGTATAAAATATTTAGGTGGAATGCCAATTGGATTTTTTGATGATCTAGGAATCCCAACTTTTACAGGAAGAAAAGGTGATAAGCCGGTTAAAGTATCTGTACAACCAATAAAACAACTATCGGATAGTCCAGATATTACTCAACCACCAGAACCTATCGTATCGAAAGTTGATCCGGCAATGGCGGATTTTTTGCTTGGACAGAGAACACTACAAATTTGGATTGATGGTGGAGAACTAAATGTAGGTGCGACAACAAAAGACGTTGTTAATATTACAAAAGCTAGAGATGAAATAAATAAAAGATTCTTGATATCTGCAATTAATTGGCAGATAGAAGGCGTATCTTTGGATAATTTGAATCGTGTAAAAGCTACAAAGGACTTTATAGGATTTGAAAGACAGAAAAGAGCGGCCAAGAATGCATTGACGATTTTGCCGGCTGATAGAGAAACGCAGGGCTTGTTAGAAGCATTTTTAGCATATGTAACACTAGGAAACGGAAGCTGGAATTTTGATAATTCAGCAATGATGGTGTATCGTGTTCAGACCTGGGTTGAAAAGTGGAAAAAAACAATTATTGGAACTGTAAATGTTTTTGAAAATCAAACAGTAGATTATCAAGAATGTGCGATTGCTACTGAAATGATACGAGAAATAATGCAAGGAGTGTTTACAGGAACAAAAGTTGAAGGTATTCCAACAACAAATCTGATGGCTAAAAATCTGAAAAAAACTGTACAAAATTCACATTGTACAGAATGGAATTCGCTTGTGAATATGCTTGTGAATAATGATGAAAAAGTAAAAGATGTGATTACGCAGTATTACAATATTATTCAAGGTAACTTGAAATCATCGCAGGTGTTTATTAGAGCAACAGAATTTAATTCAGATGTACGCAAAGTTCAGAAGGCAAAGCTATTGATACCAGATGAACAAATTCTGTTAAACGATCCAATTCCACAACGTCGAGAAATTCGTGAGATATATGAAAAGATATATACGCGTATTCCAAAAGTTGCGGAAGCAGAAAAAGAAAAAGCAAATCGGTTACTGGAACAAATTGGTATGTATTTGGATTATGAGGATATTGACGATGAAGATATAGAAGATCTTATTGACAAAATAAAGCTCTTTTATGAGACTGCAAGCAGTTCATTAGTTAATATTCATGGGAATATTCAGGTATTGAATGGAATAAAAAAAGATGCTAAGACCATTTCAGTAGCTTTTAGTGAGGTGAAAAAGGGCATTGCGAGTACAGATGATTTAGATACATTGCTGATGTTCTCAAAAGACCCTTTGTCAAAAATTGAACGTATATTGTCAACTTTACAGGCAGTACAAAAGGATATTGAATATGTTGCACGGGATGTTGAAAAAAGAAGAGGCAATATTTTTGTAGATAATGGTGGTGACTTGAGTACGAGATATGTGGAATCACGCAATACGATTGAGGCGGATAGTAAGACTGTTATGGATTGGAAGGTGATGTAATGTTAGCAGATTTATTAGATCAGAGCATAATTGCTATGAAAGAAATATATGAATTAGAAAAATCTTCTAATGATGTACAGAAACAGGAAAAGAATGATAAGATTTTCTCTAACGTTGTAAGTGAGAATCATCTGATGGTTAAGGTTGTTACAAACAGTATGTCTCAATTGGGATTTGTTATCTCGCAGGAAACTAGGGGGAAGGTTATTGGATTGCTTAAATCATCGTATGATGCAGTATCGAGAGGGTTGATACAAGAATCTACAGCTAATTATTTGCAAAAGGAAGTATTTAATATTAAGAAAGCAATACTTCAAGAATGGTCAAACTACTATCATAGAGTGGCAGACCAAAAGATAAATATGCTTCAGACTATAAAAGGTATTGCACCAGAGCGAGAAAAAGTAGATTATGCATCCAATAAAATTAAATTGGGTGCTTCTTGGGATTTTAAACAGGATAATCTGGACAAGATGGAAAAAGGTTTGCAGGAAGCAGATGAGATAATAAATAGTTTGGGCTTTGGAGAAGATGGTGCCGAAATTCTTGTTTTCCTCAAGAAAGTTGCATCTGGAAAAGCAAGTGTTCATGATTTAACCCCAGATATATTAAATTGGTTAAAGGAGAACAACATGACATCTAAACTTGCAGTTAGTTTTAGATAAAGGAGGTGAGCGCTCATGATTAACCAGAGCACGCTTGAACTCCTATGAATTGTGTCATGGCAACTGGATTGAAATATTCAAACATCCTATTTGTTCGAATAGAGGCGGATGGAGGTAATGTATTTGGCGAGGACAGCAATGAAAAATCATACATGGAAGATGAAAGTGATGATTTTGATTTTTGATTAAAGTTTTGATTGAGTATTTTGGAACAAAGATTCGAATTACGAGGGCAGACTTTGGGACTCGTAAAGTCATATACTAAAGACAATCAAAGAGCTGATATCATTTACAACTAATTAAAGGGAGTGTGTGATTATGAGAAATAACAGAAATTCTATCGTAGAAAACGTAATTTTGTTTCTGGTAGCTATTGGTGTATTTGCTATCATAGGTGGATTCGCAGGATGGTGGTCTGGTTCTGATGATGAAGAGTATTATGATTATGACTATTCACCATCAAGTTCATACTCGTCACACAGTAGTTCATCAGAAAGCAGTACAAATTCTTCGGGCAGCAGTACGGACAGCTATAGCAATTCCGGTAGCAGCTCTACATATTCAGGAAGCTCTTCAAGCAGCAGCTCCGGTTCAAATAAATATTATCATGATTCATATGATGATGGTTATGATGATGTCTATATGGATGGAGACTATGATGATGACAGATACGACAGCGATGATGATTATGCTGCCGGTGTGGATGATGCTATTGATGACGATGATGAGGACTGGTAAAATAGTTGGAGGTGTACTGATATGTCATAGGATGGATACGGTGGAGGTGATCTCCTTCAGGGTTTCAAAGGTAATGCGGGTATGATCCAGTTTGGTGCTGGTGGTAAAAACAGCGCCAACACCAATATAATCGGCACCTGCTTTTTCTGCTGCGACAGCCTGTTCCAAGTTGCCGGCTGAGACTCCAATGATCTTGTCCGGTCCCAGAATCTCCCGTGCCTTTTGATATTCCATGTCGCTCTGACCAATATGTACACCGTCTGCATCGATTTCTTTTGCCGCATAGATATCATCATTGATCACAAATGGTACATGATACCGGGCAGCGATCTCCTTAATCTCCTTTGCTTCTTGTACCATTTCTTCATGGGAAAATTCCTTTTCCCGAAGCTCGTTATCTGCGTGGGCGTTCAAAACCGCCGCCAGGGAATTGACGGAATGGAACAGCCGATATAGCTCCCCCTCACTGTCGCATTCAATACGTGCGTTGCTATCCCCGTCAAGATACACATTGATCTGGGATACCGCCTGTTCCATGATCTTATTCTGCTTTTTGAAATAGGAGCAGCAAACCACCCATATAGCCGCCGCTGCCAACAAAAAAATAAACAGCAGGCACAAAGAAAGCCTTTGATAGCGCAGCCATAAAAAGCCCTGTGCCAGCAGGAGGGATGCTGCCCAGATAACCGATACCGCAAGAAACAGATTTCTGATATCCTTATTTGCAAG
>ERZ773190.2187-NODE-2187-length-16022-cov-10.493455_pt1 | contig 16022 bp, 14 predicted proteins | sample MGYA00511111_ERZ773190 | MGnify/ENA primary metagenome ERZ773190 (study PRJEB29015, sample SAMEA2737777) | human gut metagenome | biome: human gut; feature: human-associated habitat; material: faeces | place: China | collected 2012 ... | reverse complement strand
TCTTGGCGCCAACGCGGCGCAGACGAATCTTAACTGCCATAATAGATATCCTCCAAAAATTGTTGTTTTTGATATATGTTACAAACCCCGCCGGGGTTGTATACCGTTGTTATTTCAGTGCGCGGAAGGTGTTGGGGTTGCCCATCATGCCGCCCAGACGGCGGGCAAAACCCTTGGGGCTCTTCTTGAACTGCTTCATCATCTTCTGCATCATCTCGTACTGCTTGAGCAGCTTGTTCACGTCCTCCACGCGGGTACCACTGCCTGCGGCAATGCGGCGCTTGCGCTTGGGGTTGATGATGGAGGGCTTTTCCCGCTCCTCTTTGGTCATGGAATAGATCATGGCCTCGATGCGGTCAAAGGCTTTTTCGTCGATCTGGCTGGCATCGATACCGGAAGCGCCGGGCAGCATACTGAGCATTGCGCCTGCGCCGCCCATCTTGCGGATCTGGGCGAACTGCTCCAGCATATCGTTCATATCGAACTTATTTTCCATCAACCGCTTGGCGGTCTCCTCGGCGGCCTTTTCGTCGGCGGCATCCTGTGCGCGCTCGATCAGGCTGAGCACATCGCCCATGCCAAGGATGCGGCTTGCCATGCGGTCCGGGTGGAACACATCCAGATCATCCAGCTTTTCGCCGGTACCCTGAAACTTGATGGGCTTGCCGGTAACGGCCAGCACGGAAAGCGCTGCACCGCCGCGGGTATCGCCGTCGGTCTTGGTGAGGATGATGCCATCCACGCCCACCGTCTCGTTGAAGGTCTTGGCCACGTTGACGGCATCCTGACCGGCCATGGCGTCCACCACCAGCAGGGTCTCGTCCACGGGAACGGCGGCCTTGATATCCACCAGCTCCTGCATCAGCACTTCGTCGATCTGCAAGCGGCCTGCGGTATCCAGAATGACGATGTCGTTGCCGTAATCTTTGGCGTGTGCCAGCGCCTTGCGGGCGATCTCCGGCGGCTTTGCGCCGGGCAGGGTGAACACCGGTGCGCCGGCCTGCTTGCCCACCACCTGCAGCTGGTCAATAGCCGCAGGGCGGTAGATATCGCAGGCCACCAGCATGGGGCGGCGGCCCTGCTTGATATAGAACTTGGCAAGTTTTGCCGCGTGGGTGGTTTTACCGTTGCCCTGCAAGCCGCAGAGCATGATGACCGTCTGGCCCTTGTTCTTGATGTTCAGACGGGCAGCTTCGCTGCCGCCCATGAGGGCCACCAGCTCCTCATTGACGATCTTGACCACCTGCTGGGCGGGGGTCAGGCTTTCCATGACCTCCTGCCCCATGGCGCGCTCGGACACCTTTGCGCAGAAGTCCTTGGCAACCTTGTAGTTGACATCAGCTTCCAGCAAAGCCATCCGCACCTCGCGCATGGCGGCTTTGATATCTGCCTCGGTCAGCTTACCGTGACCGCGCAGCTTTTTGAATACACCGGCAAGGCGGTCGGTCAGGGATTCAAATGCCATTGTGCGGTGCTCCTTTCAAAATTCGATCAGCTTTCGTTCGCTTCATCCATCGAGCGGATGATCTCCAGCATTTTTGTCAGCGTTTCCACATATTCCGTGGTGGTGATATTAGCGCGGGGGCCGGTGCACTCGAACCGGGTGTCGATGACCAGCTGTTCCAGCTGTTCCAGCTTTTGCTGCACCCGCCGGTAGCGGGCTGCAAAGCCTACCTTTTCTTCCAGTTCCTTCAGGGTGGTCTCGCCATGCTTGATGGCGTCCCGTGCGCCCTGCCGGGTGATGCCGAAGTTTTCGCCGATCTCGCTCAGCGAAAGATCATCGTTGTAATACTGGCGCAGCATCTCGCGCTGCTTCTGGGTAAGCACCTCGCCATAAAAATCCAGCAGATACCCCATTTCCAGATCTTTTGCCATTGCTGTTGACCCCCGGTGCTCTGCTGTCTGTGCTTGCTGTGTTGTAAAGTTTTTTTGCTTTACGGATGGAGTATACCAGAACCCCTGCCCCTTGTCAAGGGGATTTTGGAGTTTTTTCTGAAATATCTGCCCAAAATTCGCTGTTTTTGCCAAAAGGCATCTTGACGCAGCCGGGGGCTTTGCGTTAGGATAATAGTGTTGTATCCCAAGAGAAAGGAGTGTCCTTGTGCCGATCTACTCTAATTTTTACCAGACCCTTACCACCGCCTGCCCTATTGTGGAACTGCGGGGCTACGCCGCCGCCTGTGGGCTGAAGGGGCATCTGTACGCGTATCTGGATTTTAACGGCCCCACCGGCACCGCCCGGGACGGCCTTGCCGAGGGGATGCTGGCCCTTGCCATTGAAAAAAAGCAGCTTGCCCCGGGGCAGCCCATCATCGAGGCGGCCTCCGGCTCCTTTGCCACCGCCCTTACGCTGGCCAGCCTGACCGCCGGGCACCCCATCGTGCTGGTGATGCCGGAGGATGCCCCTGCCCTGCGGCAGGAGTACCTGCTGCGGCTGGGTGCGCAAATCCGGCACAGCCCTGCCCGCAGCGGTCTGGCCGGAGCACGGGCACTGGCGGCGCAGACCGCCGCCGCGAACGGCTGGTACTATATGAACTGGCTTGCCAACGATGACAACCCGGAGTATCACCGCCGGGTCACCGGCCCCGCCATCGTGCAAAGCATTGCCCGGCAGAACAAGAGCCTTGTGGACGCCATTACCATCGGCGTGGGCAGCGCCGGCACGGTGACCGGCGTGGGCGAGACCATCAAGGCATGGACGAACGATGTGCGCATCGTGGCGGTGGAGCCGTATGAAAATCAGGTGCTGGGCGGCGGGCTTACCGGCCCCCACGGCATCCCGGATATCGGCTACGGCATCGTGCCGGAAAACTATAACAGTTATGTGGTGGATAACGTTTCCGCCGTGGCCAGCCGGGACGCCCAGCGTGCCGCCCAGCAGGTGCTGCGCACCGATGCGATTCCCGCTTCGGTCAGCGCTGGTGCTGCCCTGCACGCCGCCGCCCAGCTGCTGGCTAACTGCAACAGCCGCGCGGCGCTGGCCATTTTCAGCGGACGCGCCAGCATCGTGTAAGCGGCTGCTTCTATCAATAGGAAAGAGGACGTTTTTCATGACCAAGGACATGACCAGCGGTGCTATTACGCCGCTGCTGATCAAATTTACCATTCCGCTGGTGCTGGGCAACCTGTTCCAGCTTACCTACAACGCCGCCGACAGTATCATCGTGGGCAAGTTTGTGGGCGAGGACGCACTGGCTGCCGTGGGCACCTCGAACCCCCTGATGACCCTTGCCATCCTGTTCATCAACGGGATGTGTCTGGGCGCGGGCATTCTGGTCAGCACCGCCTTTGGCGCGGGGGACACCGAGCTGGTGGAGCGGCAGGTATCCACCACCGCCATTGCGGGCACGGTGTTCTCTTTGACCTTCTCTGCCCTGTGCGTGCTTCTGGCAGACCCGCTGCTGCGGTTGCTGCAGGTGCCTGCGGCTATTTTGCCCATTGCAGTGAACTACCTGCGTATCGTGTTTGCGGGGCTGATCTTCACCTTCTTCTATAATTTTCTTGCCGCCACCATGCGTGCGCTGGGCGACAGCAAGAGCGCGCTGTATTTTTTGATGATCAGTGCGGTGCTGAACATTGGCGGCGACCTGTTTTTTGTGGAGGCACTGGGCTGGGGCAGCGAGGGCTGCGCTCTTTCCACCGTGCTCAGCGAGGCCGCCTGCTGCCTGCTGTGCGTGGTGTACATCCGCTATAAGGTACCAATCTTACAGCTGGGCAGGCGGTGGCTGGTGTATGACGGCAAACTGCTGCGCAAGACCGTGAGCTACGGTTGGGCCAGCGCCATGCAGCAGGCCACGGTGCAGCTGGGCAAAATTGCGGTGCAGGCCATCGTAAACACCATGGGCGTCAACGCCATGGCGGCTTTTACTGCTGCCTCCCGCATCGACGACTTTGCCTACACCCCGCAGCAGAACATTGGCCACGCCATGACCACCCTGATGGCGCAGAACCGGGGCGCGGGCAAGACCGACCGGGTACGGCAGGGCTACCACTGCGGTATGCGCATCGAATTCGTCTATGCGCTGTTACTTACCGGTGTCTGCCTGCTGTTTGCCGAGCCCATCATCCGGCTGTTTGCCGCCGACCCTGCTGTGGTGGACCTTGGCGTGCGGTTTTTGCGCACCATCTCGCTGTTTTATCTGATGCCCGCCGCCACCAACGGCATTCAGGGCTTTTTCCGGGGCATGGGCGATTTGAAGGTCACCCTGAACAGCAGTATGCTGAACATGGGCGGTCGTGTGGCTGCCGCCGCCCTGTTTGTGCTGGTGCTGAAGATGGACATCGAAGCCTTGCCCTTCAGCTACGCGGTGGGCTGGCTGCTGATGCTGCTGTACGAGCTGCCCCTGCTGGTGCGTTTTCTGCGCAACAGCGAGATGTAAGATAAAAAAACAATGCCGGAGCGCTGATGCTCCGGCATTGTTTTTTATAGATATGTTTTACTTGGTGCCGTAGATACGGTCGCCTGCATCGCCCAGACCGGGCACGATGTAGCCATTCTCGTTCAGGCGGTCGTCCTGTGCGCCCAGATAGATGTCCACATCGGGGTGTGCCTCGTGCAGAGCCTTGATGCCCTCCGGTGCGCCCAGCAGACCGATGAACTTGATGCGCTTTGCGCCGTGCTTCTTGATCTGGGTGATGGCGTCGATGGCGCTGCCGCCGGTAGCCAGCATGGGATCCAGCACCAGAACGTCACGCTCGGCGATATCCTGCGGCAGCTTGCAGAAGTACTCCACGGGCTGCAGGGTCTCCTCGTCGCGGTACAGGCCGATGAAGCCGACCTTTGCAGCGGGCAGCAGGGTCAGCATACCGTCCAGCATACCCATGCCTGCACGCAGGATGGGCACCAGAGCCAGCTTGCGGCCTGCCAGCACCTTGGTCTTTGCCATGGTGATGGGGGTCTCGATCTCGACCTCCTCCATGGGCAGGTCACGGGTGGCCTCGTAGCACAGCAGGGTTGCGATCTCGCCGACCAGATCACGGAACTCCTTGGTACCGGTCTGCTTGTTGCGCAGGATGCTCAGCTTGTGCTGCAGCAGGGGATGCTCAACGATCATAGGGGTCATAAATACACGCTCCTTTTTATGTTTATCGGGTTTCGATTGCCATCAGTTTTGCAATGCGCTTTTCGTGGCGGCCGCCCTCAAACGGGGTGTTCAGGAACAGATCCACCAGCTGGCAGGCAAGGCCGGGGCCGACAACACGGCCGCCCATGCACAGGGCGTTGGCATCGTTGTGGCGGCGGGTGTACTCGCAGCTGAAGCTGTCAGAGCAGCAGCAGGCGCGGATGCCCTTGACCTTGTTGGCGGCCATGCTGATGCCGACACCGGTGCCGCAGAACAGCAGGGCTTTGTCGCACTGGCCGCTGACCACAGCGTCACAGGCAGGCAGTGCCATATCGGGGTAATCCACGCTGGCAGTGCTGTGGGTGCCAAAGTCGATATACTCCAGCCCCAGCTCGTCCAGGTGAGCCTTGACGGCTTCCTTCAGTTCAAAACCGCCATGGTCGGCGGCAAGCGCAATGGGTTTTGCCATGAGAAATTTCAATCCTTTCCATTTTCCGTATCGTTGTTCCGGGCAGCGGCCTCGGCAGCAAGTCGCTCGGCGCGTTCCCGCTCGGCCTGGCTCAGGCGGTGATAATCCGGCAGCAGGGCCTCGGGCAGAACGGCCTCGCCTCGCTGGGCCATCTGCTTGGCCACCAGGGCCACGGCAGCGGCCCGGCCGCCCCGCAGCTCCGGCGGAACAGTGAGCACGCCCGGAACATTGCTGTATTTATTATAGCACAGAGATGCGCCATCACCAACAAAAAACAGGGGCTTTTTGCAATTTTCTACAAATTGGGCAAGGTCAGCCACAGCCCGGGCATCATCATCCAGCAGGCGGGTGTGGGTGGCCAGGTCAAACGCAGCGCTATACACCTGGGCACGGCGGGCATCCAGTGCGCAGAGCACGGTGCCCTCGCCGGTGTGGGCAGCGGCCAGCGCTTCCAGCGTGGAGACCGGGGCGCAGAGGGTCTCGCGGGGGAAAGCCAGCCCCTTGACGGCGGCCAGCCCGATGCGCAGGCCGGTAAAGCTGCCGGGGCCTGCGTTCACACCGAACAGGTCGATGTCTGCACAGGTCAGGCCGCACAGCTTCAGGCAGTGATCCACCAGCGGCATCAGGGTCTCGCTGTGGGTCATGCCGCCGTCCAGATAGCACTCGTACTTCAGGCGGTCGTCCTGCAGCAGGGCCACGCCCAGTGTTTTACCGGCGGTGTCTACGGCTAAGATATTCATACGCTGACCCCCTCGATGGTGATGCGGCGGGTGGTGTCATCCACCCGGTCAATGTTGATGTAGATCGGGTCTTCCGGGGCCAGCAGATCGGCGAAGTTTTCGCTCCACTCAGCGGCCACAATGGCACCCTGATCCAGATAATCGTAAAAACCGGCGGCACACAGGTCGTTCTCGGTAGAGATGCGGTAGAGGTCGAAGTGGGCCAGCGGGCGGGGGCCGCGGTAGTAGTTGACGATGGCAAAGGTGGGGCTGCTGACCGGGTCGGTGCAGCCCAGCCCCTCGGCCAGGCCCTCACAAAAGGCGGTCTTGCCCGCGCCCAGACCGCCGGTGAAGGCGATCAAGGCCCCGTCCGGCAGCACTGCCGCCAGCTTCCGGCCCAGCGCAACGGTCTCTTCTCTGGAATGTGTGATATATTCAGCCATACAATGCTCCTTTATTTTGAAGCTTGAACTTTCCCGTTTTGCCAGCTGTCTGCGAGGCAGACTGAGAGGTAAATCAAAAGGGATGACAGAAGCTTCTGCCATCCCCCAGTATAATATAAATCGAGCAAAAGTGCAACGCTCAAGCGGCCTGCTGTACTTCCTGCGGGGCAGGTGCCGCGTTCGGTTCGATCAGCCGGACCCCCACATCACCGAACAGCAGCGGGTAAGCTGCCGCCGCATGGGGGCGCTTGCCGCCCTGCGCGTTGTACCAGACCAGATCATCCGCGCCATAGGTATCCATGGAGTGCTGAACGGATTCCTGCAGGGTCTGGCCCAGGATCAGGTGGTTGACGGTATCCCAAAGCATACTGCGGGAATACACGGTGTAGACATTGTTCACATAGCCTGCCACTGCTTTGGCACCACCGGCCAGCAGGGCATCGGCCATGGAGGTGTCCAGATTGCCGCTCACGCCAAGGAACTCACAGGTCTCGGAGAGCACTACGGTGTCCTTGAGCTGGCCGCCCCGGTATGCCGCCCGGAAAAAGCTGGGCGTGATGCAGTACAGGCCGTTGATCTTGATGACCCGGTGGGTCAGCAGATCGATGCCGTAGTAGAGGTCCTTGTAGAAATCCGATTCCTCCGTCAGCAGGATGACCGGCTCGGTACGGGTCTGCTTGAACAGAAAACCGGAGGTGTAGGTGTAGTAGGAGCCGTGGGCGCTGAGGATGCACAGCCCGTAATCGTTCATCCGTTTCAGGTCAGAGACGGTGACTGTGCTATCGATTCGGGTGTGCAGGCCCATCGCGGTCCAGAAGCCCTTCATATAGGAGTAGTACGGGTAGCGGGAGCTGTTCACGGTGTTGTCAAAGGCGTAGTAGATCATGGCGCTGCCCAGATCACCCTGCGGGGCGTTGGACATTTCGTGCAGATCCACAGCGGGCAGTTCGGAAGAGGCGAAGGGAGTATTCTCTTCGTCCGGGTCCTCCACCAGAACGCCGCCCAGCGCGCCGCAGCTGTACGCAAAGCTGACCATGCCGTTTTCTTCGTCCACATGGAGAGAGCGCGCCGAAACAAGCCCTTCCTCGGCCAGCTGCTGCAGCTGTGCCACGGCGGCATCCAGCCGCTGGGCACGGGTCATCTCAGCGTAAGCGTCGCTGCCGGTCAGGGCGGTCACGGCGCTGTCGGCCTGCTGCATCTCCCGGGCATCGGCAGTGGTCAGCGTGGTCTGGGCCACGCTGTCGGCTGCCTGTGCGGCAAAGGCAGAAGCAGGGAAGAGCGCGGAAATAAAAACAGTCAGTGCGCAGAGCGCGCACAGAAAGCGATGAGAGTTTGTTTTCATCTTGGAAGTTCCTCCGGAAAAATCCTGCCGAAAAAGCAGGTCTCCAGCTTCCATTTTAGAAGGTGGAGGGGGCTTTGTCAAGGCTGCGGCAAATATTTTGCAGAGTTGTCACAGGATGAAAAGATCTGTGGAAAAAACTTCCGCAATCTTGCGCAAAAATGGGTGGTGCGGTATACTTATATAACATAATGGAGCAGTATACGCCCTCTCCGGCATTGCGGACGAGTGAAGCAGACCTGAGCGGGCGATCCAATGAAAGAAAGAGGTGTTTTCGTTTGGAAAACATTCGGCGCTACTTCAAGCGCACCGATAAAACTTACCTGCTGCTGTGCATCTTCAGCAGCGTAATGGCTGTGACAGCACTTTCGAGCTGGGCAGCCAAGCAGGGCAATGGCTTTGCCGTGGATGAGATCACCGGCCAGATCACCGGTCTGGGCGATTACCGCCGGGCGGCGGTGCAGGCGGGTGCAGCCCTCATTGGGCTGGTCATTGCGGTGCTGCTGTCCAACATCGATTACCGCAGCCTGGTGAAGGTGTGGCCGGTGCACGTGGCCCTGACCTGGGGCATGGTGCTGCCCACGCTGGTGCTGCGCAATGTGAGCATCGGCCCGCTGACCATCGGCTACAACGCCGGTGATACCGACAACTATTCCTGGTACAAGCTGGGGGGCTTTACCCTGCAGCCCACGGAGCTGGCCAAAATCAGCTTTATCCTGACTTTTGCCATGCACCTGAACAATGTGCGCACCCGGCTCAACGAGCCAAAGGAGCTGGGCAAGCTGCTGCTGCATCTGGCCGTGCCCATCCTCATCATCCATGTTCAGGGCGACGACGGCACCGCCATCATCTATGCCATCATCGGCTGCTGCATGATGTTTGCGGCGGGCCTGAGCTGGAAGTATATCCTGGGGGCGGTCTCGGCGGCGGCAGTGGCTATGGCGACGGCGTTCGCCTTTTTCAGCGATAAGATCGGCAAGGGATACCAGTGGTACCGCATCCTTGCTGTCATCGATCCCGATAACAAGACCGGCTGGGCCCCCAGCGAGACCATCTGGAAGAACATCATCTACCAGCAGCAGCGCGGCGAGATCGCGCTTGGTTCGGGAGGCATCTTTGGCAACGGGCTGTTTGGCGGCAGTTATTACAGCGTGCCCAACGCCCACAACGATTTCATCCTGAGCTGGATCGGCAACGCGGCGGGCTTTGTGGGCTGCTGTGTGGTGTTGGGCGTGCTGTTTGCACTGGTCATCAAGACCTTCCTCACCGGTGCCCGCAGCGAGGATCTGCTGGGCACCTTCATCTGCGCGGGCATCGGCGGCGCTCTGCTGGCCCAGATCGCCGTGAACGTGGGCATGAACCTGCGCGTCCTGCCCGTGATCGGTGTCACCCTGCCGTTCTATTCGGCGGGCGGCAGCTCGGTGCTGATGCTGTACATCTGTGTGGGCCTGGTGCTCTCGGTCTATACCCATAATACCAAAAAGCTGTTCGGCTGAGCCGGAACAGAACGCGGCCCCGGAGAAAAGGAAAAACTCTCTGGGGCCGCGTTTGTGTGTCAGCCAAAGGTATTGCGCAGCTTGTTGGCAAGCCGTTTCAGCTGAGACAGGTGAGGGAACCGTTCCCGATGGGAGAACCGCTGAAATTTGAGAAAGAATTTTGGTGGAGTTGACAGTTTTCACCCGCAAAAGACGGCGTGTGTGGAATTTGCCCTTGACCCCGGGGCGTTCCGTGTTACAATATTTCCGGTGCAGCCTGTCTGTTTGGGCTGCGGAACACAAAAAAGGAGTATTGAACGGTAAATTTTATGGATACGAACGCGGAATCTTCCATGCGGAACGAGGTCGTTGAATATGTCAAGCAGTATGCAATGATCACGCTGAGCATTTCCATCATGTCGGTGGGTGTGTACTTTTTCAAATTCCCCAACAACTTCGTCTTTGGCGGCGTGACCGGTATGGCGGCGCTGGCGGCCAAGCTCACCCCGCTGTCGGCTTCGGCCTTTTCCTCGGCGGCCAACATGATCCTGCTGGGTGTGGGCCTGATCTTTCTGGGCAAAAAGTTTGCCATGACCACCGGCTATGCCACTGTGGTCATGTCGCTGGAGCTGATGGCGCTGGAAAAGATCTGCCCCCTGCGCGGCCCCTTGAGCAACCAGCCCATGCTCGACCTGCTGTTTGCCATTGCCCTGCCGGCCATTGCGTCGGCTCTGCTGTTCAATGTGGGCGCTTCCTCCGGCGGCACGGATGTCATTGCCCTCATCGTGGAAAAGTATACCCACATCCACAACGTGGCAGTGGCGCTGTTCCTGACCGACCTGTTCATGGTCATTGCGGCCTGCTTTGTGTTCGACCTGTACACCGCCCTCTATTCCTTCGTGGGTCTGACCGTGAAATCGCTGGTCATTGATGCCGTGCTGGAAAAGATCAAGATGTGCAAGGCCATCCTCATCGTCTGCGACGACAGGAAACCCATCTGTGATTTTGTCATGCGCAAGCTGATGCGCGGCGCAACCTATACGCCCTGCTTCGGCGCATATACCGACAAGCCCCACTACATCATCTACACCACCCTGACCCGCCGCGAGGCCGACCAGCTGCAGGATTTTATCCACAAGCAGCACCTGAACGCCTTCATGTCCATGCTGAGCACCACCGAGGTGTTCGGCAAGGGCTTCAACCACGCATAAGGAGGAACGTATGGTACAGGTCGATCTCATCACCGGTTTTCTGGGTGCGGGCAAGACAACGTTCCTGCGCAGATATGCTGCGTATCTGACCGCACAGGGGCATCATGTCTGCATTCTGGAAAACGACTTTGGCGCTGTGAACGTGGATGCCATGCTGGTGCAGGATCTGCTGGGGGAACGCTGCGAGATCGAGACCATCAGCGGCGGGTGTGATTGTGATACTCACCAGCGCCGGATGCGCACCAAGCTCATCTCAATGGCCATGCGCGGGTTCGACCGGGTGGTGGTGGAGCCCAGCGGCATTTTTGATGTGGACGAGTTTTTTGATGTCCTGCGGGATGAGCCGCTGGATCGGTGGTATACACTGGGCAATGTGTTTGCCATTGTGGATGCCCTGCTGCCCGGGACGCTTTCCCCGCAGGCGGAGTACATTCTGGCATCGGAAGCCGCCAGCGCCGGACGCATCCTGCTCTCCCGCAGTCAGCTGGCCACCCAGGCCCAGCGGGAGAGCGCCATCGACCACCTGAAGCGTGCCCTTGCGGCCTGCAAGTGCAGCCGCACCCTGACGGAAGAAGATTTTCTGATCAAGGACTGGGCCGACCTGGAGGATGCAGATCTTGCAGCGCTGGATGCCTGCGGCTATCGGCATACCGACTGCGAAAAGCTCTGCTTTGATGCGCATGATGCATTCAGTTCGGCGTATTTCCTTGAGCTGGGCCTGCTCCGGCAGCAGCTGGAAGCACGCATTCCCAGCCTGTTCACGGATGCCGCCTGCGGCCGGGTGCTGCGGGTCAAGGGCTTTGTGCAGGATGCCGCCGGCTGGGTGGAGCTGAATGCCACCGCCGACGGCCTGACCGCAGCCCCCATTCCGGCAGGGCAGGAGGTGCTCATCGTCATCGGCGAAGGGCTGGACAAGGAACGGATCGAAGCTGTTTTGCGGAACTGAGGGAGCGTGCGGGAAACACAGAAAAACACCGCTTTGCGGTGCATCGGCCCGGCAGATCGCGGCACGTGGGTGTGCGCTTTCTGCCGGGCCCTTTTCTTTTCCACAGTTTTTCCGGCAAAATATAACAATCCTTGTCAGATATTGCTGTTGCGCCCCCGGAGGTTTTGGACTATAATTTTGACTTAGCTGTTAGACAAGGGGGATTTTTTACGAATTATCTGTTTCAATTTGCGCGTATCCTCGCGTTTTGCTTTCTGGGGGAAGTATGTCATGCCGTACTGCCGCTGCCGGTTCCGGCCAGTGTGTACGGGCTTGTGCTGCTGCTGCTGGCCTTGAACTTCCGACTGATCCGGCTGGAGGATGTAAAAGAGGTGGGCGTGTTCCTCACTGGTATCTTCCCGCTGCTCTTTGTGCCCGCCGCCGCAGGCGTGATGGAGCTGTGGGCGGAGATGGGGGAGATGCTGCTGCCCATCCTCATCGCCATCATCCCGGTCACGGTTCTGGTCATGGTGACCGCCGGAAAGACTACCCAGGCTTTGAGCAGCCGCAAAAAGAGCAAGGAGGCTGCTGCCGATGATGGAATTGCTGAATGAGTTCCTTTCGGGCTCTGTTGCCTGGGGTGTGCTGCTGACACTGGTCGCCTTTGCACTGGGAGCCCTTGTGAACAGAGTGACCGGAAAGGCATTTTTTAACCCGCTGCTGCTGGGTGCGATCTTTGTGATCGTTTTCCTGTCGGTATGCGGCATCCCTTATGCCGACTACAAGGTCAGCGCCGCCCCGGTGAACTACCTGCTGCTGCCCGCCACCGTGGCGCTGGCCATCCCGCTGTATGAAAAGCTCGACCTGCTCAAGGCAAACGCCGCCGCCATCATTGCGGGCATCTCGGTGGGTACGCTGGTCAGCCTGGGCAGCGCGCTGGCACTGGCATTGGCGCTGCACCTGACCCAGGAGCAGTACGCCACCCTGCTGCCCAAATCCGTGACCACCGCCATCAGCATGGATGTAGCTGCAGAGCTGGGCGGCATTGCAGCCCTGACCGGTGCCATCGTCATCCTGACGGGCATTGTGGGCAACCTGCTGGCCGAGACGGTCTGCAAGGTCTGCCACATCACCCACCCCATCGCCCGGGGCATCGGCATCGGCACCGCAGCCCACGCCGTCGGCACCAGCAAAGCCCTCCAGATGGGCGAAGTCGAAGGCGCCATGAGCGGCCTGGCCGTCGCCGTTGCCGTGCTCGGCGTTGAGGTTGTTGTACATCTCGTTGTACTGGAACACTGGATCCTTGCAACGCCACGGCCAGATGCCGGCCGCCACGCGTCCGCCGTAGGAGCCGGGCTGCGTGTAGTCCTGCGTGTTGATGTGCTTCGAGACGCTGTCGCCCACATTGTGTTCGATGACCGGGCGGTCGCAGTACATCAGGGTGATGGCGTCGCCGCCGGCGCCCTTGACGTAGTTGTTCTCGATGCGCACGTTGGTGGAACCGTACTTCGCGATGAGGGCGTCGTCGATGGAGCCGTCGCCGTAGTTCGCGTCGATGTAGTTGAGGTAGGCGGTGTAGCCGACGGCGATGCCCCAACGATCCACGTCCTTGACGGTGCTGTTTCTGATGGTGACGTGGTCGAAGCGTGAGACGTGCTCCCTGAGCCAGACGTCGGTTTCGGCGCTCGTGTTCTCCATGGGGTAGTGGGCCATGAAGTAGATGCCGCCGTTGGCCATGTGCTTGTTGTAGATGTTGCCGTCCACGTCGTGGATGTAAAGGTTGTCGAGCGTCACGTTGCTCATCGTCGCGCCGTTCTCGGCGATGCCGGCCACGCCGGTGCCGAGGGTCAGGTGGTCCTTGGGCTCGAAGCCTTCGGCCGCGAAGTCGCGAATCTGGCCAACCTTCTTGACGACCACGTAGTCATCCTCGCCGCCTTCGGGAGCTTCGGGCTCCACGATGTTGGAGAGCTTCCACATGGCGGTGGTGTATTCCTCGGCTGCGGAATCGGCCTTGGACTTGTATTCGGAGACCTTCTGGGACAGTTCCTTGGTTTCGGCGATGAGCTTGGCCTTCTCGTCCGCCGGGGCGGAGGCGACTTTCTTGCCGATTTCCTTCTGCTGGGCGCGAGCCTCTTCGAAGGCCTTCAGCGCCTCACGACGTGCGGTGTCGGAGGAGAGCACTTCGTCGACGAGTTCCACGGACTCGCCGCGCTTGCGCTGGGATTCCTTGACGATATCGGTGTGTTCACGGATGAATTGAATATCAAGCATGGGCACCAGACTAGCCGCGTAAGCAGACACCGACAATGGCCGAATGCGCGGGAGTCACGCGGAAATCACAGGGAAGCCCGGGAAAGTCCGCGGACGGGTCCACCCGGCCAATTTCGTCAGATGAGACGCGATTGAACCATAATCACGCCCCACGGGGCTGTTGCGTGCAGGAAATGTTCACGTACGGCGCACCATGGCCGCAAACGACCTCCCCACCGATAATAATAGGAGCCATGCCTCAGCCTGCCCTCACCGTGTTTCTGATCATCGCCGCAATCGCCATTGTGGTGGTGCTCATCGCCGTCATCGTCATCGCTCTGCGCGCGCAGCGCCGCCGCAAGCTGGCTCAGACGCTGGAGAAGCGCCGGGACGACGAGGTGCAGTACGCCTTCATCGTGAATCCGTCCAAACCGCAGGCCGAAGCCCGCCGGCTGCATATCCAGAGGTTCTGCGAGGCCAAGGGGCTCAATCGCATCCGCTTCTACGACACCCAGCTTGACAAGGACGGCAGGGTCTGCGCGCTTGAGGCGCTGGAGGACGGCGCCGACGTGGTGATCGCGGTCGGCGGCGACGGCACGGTGCGCACGGTGGCGAGCGCCGTCTCCGGCACCGGCCATGCGCTGGGCATCATCCCCATCGGCACCGGCAACCTGTTTGCCCGCAATATGGGCGTTCCCGTGGACGATATCGACGCCGCGCTGACCGTGGCCACCTCCCACGGCTCCCGCCTGGTGGACATGGGCCGTCTCACCCTGCTCGACCACCCGGAGGACGACCACGGCCACGCCTTCCTCATCATCGCCGGCATCGGCTTCGATGCGGCCATGATCGACGACACCAACCCCGAGCTCAAGGCGAACATCAGCTGGCTCGCCTACTTCGTGGGCGGCGTGAAGAACCTGTTCGCGCCGAAGTTCCGCGGCACGCTGACAGTCACCAGCGCCGACGGCTCGACCCACACCATCAAGAATCTCGATTTCCGTACGGTGATGGCCGGCAACTGCGGCCAGATTCCCATGTTCTCGCTGATGCCGGCGGCATCCTATGACGATGGTCTGCTGGACTTCGAAATCATCGACACCACCGGCGGCATCCTCGGCTGGGCCAACCTGTTCGGCGACGTGGTGCACCAGACGATCATCGGCAAGCCCGAACAGAACCCGCTGTCCACGAACTCGACCATCGAACAGGTCCAGGGTGTCAGTGCCGAAATCACATTGGAAAAGCCGGCCAAAGCGCAGGTGGACGGTGACATGCTGCCGGAAACCCGCCACATCCGTTTCTCGGTGGATCACCGCGCGCTGATCGTGCGCGTGCCCGACGCCTCCGCGCTGGAAAAGACCGCGCAGGCCGCTGCTTCAAATGCCACCTCGAATTTCGCCGAAATGACCGGTACACTCGAGCCGATTCGCTGATTCGCCAATCCGCTAATCCGTTACTACGATGCGTGGCCGGTGACTCGGGCGACATGCATCGCCAAATAAGCGATTTCGTCGTCGCTGATATCCGTGTCGAGGCGCAGTTCGAGCAGGGAGGCGATGGTTCGCGCGCATCGCAGCGCAGCGGGGTAGGACTCACGAATCACCTTCATCACCGGTGCCGGCTCATCCGTCAGTTGCTGGTGCTGGTGGATGCGTACGAACAGGTAACGCAGATGGGTGATGAACCTGCCCACATTCACGGAACTGCGGTCCAACGTGATGCCGTAGCTGTGGTCGATAATGTCAAGCAGTTGCTGGATCACGCCCGTCATCGTATACGTATAGGACAGGTCGCCGGTGGCGAAGCCGGCGTTGACCAGATGCATGGCAAGCGCGGTGGCCTCGCCGTCCGGCAGCGTGACGTCGAGCCGCGCATTGAGCGATGCGAGCATCGCACGCCCCTGCGCGTATTCCTGCGGGTACAGGTTGCTCACCTCGCCGAGCAGCGGGTAGGTAATGTCGATGCCGCGCCGCACCCGCTCCACCGCATTCGCCACGTGATCCGACAAGGCCATGACCAGCGTGGTGCTGCCGGTCTCACGCTCCCCCAGTCCGGCTTCCTGCATGGATTCGACGACCACGCGGATGATTTCGGGCGGAATGTCCGCCAGCATCTGCGCCAGATG
>ERZ773190.2164-NODE-2164-length-16194-cov-14.632133_pt1 | contig 16194 bp, 13 predicted proteins | sample MGYA00511111_ERZ773190 | MGnify/ENA primary metagenome ERZ773190 (study PRJEB29015, sample SAMEA2737777) | human gut metagenome | biome: human gut; feature: human-associated habitat; material: faeces | place: China | collected 2012 ... | reverse complement strand
ACCAGAGCCAGAAATTCCGCCTGCAAGACAAGCTGCTGACCAAATTCCCGGCTGACATTCAGGAAACGAACGCCTATATTGCTGGGGTGAAAGCGGACGCACAGCTTGCCGCTGCCCACCCGCAGGTGCAAGAGGGTTTCTGCGGCATGACCATCAAGGGCGTGACCTACGATGAGAAAAAGACCGCCGGTGAGCGTCTGGTGCTTGCTTGTTCTGAACTGCCAAACGCCGAAGAAAAAGTCATCGGCAACTACCGGGGCTTTGAGCTTTCTCTGCAGTTCGATGCTTTCCGCACGGAGTATCAGGCACTTTTGAAAGGGCAGCGAAAGTACACGGTGCCTTTGGGCAACGACCCGCTGGGCAACATCATCCGTCTGGATAATTCCCTGAACAGCTTCCCGGAGCGCATCACCGCCGCCGAGAATGAGCTGACCACCCTGCATCAGCAGCAGGCGGCGGCGCAGGTCGAGGTGGAAAAGCCGTTCCCGCAGGAAGAGGAACTGGCGCAGAAATCTGCACGGCTGGCCGAGCTGAATGCACAGCTGGATGTGGACGAAAAGAGCCACGAGCCGGAACAGGACGAGCAAGAACAGGAGGATGCACCTCGCCGCCCCTCGGTGCTGGCGGCGCTGGAAGAAAAATCGGACAAGCCGGAGCCGGTGAAGCCCTTCCGCAGCTATTATGATAAGGACGGTGATGCCCGGTGAGCGACCGCCGCGACCAGCAACTCCATTTCCGGGTCAGCAAGCCGGAATTGGAGCAGATTCGGAACAAAATGGAAGCCAGCGGCATCCTGAGCATTGGCTCCTATCTGCGCAAGATGGCACTGGACGGGTATTGTCTGCATCTGGATCTGCCGCAGCTGCGCCGGATGGCGTATCTTTTGCAGATGTGTAGCAACAATCTGAACCAGTACGCCAAAGTAGCCAATGAAAACGGTCAGATTTATACTGCCGATCTGGAGGATTTGCGCGCCCGGTTGGATAAACTAATCAGCATTGGCAAGCAGATTCTTTCCCGGCTGACAGAACTCTAAAATCTTCCCCGCAGTTGGAGGACTGCGGAGGTACATAAGGGTTGCCTGTTATACCCGTTGCGTTTTGTCAAGATTCCCGACAGAATGTGGCGGCGCCAACACTTATATTGGAGCCATTGCCAAACACAACGCATCATTTTCAAACGACGCAACGAAATAATTTGGACTGTATTTTTCAAAATCAAAGTGAGTGTAACACTGTGGGACAGCCAGTAATTGAGGCATTTTTGCTAGCGAATACTTGAGCCATTTGTCGCATTCACACTCGATGGAAATGTCATGCACTTACTTTTGTATTATCGCTTCTACGATTATTTTTGAATCTTTATAGGGGCATCTATGTTGCGTTATTTTGCAACATAGATGCCACCCAGTCGCTTGCTCAAGCTACCCAAAATAGCCCCGCCCTTGTTTCCTGTTACTGAAACCGGGGCGAGGCTTGCTCTTGCAGGTGACGTAAAATCACATCTGTTGTCGTTTGCTTTTTGATGTTATTCTTACTGGATTTCTTCCCGGATGGACCCGCCCATCGCGCTGATGAACACGTCTTGGTACAGAGCAACTGTCTTGGTCGCGCCATTGTCCGAAAGGGCATCTGGGATCTCTTTGAATTCCACGGTACCGTCCAGCAACTTTTCCAGGCAGATGATGAGGTTGGGCAGGACATCCGGATTCAGCGGACTGCCGAAGCCGCGGAAATCGTGATGGAAGTTGTACACGGCATCATACTGATCGCGCATGGCCCAGATGCGCTGCAGGGCCTTGAGGGAAATTTCTGCACACTCCCGCACGGTGGGGGCGAGGGTCGTGTTCAGCAACCAGTTGCAGTTGCAGGCATCGCCGCACAGCAGGGTGTGGGTCAGATCGTCGATGAAAACCAGCTCACCTGCGGTGTGGCCGGGGCAGTACCAGGCCGTCACTTTGCGATTGCCCAGGTCGAAGACATGGCCGTCTTCCAGCGGTTTCCAGGTAGGCTCGTGCGGCCAGGGGCGGATATCGATGTCCGGGTCATAAGCGTAATACTTTCCTTCTCGCTTCCGGATAAGTGCTGCGTATCTTTTACGGAACTCCGTTGTGGGGGCGGTTCCTTCGTCGGTGTTGTCCATGTCGGCAGGATGGATGAAGATTTCATCAAAGAAACCCGCACCGCCGATGTGGTCGCCGTGGTTGTGGGACACGGCCACCTGATAGGGCTTATCGGTGATGCGGTTCTCGACCACCCATTTCAGGTCGCCGATACCGGTGCCAACATCCAGCAGAAGCGCACGCTCGCTTCCAACGACCATAAAGGAGCTCACGCAGTCGAATTCGTCGATTTCAAACAGGCCGGGGCGAAATTCGTAAAAAGGTATTGTTTTGCAAGCCATAATATCTTCTCCCTATTCCAGATTAGGCAGCCTTCTTCTTGTTGGCCACCTGATAGCAGTCAATGGCGACAGCGGCCAGCAGGATCAAGCCCTTGATCACGCTCTGCCAGTTGGTATTCACGCTCATCAGGACTAGGCCGTTGTCCAGAATGCCCAAGATGATAACGCCGATAACGGTGCCGCTGATCTTACCTTCGCCGCCGGCGATGGAAACGCCGCCCAGGCAAGCTGCAGTCATGCAATCGAAGGAGTAACTACTGCCCGCTCCCGGCTGGGAAGCGTTGGTGCGGCCTACCATGATGAGGGCTGCAATGGCAGCGCAGAAGCCGCAGAAGGTGTAGACCATAACGGTCAACTTGTCAACGTCGATACCGGCCAAACGGGCAGCTTCCTTGTTGCCGCCCAGCGCGTAGATGTAACGGCCGATGTAGGTCTTGTTCATCAGGATAGCTCCAAAGATGATGAAAAGCACAAAGATGATGACGGGAACGGGGATGATGCCGATGTAGCCCTGACCGATGAACTTGAAAGCTTCGGGCATACCGGTGATGGGGTAGCCGCCGGTGATGAGGTAGGCAACGCCCTGTAACACCAGCATGGTACCTAGCGTGACGATGATGGGCGCAATGTGCAACTTGACGGCCACGATGCCGTTGATGGCACCCAGCAAGCAACCGACCACGATGGTGACGATGACAGCCACCGGGATGGGTAAGCTGAGCTTGGTCATCATATAACCGACCAGCATTCCGTCCACAGCCATCTGCATACCGACAGACAAGTCCATGCCGCCGCCGATCATGACCATGGAAACGCCCACGACGACGATGCCGAACATTGAAACCTGGCGCAGGATATTAATGACGTTCTTTGTCGCCAGGAAGTTGGGTGCCATGATGGCAAAGAATGCGAACACGACGACCAGCAGGATATAAATACCGTATTTCTTATAAATATCGATCCACTTTGATTTCATCTCAGCAAGCTCCCTTCACTTTACCGCCGGACGCCAGATCCAGAATGTAGTTCTGATCGAAATCCGCTTTTTCTACTTCACCGTTCTTGCAGCCCTCTGCAATGACCACGATTCGGTCAGACATGCCCAGCAGTTCCGGCATATCGGACGAGACCATGATGATGGAATGGCCTGTCGCCACCAGCTCGTTCATCAGCTTGTAAATTTCCTGCTTGGCACTGACGTCGATGCCGCGCGTAGGCTCGTCGAAGATGATGATGCTGGATTTGGCCGCCAGCGTTTTTGCGATGACGACCTTCTGTTGGTTGCCGCCGGAGAGGTTGTTGACCTTCTGTTCCAACGACGGAGTGCGGATGTTGAAGCGGTCGCGGTATTCTTCGGCCACGCGCTGTTCGGCTTTGGTATCCACGAACAGGCCCTTACTGTAGCCAGGGATGTCATTCACAATGGTGTTCCATTTGATGGTGTTGCGCAGGAACACGCCCTGGTTCTTGCGATCCTCCGGGATGTAGCCGATGCCGTACCGGATGGCATCACCGCAGGAGCGGATTTTCACTTCCTTGCCGTGCAGGAAAATCTTTCCGCTCTCAACGGGGTTGGCACCGTAGATCACGCGCATCAGCTCGGTGCGGCCTGCACCGACCAGACCGGCAAAGCCCAAAATCTCGCCCTTGTGCAGGGTGAAGGAGATATCCTTGTCGCCGTTTCCGGTCAAATGCTCCACCCGGAGCACTTCTTCACCAATGGCCGTCTCGCGGGAGGGATAGCTTTCCTTCATCTCACGGCCTGCCATCATGGCGATGAGCTGCTGGCGGTCGATGTCGACAATGTTCCTGGTGCCAACGTACTGGCCGTCCCGCATGACGGTGACGCGGTCGGCCACTTCGAACAGCTCTTCCAGTCGGTGCGAGATGAAAATGATGGTCACGCCGCGTTCCTTCAGATCATGGATGATGCGGAACAGAGTCGTAACCTCATTCGTGGTCAACGGCGCAGTGGGCTCGTCCATGATCAGCAGCTTGACATTTTTGCTGATGGCCTTCGCGATCTCCACGATCTGCTGCATGGCCGGAGAAAGGTCCCGAATCTTCTGCGATGGGTCGAGCTTGATGCCCATCTGATCGAATAATTCCTGGGTGCGGCACTCGCGTTCCTTGATGTCCACGAACAGGCCGGGTTTTGTTTTTTCTCCCAGGAATACATTCTCGGCGGCGCTGATACCGGGCACGAGGGTGAACTCCTGATAGATGACGCTGATGCCCTGCTCTTTAGCCAGAGCTGGTGTAAAGGAATCGAAGGTCCTGCCGTTGATCGTAATGCTACCGCTGTCCGGGGTGATGGCCCCCGAAAGCGTTTTGATGAGCGTTGATTTGCCTGCACCATTTTCGCCAATCAGAGCGTGGACTTCACCTTCCCGGACATCAAACGAAACATGGTCGATGGCCACAACGCCGGGATACGTCTTGACGATATCCTTGACGCTAAGGATGATTTTTTCTGCCACGAAAGTCTTCCTTTCCAAGAACGGCACCGCCCGAAGACGGTGCCGTTTCTTCCGTTGTTCAGTTGTATCGGTCGGTCAGTGGATTTACTGGTAATCGGCCACATTTGCAGCGGTGACAGGGCTGATGGGAAACTTGACAACCGTGCCGGACGTAATCTCGCCGTCGATGTACTGATACAGACAGTCACGGGTTCTTTCAGCAACAGAGCCAAACTTCAGAGTGCCGCGCATAACATCGTTAGTCGCAATATACTTCAAAGCGCTCTCGGTACCATCGCAGGCAAAGATACCGAAATTATCGCTGGCCATACCGGCAGCTTTGACAGCTTCCACTGCCTCGGTCGCAGCAGCGTCGCCGTAGCAGAGGATGCAGTTCAGGTCCGGATGCTTCTGGATCATGGTCTCGGTGTAGGTGGTACCGGCACCGACCACATCCTTGCCGATATCGACGACTTCCAGAATGGTGGAATCGGGACAGAGCTCCTTGATACGGTCCTGGATACCCTGGCCACGGTTCTGCATATCCTGGTTCTGGTAGGTGGTGTAGACCACGATGTTGGCTTTTCCGCCCAGCTGTTTGTTGATCCACTCACCGGCCATATCGGAGATCATAGTGCCGATGTCATACTGGTCGGAGTTGATGCAGATGTCATAAACGGAGGTCTCAACGCCGCACTCCATCACGATGACACCAGCATCCTGTGCCTCCTTCAGAGCATCGTCGCAGGAATTATCGGAGACCATGGCTAGAATAACATTGCAACCGGAGGTGACCATGTTCTCGATGTCAGTGACAGCTGTGCCGGAGTCGTTTTCAAAGCTGACGGAGGTGTAGGTCCAGCCTTCCTGTGCGGCAACTTCCTTCAGGCCATCATCGATGCCGATGAAAAATTCGGTCTGCAGGGTCGGGGCCAGGAAGCCGAACTTAATATTATTCTTAGTCACGCTGGTACCTGCAACAGCAGCTGCGCTGGATGCAGGTGCTGTGCTACTTACAGCCGTGCTGGAAGAGCTGGAACCGCCGCAGGCGGCTAGCAGACCGGCGGCGCTGATAAAGCCGGTAGTCTTCAGGAAATTGCGGCGGGAAATAAGTTTCTTGCTCATAATTTTTCTCCTTCTTGTGCATTTGTTTTGGTGGTCCTCAACCACTGTCTCTTCTGTGCACTAAGGATACCGTATTTCGGCCCCATTCACAAGGATATAAAATTCGGATTTAGGGGGAGATTCTTCTGACTTTTTGTCAGGTTTGTTCTTTTTTACCATTTTGCTGTGCAAAAAATACGAGCAAAATCACAAATCCCTCAACAATGATTTCATAGCTGGTCATCCCGAAAGCCGTCAGCAGTTGGCGTAGCAGCACCGTGGAAATGGCGGCGATGAGGAGCTGCGCCGCCTTGCAGGTGCGGTCATTCTGCAGCCCACCCGCTAGGCAGACAGCGGCAAGACTCTGGTAAATATAATCGGTGTTTCGGTTGCTGCTGCCGTAAGGGGCCACCAGGAAGATCATCACTGTGCCCAGCGAAAAGAGCACCGAGGCCAGTGCATACACCACCGTGATGACCCTCACGGTATCGATTCCGCTGCGCTCGGCCTCGGCCCGGTTCTCGCCGATAGCCATGCTGTACTTGCCCCAGTAGGTCTTTTTCCAAAAGACATGCAGCCCCACCGCGCAGAGCGACAATAGGACCGCAGCGGGGGTCTGCACCGCCCGGAAATGCCGGTTGAGCGAAAAGTCCAGCAAAAGCGCCTCGTCCGAAGAATACAGATTCGAGAGGATCTGCGCCATGGCAAAGCTGCTCACGAGTGTTGGCACATGCAACCGGGCGCTCAGCCAGCCCCGGAACGCACCCACGCAGCATTGGAACAGCAGCATGACCAGGAGCATACCAGGCAGCGGCACCCCGATAAGGAAGAGCTTCGCCAGCAGCAAGGTGCCCACCGAAGCCTGCGCCATAAAGCAGAGGTCGATGTCGCCCAAAGTCATTTCCATACCGACGCCCAGCACAAAAAAGCCCAGCGTCGTCGTCTGACGGAGCAGGTACAGCGGGTTCCAGTTCAGCTGGCCCCGCGCCAGCGCGATACTATACAGGCACCAGATACCCAAATTCAGCAACAGCGCAAAGCGCTGTCCCGGAGGCGCAGCGCACTTCTTTTCATTCTTCGTCACAATGCCACATCCTTATCGGTGTATCCACGCAGGAACTCGTCCGCCGCTTCCAGCAGGATGACCGTTGTATTCCGTTCACACAGTTCGTTCACATAGCGCAGCAGCGCGGTCCGGCCATCACGGTCGCTGGCTGAGAAGGCGTTGTGCATCAGCAGCACCCGTGGGTGAAACAGTTTCCACCGGCTGCACAGAACAGACAGCTTGGAAAGCGGCTTCTGCCCCTCTTCCCGCAGCATGTTCTGGCCCCAAAAGCTCTCATCCGTCAGGATGCGGCGACCATTTTTCTGCCACATGCCCTGTGGGCTGATGCGCGGCATACTGGGCAGCAGGATGTTCTCTTCAGGTGTCAGATTCTCTTGTAGCAGCGTCTCCGGCCGGTCCGCATCCCAGAAGACGATTCGTCTGCGTAGCAGAGCCGCTGGTCCGGCAAAGTCTACTGTTTCATCCGCAAAACGGATTCGGCACCGGCTATGCTCCAAGGTCAGCGATTCCCAGCAACCTTCCAGCACCTGATGGTCAAAGCTGTGCAGTAGCACGCTCTGTCCCTCCCAGCAGTCGATGGAAAATTCAATGTTCCGGTATTCCAACAGCAGGGTCACCTTTTGGCGGTGTTCGCCTTCTTGCAAGGATCGCACCTTGGCATCGACTTTCCGGGTAGGAGTATAATGCAGCAGAGTCTCCTGTTGAACGAATTCCTCCGTACCGTATAGTTTACGGATAATCTGCCCATCCTGCAGCAAGACCAGACAGTCAGCGGTTTCTTCAAACCAATTGCACCAGTTGTCCGAGATGATCAGGCCAATGCCCTGTTCTTTCAGGCGGCACAGCAATGCCAGCAGCTGCCTAATCTGAGGCAGGGTCAGCCCTCGGGTCACTTCGTCCAGCACGATAATGCTAGCCCCTTGGTCTGCTGCTTTCACGATGCCCAGTAGCAGCCGATCGAGCTGACTCAGAGTCCGGACATCGCAGTCGGCCCTGTATTCGAGGCCATATTCTTCCAATACCTGCTGGGTCAGCAATTCAATGGCGTGTTGGTTCAGCACTGTTTTGTTCATTCGACTGTGCCGCATCAGGAAAAAGTTTTCCGCTAGGTTCAGGCAGTTCATAAAGGGCTGGTGGGTGTCAAGATAGTAAATTTTCTGGGTTTCCATCGCCGTACGGGAATATTCCTGCATGGCACAACCCCGCACCCAGAGCGTACCGCGCAGCAGACTGCCCTCTCCGGCAAATAGGCGGGCCAACTGCCCACGGCCAGAGCTCTCGTTTCCGACCAAGCTGATGCATTCACCCTCTCGCAACAGCAAATGGATATCCCGGACGGATTCTCCAGCGGGCGTTCGAATCTCACCACCACTGATCCGTAGCAATTCCTTTTTCATAGCAAGATTCCCTCTGCGTCCTGCATTTCTTCCCGGCTGCGGATGATGGGTACTAAAACCTCCACCTGGGTTCCCTGACCATCGCTGCTGTAGATCTGCACGCCATACTCCGGGCCAAAGATTAGCTTGATTCGCTGGTTCACGTTGTGCATGGCAATGCCGTTCCCATGGCCTGCAGTGCGGTCAGCGTTCGTCTCGGCGTACTTCCGCTCCATGTTGGCACGCATCCGCGCAAGCGTCTCAGCATCCATGCCAATGCCGTCGTCGGTGATAACGAGGTGCAGCAGATTTTCGGTGCTACGGACGCGAATCTTGACGTGTCCCTGCCCAGGTTTGGGTTCCAACCCGTGGAAAATGCTATTCTCCACAATGGGCTGAATGGTCATCTTGGGCAGTAGACACTCCTGTACGGCTGTATTCTCCTCGTCCAGCTCGATGTCCAAAAAGAACCGATCCTCAAACCGGAACTGCTGGATGAGGAAATAGTTCCGGATGTTGTTCAGCTCATCCCGTAGGGTCACGATATTCTCCCTGCGGCTGATGCTGTATCGAAAAAAGGACGCTAGTGCGTTAGACATGTGAGCAATGTTGTCGCACCCCTGGATAATAGCTTCGCTGCGGATACATTCCAATGTGTTGTACAGAAAGTGCGGGTTAATCTGGTTCTGCAATGCGTTGATGCGGGACTGACTGTCGCTCATGCTGGCCGAGTATTCGGCTTTTAACTTGGCTTCCCGTTCGTTGATTCGGCCGAGCAACACCCGGCCCGGTGCACTGTAGGGGGCCTGCTGCGTCTCGTTAGAGGAAAGCATAGTCTCCAAGTCGTGCGCGTAGGCCACGCACCGCAGGGTCAGGATGGCAAGGCATACCGCCGTCAGGCAGAGAAAGGCAGTCTGGACGCTACCGTTGCTGATGTGGGCACCCACCACGCCACCTGAAACCCCGGCGGCCAGCAGGACGGTTTCTTTTTCCTTCATGTTGTTCCTTCTTTACAGCTCAATAGTAAAGTTTGCGGTACTCGGTCGGCTTCATCCCGACGTTCTTAGTAAACTGCTGGCTGAAATATTTCACATCCCGGTAGCCCACACTCTCGGCGATTTCATAAACCGTCTTGCGTGTGTTGCGCAGCATCTCCTTGGCAGCGTTGATTCGCACCTCGGTCACGTAATCCAAAAAGCCTTTCCCGGTCTTGTGCTTGAACATCTCGGAAAAGTAGGTTGTGTTGAACCCGCTGCGGGACGCTGCTTCCTCCAGCGTCACCTTTTTTGGGTAGTGCTGCTGTACATATTCCATCGCGATACGGATGGGGTAGTCCTCGCTCTTCCGCCGCTCGGCCTGCAACTGTTCCAACGTACACCCCAACGCCTGCGTCAGGATGTCGATGAGGCCGCGGATTGACTGGCTACTACGGCAGTCCAGCCAGACCGCACGAGCCCAACCCTGCGGAAGGGCCATGCCACGCTCCTGGCAGCCCCCCTCAAACCATTGCAACGTGTTCCGAGTCAGTTCCATGTACTGCCACGCAGCGGCACCGGCTTTCTGCGCGTCCGCAAAGTTCTCCACGATGTTCTTTCTCAGCGCCTCCGGGCGCAGGGTCTCCAACCCCGCCTCCAGATTTTTCCGCGCCTTTTCCATCCAGGCCGGGGCAGCTTCAGCCATCCGCTCTTCCACCGACAGCTTCAACTGCCCCCCGCTGCCTTCCAGCAACTTGCGCGCCGTGGCTTGCTCAGCCTCCTGCAGCAGTTCCGGCACCTGCGCGAACTCCGGTTCTGCCCGGCTGACCCCCATGGTCACGGTGTATTCTGCAAAATTGTTGAGATAGTGGCGGCACTCATCCATCCACCGGCTGATTGCTTCCTGCACACCTGCTTTGTCTTCTCTGTTGTAGTACAGCAGGGCGAACAGCCGCATTTCGGTCTCGATGCAGAGCATGACGTGGTAGGTCTTCAGGATGTCCTGAGCCGTTTTCTGCGCCCGCATCATGATCATGTTCCGCTGCTCGCTACTACTCTCCGGCCCCGCCAAGTGGTCCACCTGCACCAGCGCGGCCTGATAAAGCCCATCCGGAATGTCGGTGTCGTGCTCCTTGCGCAGCCGTTCCAGCTCTTCCGGTACGTCGCCGATCACCAGACGGTGTAGCAGCTCCCGTTCCAGCAGGCGCAGGTTGGAGTTGTAGTTTTTCTCAATTTGCTCGGTCCGCACCCGGTCGCGCTCCTGCTCCACGTGGGTCTGGCAGATCTTCCGCAGAATGGCATTCAGCTCGTCCTCGTCGATGGGCTTCAGCAGGTAATCGATCACGCCGTATTTCAGTGCTTTTTGGGCATATTCAAAATAGCGGTAGCCGCTGATGATCACAAAACGAATCTGGGGATATTTTTCGCTTGTGCGCTGTACAAGTTCCAGACCGGTCAGCACTGGCATCCGGATGTCGGTGATCACAATATCTGGATGAATCTGCTCGATCAGCTCCCATGCGCTTTGCCCGTCGCAGCACTGCCCAGCAAATTCCAGCCCCAGCTCTTCCCAGTGAATCAGATACCTAACCAGTAATCCAACACGCTGTTCATCATCGGCAATCACAACCTTCAGCATTTTTCTTCTCCTACTCCGTCTTTTTACAAAGTTTTTTATATTGTACATTCTTTTTTTCTGCAAAACAAGACAAAAAACGTCCGGTTTCCTCTTCCAGAAACATGCTTACAATAATCATGACTTCTCGTGCAAGTCAAAAGCAGTAACCTGCCTCTGATGTGCGCCAACACCTCTTGGCATTTTAAGGCTACTGTTTTTTTTCTTTCTCTTTTTTTCAGCTGCGATACACGCAGATAACCTATTATGATTATTATAACAGAAATTACTCCAGAATGATACTTCGACGTTTTGCTTTGGCGCTGCGACAAAATGCATCGTCCTCGACAGAATGTGGCGGCGCTAACAATAAGGGCTGACATCCTTGCAAGGCAGGGGCGATACCTTTATAATAGGGTCGAAAGGAAAGGTTGGTGTTTGATATGAGGATTCCGTTCAAGATGGTGCTTGCCCCGGTTTGTCTGTTCGTGGCTTTTCTGGCTCTGATGGCAAAGTGGCTGCTTACCCTGTCCAGCTATGTTGTCGCGCCGTTGATGCTCTACATCTTCGGCTGCTGCATCTATACCGCCTACCGCCAGACTTGGGATCAGTTTTTGATTCTGCTGGCAGCGGAATTTATCTGCTTCGTTCTCTTTTTCGGTGCAACTGCCATCACAGAGGGCGTCGGACGGTTCAGTGAATGGCTTGCCGAATTGTAAAAAGTATTTTATCTTTGCCGCCTTCGGGCGGCTTTTCTCGTTTAGAGGGGGTGATCTGCTCTGGCTGCTACTCGTCTGATTGCACTGCATCAGCACAAAGGAAAATCTATCGCCGCCTGCCTGAAAGACCGCACCGACTATGCACAGAATCCTGACAAGACTGAAAAGGGTGAGCTTGTCAGCAGCTATCAATGCAGCCCGCTTACCGCAGATGAGGAGTTCATGCTCACAAAGAAGCTGTACGAGCAAGCCACCGGGCGCAGCCAGAAAAGCAATGTGATTGCTTATCAGATACGGCAATCCTTCCGGCCCGGTGAAATCACGGCAGAGGAAGCAAATCGAATTGGCTACGAGCTGGCTTCCCGCTTTCTGAAAGGCAAACACGCCTTTATCGTTGCCACTCATACCGACCGGGAACACATCCACAACCATATCATCTACAATTCCACTGCATTGGATGGCACCCGGAAATTCCGGGATTTTTTCTTCTCCGGTCTGGCAGTGCAGCGATTGAGCGACCTGATCTGTCTGGAGCATCAGCTGTCTGTCATTGAGAAAAAGCCTTACCGGGAACGGCAGAAGCGCACACTCTACCCGCCCAAGGAAAGCAACCGCGACCGGCTATGCAGCGTGATTGACAACATTCTGGCTGAAAAGCCCAAGGACTACGAGAATTTTCTGCAAAAGCTGGAACAGCAAGGCTATGAGGTCAAACGCGGAAAGTACACCTCCGTCAAGGGCGCACGGCAGAAACGATTCATCCGGTTCCGCACTCTGGGGGCAGGGTACCGCGAGGAAGAATTGAAAGCTGTCCTTGCCGGAGAAGCGGAACATCGGCCTCGGCAAAAGAGTCCGGCACCGGAGCAGAAATTTCAGATGCTGGTGGACATTCAGGCAAAACTGGCCGAGGGAAAAGGCGCGGGCTTTGCCCGCTGGGCAAAGCAGCACAACTTAAAAGAAATGTCCCGGACGCTGGTTTTCTTGCAGGAAAACAAAATCGGCAGCATCGAGGAAATGCAGGAGCGTGTGGACGTTGCCACTGCCCATTATCATGAACTGGGCGATTCCATTAAAGCGTCAGAGAAGCGGCTGGCAGAAATCGCGGTGCTGAAAGCACACATCATCAACTATGCCAAGACGCGTCCGGTCTATGACGCCTACCGCAAGAACGGATACAGCAAACGCTTTCTGGAAACGCACCGCACGGAGATCACGCTGCACAAGGCAGCGAAAGCGGCATTTGATGAATCCAATTTGAAAAAGCTCCCCAAGGTCAAGGAGTTGGACGCGGAATATTCCAAACTGCTGACAGAAAAGAAGGCACGCTACCTGGACTATCGCAAAGCGAAAGAAGAAATGCAGGAGCTTCTTCGAGCGCAGAAAAATATTGAGCTTTTCTTCGATGAGGAAAAGAATCCAGCGCAAACCGAACATTCCAGATAAACAATACGACCCTGAGAACTTTGCCGCTTATCCGGCAGGGTTCTCAGGGCCTTTTTTGCTTATTGCTCAGTCTGTACTCAGAACAGCATTTCCGGTGCGTTCGATTTGTTTAGCAATCATGCTTTCCAGTTCCTGCGTGATCGTTGCACAATTTGCAACACGGTAATTCCAGAAATAAGAAACACCTTCGCACTCTTCCACGGACAAATCGCTGTTGACCAAAAGCAAGCTTTCTGGTGTCACGTTCAGCTTTTCGCACAGAGAAGCATATTTTCCATAATCAATGCTTCGACTGGATGATTTGGCTTCTACCCAGAAAAATTTTCCATTGATGGAGAACACGACATCCAGCTCATGCGTACTCCCTACGGATGCCGTTTCTGAAAGAACCACATTGGAGCAAACCGAAACTTCTGCGCCCTGCTCCTCCTGATAGTAGTTCAGAATCTGCTGAACCTGATGCTCTACAAAGAGCTCCAGCCACTTTCCGCTCAAAAAATGCCGGACGGTTTCATTTTGCGCAAGTTCATAGACGATATTCTGCGGATAAATCACAATGGCTGCAAAAAGTCCCATTTTGTCCCACGTCTGAGCAATCTCTGAAAGTATTGCAAACGATTTCTGGGACGTACCCTTTGGGATACGGAACGAAAAAGAGCCGTCGCTCTGCATATGTGTTCGGATAAACTGCAAGAAATCCACCACTACCGGGTCGCAAAGGGCCTCGCCTGTTTTCCACGCCATCCGCTGAACAGCAATCGGTGGGAGTTTTTCCGGCACAACCTGCTGAACGATTCTATACCCACAGCGTTCCAGATGCTCCAATGCGGTCAAAGGCTTCGGAGGGATTTTTTCTTTAACTTCGGACTTTTCTGCACCGGATGTATTCTCAGTCAGATAGTTAAACTTCCATCCGTATTCCCAAGCAGGCGAACGGGTCAACACACCAACTGCATGAAATCCGCTGTCCGGTTCCTCCATCGGAAATGTGATTTTGTTCTTTTGGATATTGATTTGGAGCGTTTTATTTTTCAGCGCTATCTGATAAGCGTCAAGAAGGAATTCCTTTCCCTTATATGTCAGCTCACTGGAACTATTTGCAGAAAGGCCAGCATTTTTTGCCAAAGAGAGAAGCAGACAGGTCGCTTTGGGCAGCTCAAGGATATGCTCCATCTGCGCAGCGTCCGGAATCACTTCCGCATTTGCGTTATCGGGCTGCGGCAATTCGTCTGCCGGAGTCTCCTTTGCTGGTGCAGAAACTTCGGGTGTCATTTTTGAAGCAGCCTCAGATTTTCCAGACTTGGGCAAAGGTTTCGGCTCCGTATAGACCTCAGCAATAAATAATTCATAGGAATCGATGCACGAAAGTTTTCCTGCCGCTGCAAGTCCCACATAAATCGCAGCCGCCCGTGAGGAATCGCCATAATACTTTTTAGAATCCGCTGCGGCAGCAATATCAGAAAAAGCATTATATCTGCTCAGCGGCTCCGCCTTTTCCGGGAACTGCTTCAACGCACGGCAGTAGAGCCACTCAAAGAACGAATCCATGTACGGCTCTGTCGGATACTCGTTTCCTTCCAGAGAGTAACGTAGCAGCTCTCCACTGGTTCGCAGCCGAGTGTCCTTATGGACTTTGGGTGGCTCACAGGTCAGAAGGTCAGCGAATGGCCCACCATGTTCAAACACTTTGGTGGCTTCAAAAACCGTGCTGATGGGTACATCCTGCGCAACAGAATCCAGATGCAGCAAAAGCCGCAGAGAAGAAACAGCTTCACCCTCCGGCTGAACGGATGCAGAGCTGACTTCCAGAATCGAAACATCAGGGTCTGTTGTATGGACGGCATCATGGACGGCACGGATATTCTGCCGCTTGCTGCCTTTTATCCATGTGAATGTCACCGGCTGTTCTCTGCAATAGGGATAGCCGGATATGGGAAAACAAATGGTTCGTGTTGCCATGAACACCTCCAACTTTTTAGGACAAACAAGTTTATGTAAATCAAGTATAGCACAATCCCGGATGTGCTGCATAGCACTATTTTCTGCTTCCGGGAATCCATCTGTGCAAAAAGTGCCGATACCACAGGCATCGGCACTCAGATTAAAAAGCATTTTTCAAAAATGTGCAGCCTGCATCCACTGGATGCAGAACACAAGGGGTTTGGGCACAGCCCAACAAGCATTTTGAATTTGATTTTTAGAAATCGGATTCAAAAATTGCAAGTTGGTACCAGCTTGCACTGCTTGCCACAACAATGCGTCCTTTTTGTCCGCAATTTGTAATTTTCAGATTGGAGAAAAACGCCATGGCAAAGACGAAGGCTGAAGAAAAAGCTCTCAACCTTGATTAGATTTTGTTTAACTGCCGGGATTATCTGCGCGCTGCGCGCAACTCCGGCTCGTTCTTTGAAAAGCGTGATATCCCCCGCAGTACAGCCCCGAAGTTCTCAAAAAGGTCATGGAACAGGTAGAGAACTTTGAGGAGAACAATTAAGCATTTTCTCGTTTTAACGTGGGATTAGATTGCTGTAGACCTTAATACAAAAAGATAGATAATGAAAATCTGGTGTCTGCTGGTACCAAAAAGCAGTTTGGCATCCTGAAAGACCTGATGAACCGCTCCGACGTGGATATCATCGTCAATGCCTGTGAAGCCCACCTCCACATTCCCATGGCCGATTTCGTAGTCTATGTAGTTGTAGCGGCTCCGGTCAAACCAGATCTGATAGGTCAGCCCGTTTTTCATTTTCTTTTTGAAGTCGCCCTTTTTCAGACGCTTCCAGCCCTTTTCCTCCAGGCCCAGGCCGTTCCACAGGTAGTCCAGAAGTTCCTGAATTATATCTGCCGGCCGTTTTTGTTCCACGGTCTCCACCCCCTGACGAATTCTCTTTAATAGTCAAGCAGGATAGGCACCTGCTGCTCCTCGGCAAACCGCATGGCCCGCCAGAACACGGAGAAGGCAAACTTGGCCAAGGATTGGGTGTCATACTGGGTGTGTTCCGGGATGTCTGCCTTGCTGTACTGTCCATCTGAGT
>ERZ773190.2163-NODE-2163-length-16196-cov-3.057246_pt1 | contig 16196 bp, 11 predicted proteins | sample MGYA00511111_ERZ773190 | MGnify/ENA primary metagenome ERZ773190 (study PRJEB29015, sample SAMEA2737777) | human gut metagenome | biome: human gut; feature: human-associated habitat; material: faeces | place: China | collected 2012 ... | reverse complement strand
TTAAAAGTACCGGATTAATTTTTGCATCTTACTATATAAAAGTGAGCAAACTTTAAACTGGTGCGGACACAAGTCGTGAGTACCTGTGAATTAATTATTATTAAGGAGGGAAGTAACGTGCCACGTAAAGGACATATTCAGAAAAGAGACGTATTGGCTGATCCAGTTTACAAAAATAAGATTGTTACAAAGCTGATTAACAACATTATGCTGGACGGTAAAAAGGGCGTTGCTCAGAAAATCGTATACGGTGCATTTGAGCAGGTAGCAGAGCAGACAGGTAAGGATGCTCTTGAAGTATTCGATGAAGCTATGAACAACGTAATGCCTGAACTCGAGGTCAAAGCTAGACGTATCGGTGGTTCCACTTATCAGGTTCCAATCGAGGTTCGTCCGGATCGTCGTCAGGCGCTGGCTCTTCGCTGGTTGACAACCTATTCTCGTGCGAGAGGGGAAAAGACCATGAAGGAGAGACTTGCCAATGAGATTATGGATGCTGCAAACAACACTGGCTCATCCGTAAAGAAAAAAGAAGATATGCACAAGATGGCAGAGGCAAACAAAGCCTTCGCACATTACCGCTGGTAATTCTTGTGCCACCTATTTTGGAAAAAGGAGGAACTGGCTTTGGCTGGAAGAGAATATCCACTTGAGCGTACCAGAAATATTGGTATTATGGCTCATATCGATGCCGGTAAGACAACACTTACAGAGCGTATTCTGTACTATACCGGTGTGAATTATAAAATCGGTGAGACTCATGATGGCGCTTCCACAATGGACTGGATGGAGCAGGAGCAGGAAAGAGGTATTACAATTACTTCTGCCGCTACTACTACTCAGTGGCAGCTTAACCACGGTCTTGAGAACGCTGGTCCTATGCATCGTATCAACATCATTGATACACCGGGTCACGTTGACTTCACAGTTGAAGTAGAACGTTCACTTCGTGTACTTGATGGTTCTGTTGCTGTATTCTGTGCAAAGGGTGGTGTTGAACCACAGTCTGAAACAGTTTGGAGACAGGCAGATAAATACAATGTACCTAGAATGGCTTTCGTAAACAAGATGGACATTATGGGTGCTAACTTCTACCGTGTTGTAGATATGATTAGAGATAGACTTGGTGCTAATCCAGTACCTGTTCAGCTTCCTATCGGTGCTGAAGACGACTTCGTAGGTGTAATTGACCTTATGGAAATGAAGGCTTACTACTATGAAGATAAGCAGGGTACTAAAGTTGAAATTAAAGATATTCCAGAAGATATGGTTGATAAGGCTAACGAATATCATCAGCAGATGGTTGAACTCATCGCTGAAACTGATGAAGCTCTTATGGACAAGTACCTTATGGAAGAAGAACTTACAATTCCTGAAATGAAGAAGGCTCTTAGAAAGGCTTGTATCGCTTGTGAAGCAGTTCCTGTATTCTGCGGTTCAGCTTATAGAAATAAGGGTGTTCAGAAGATGCTTGACGGTGTTCTTGAATACATGCCAGCACCAACTGATATTCCTGCTATTAAGGGTCACATTCCAGGTGATGAAGAAACTATTGTTGAAAGACATTCTTCTGATTCAGAACCATTCGCAGCACTTGCATTCAAGATTATGAACGACCCATTCGTTGGTAAGCTTGCATTCTTCAGAGTTTACTCTGGTGTTCTCGAATCTGGTTCTTATGTATACAACTCTGTAAAGGGTAAGAAGGAAAGAATTGGTCGTATCCTTCAGATGCACGCTAACGACCGTAAGGAAATCGATAAGGTTTACGCTGGTGATATTGCCGCTGCTGTAGGTCTTAAACTTACAACTACTGGTGATACATTATGTGACGAAGATAACGAAGTTATCCTTGAATCAATGAACTTCCCAGACCCAGTTATTTCTGTTGCTATCGAGCCTAAGACTAAGGCTGGTAGAGATAAGATGGGTATTGCTCTTGCAAAGCTTGCAGAAGAAGACCCAACTTTCAGAACTTACACTAACCAGGAAACTGGCGATACAATCATTTCTGGTATGGGTGAACTTCACCTCGAAATCATTGTTGATAGACTTTTAAGAGAATTTAAGGTAGAAGCGAATGTAGGTGCTCCTCAGGTTGCATACCGTGAAGCATTTGGCCATGATGTTGATGTTGATAGTAAGTTCAAGCGTCAGTCAGGTGGTAGTGGTCAGTACGGTCACTGTAAAGTTCGTTTCGAAGTTATTCCACCAGATAGCGACAAGCCATACGAATTCGTTAACGAAGTTGTTGGTGGTGCTATTCCTAAGGAATACATCCCAGCTGTTGATGCTGGTATCCAGGAAGCTATGCAGGCCGGTGTAATCGGTGGCTTCCCTGTAGTTGGTATTAGAGCCGTTTGTTACGATGGTTCTTACCATGAAGTCGATTCTTCTGAAATCGCCTTCAAGATTGCTGGTTCTATGGCGTTCAAGGATGCCATGAAGAAGTCAGCTCCACAGTTACTTGAACCTGTAATGAAGGTTGAAATTACTGTTCCTGAAGAATACATGGGCGATGTTATGGGCGATGTAAGCTCTCGTCGTGGTAGAATTGAAGGTATGGAACCTCAGAATGGTGGAGTTCAGCTTATTAATGCTTATGTTCCACTTGCTGAAATGTTCGGTTACTCAACTGACCTTCGTTCAAGCACTCAGGGTCGTGGTACTTACTCAATGGAAGTTGACCACTACGAACCAGTTCCTAAGAGTATTCAGGAAAAGATTGCTGCTGGTAAGGCAGAATAATTTAGATATAATTAATTTTGCAAGTATTGCTAAAAAATACTTGCAAAATTCTTATAAATTTTGTATAATAAATCTAGTGTATAAGTCGGCTTTTTTGTCGGCATAGTAAGCACGATTTACTAAAATTTTAATTAATTTTAAGGAGGACATTTTAAAATGGCTAAGGCACATTATGAGAGAACTAAACCACATGTAAACATTGGTACAATTGGTCACGTTGACCACGGTAAGACAACTTTAACAGCTGCTATCACTAAGACTTTACATGATAGATATCAGTTAGGTGAACAGGTAGATTTCGAAAACATCGATAAGGCTCCAGAAGAAAGAGAAAGAGGTATCACTATCTCTACTGCTCACGTTGAATACGAAACTCCTAAGCGTCACTACGCTCATGTTGACTGTCCAGGACATGCTGACTACGTTAAGAACATGATTACTGGTGCTGCACAGATGGATGGTGCTATCCTCGTTGTTGCTGCAACTGATGGTCCTATGGCTCAGACTAGAGAACATATCCTTCTTTCAAGACAGGTAGGCGTTCCTTACATCGTAGTATTCATGAACAAGTGTGATATGGTTGACGATGAAGAACTTCTTGACTTAGTAGAAATGGAAATCACTGAACTTCTTGAAGAATACGGCTTCGAAGGTTGCCCAATCATCAGAGGTTCTGCTTACCAGGCTCTTCAGGATACATCTGGCAAGTGGGGCGATGCTATCATCAAGTTAATGGAAACTGTTGATGAATACATCCCTGACCCAGAAAGAGATACAGATAAGCCATTCCTTATGCCTGTAGAAGACGTATTCTCTATTTCTGGTAGAGGTACTGTTGCTACTGGTAGAGTAGAAAGAGGTATCTTAAAGGTTCAGGACGAAGTTGAAATCGTTGGTCTTGTAGAAGAATCAAGAAAAGTTGTTGTAACTGGTATCGAAATGTTCCACAAGCTTCTTGATGATGCTGAACCAGGTGATAACATCGGTGCACTTCTTAGAGGTGTTAACAGAGATGAAATCGAAAGAGGTCAGGTATTAGCTGCTCCTGGTACAATCACTCCACACAAGAAGTTTACAGCTCAGGTTTACGTATTAAAGGCAGATGAAGGTGGTCGTCATAAGCCATTCTTCAACAACTACCGTCCACAGTTCTACTTCAGAACTACTGACGTAACTGGTGTTATCACTCTTCCAGAAGGTACAGAAATGTGCATGCCTGGTGATAACGTAGAAATGACTATCGAACTTATCAGCCACATCGCTATGGAACAGGGTCTTAGATTCGCTATCCGTGAAGGTGGTAGAACTGTTGGTTCTGGTTCTGTTGTTTCTATCATTGAATAATTTTAATATTATTTAATGCTACTTTACACTTCAGGGTTCGTAGCTGAAGTGTGCTTTTAATCAAAAATCTTGATTTTCTATAATATTTAATTTCTAAAAACTAATTATCTTATATAATAAATTTTCTAAAAAGCTGGTGTTCTGCACCAGCTTTTCTTTTGTAAATGTATGGATTTATATGGAATAAATAGCAATATTATGAAATATTAAATTCTTAAATAGTTTTATAAGAAGAGGGGAATGTATGTTTTGTAAATTTGTACTTACTCTATTAATTTATATAAATAATTCCATATAAGAGATTACACAAATTACATATATGAGGTGTTACAAAGTGCGAAAAAAGGTTTTTGTTGTATTAAAAATTTGAAAAATGTATCCACATATCATATAATTGATTTGAGGATTGGGAGACGCTTTATGATTTGATATATCTAGTATATAGATTCCGCATAAAGAAAGCCAAAAGCTATAGACACTCAGGTAAAGTGTTAAGTCGGCAGAAATAAAAACGAACTTCATATAGAGAAAGCCACCGTATTAGGTGGCTTTTCTTGTATTAATAATAAATGTATTTCATATTGACTATTATAAAAGAGAGTAGTGTTGTCCACTACCCTCTTTTGCCATATCCTATATTGAAAGGATGTGAATAATTTGCAAAATAAAATAATGTATCTCTGAGTTGAGATTTCTCAAATGTTAAAAAATTATAAATGTACATATTCGGAAGCTGAACAAATTCTTTCGTTACTCACTGCTGAATTTAATGAACAGCGTAATGAATTAGAATATGCCACATACGATGATTATTTTAATGGTCATAAAACAAGTTATGTTGACAATGACGTAGTAATGGCTTTAAATCATGTTGAAGGATTTTGTTAATATAATATGTTCTCTTACTATTGTGACTTAATTTATTCTTAAAAAACAATCTATAGTTTACAACATAAAAATATTAGGAGGTGAAAATAATATGACAAAAAATGAAATATGGGAAAACATTCGACATAACAATATGAAACGTGATGGAGTGAATGACCCTATTAAAGTTGATAATTTCATTTATGAAATTTATTCATTAATGAAAGAACGAAATTTTTCAATTATTGAAGCTGATGAGATTGTAAAATCTTTATCTGGTCTAATTGAAAATGATAAAAAGCTAATATTAAGAGAGGCACTTAAAACAGTAGAGAAATACAATAAAGAGGGCTAACTGCCCTCTTCTGTTTAATAATCGCTTAATTCACATTCAAAATGACGCAATGCCTCATTATAAAAACTTTTATAATAATAAGCATATTGTTTACTGTAGTTTCTAAAAGATGCTGAAATATTAGTTGAATTTATATTTATTGGAATTTGTTCTCGTTCAATTTCTCCAATGCTTGCTTAGGTAAGTATTATCGCAACATTATGTGCGGCTAATTTTGAATCAAATTTTGTGTTATCCATAGTATAATTCCTCCTTTGTGCATTTAACTCTTTTTTACCAAGTATGCCCACAGTTTTTACATTTATAGGTTTTATTAATTTTATTGTTTTGTATATCTTTCTTCAAATATTCCATCATCAACAACATAAAATCTTATATAATAATGCCCATCTTTAAAAGAATCAAAATAAATAATATTATCTATTTTTTTATATTTATAGAAACGATCAATGTCATCAGTACAATTTTTATAGTTGGTACAAATATGAAACATGCCTTTGTTTGTAAAAACATATCCAGAGTTTTCATCATAATCAATTCCCCCTACAAACAAATTAAAATGTTTTTGATCTGGGATATATGTTTTATAAAAATCTCCTAGCATATTTTTATATTGATAAATTTGATTGTTTGATTTATAGTCTTTGCTTCTTAAATGTATTTCTGTTACATCAGAGTTGATACGGTCTATACTTGTAATTACACCATCTTGTTGCGTATTATGGCGAACTTCTCCATCAACCTCTTCATAATATGTACTATTATAACTATTATCTTTGTTAAAAGTATATGAGATTTCTTGTTTGTATCCTTGTTCTGGTGCATCAAAAAATTTTCCATATGTTCCATATATGTCATTTGTTGCATAGCTTGTATCCTTTTGATATTCATTGCACCCTGTTAAAAATATTGCACAAGTAAATAATAAATATATTCTTTTTTTCATAAAAATTTCCCCTCCCTTGATAAAATAGTTGTTATATTATTAAGTAAGTATAACATATTATAGTACGATATTCAAGACAAACACAATAAAATCATGGTTAGGAAATTCAACGTCTTCTATAAATTCTACAATCGTTACCCCATTTAAAGATGCAGCAACTGTTATCGACATATATAATGATTGTGTAAGAAATAATACATTGACAAATGAAAATTGGAATCAGATTTTAAATTTATGTGATGATACTACTGCCTCATATTTAACCAGAATTAAAGGATTAGAAGGAACAATGACAGGTTATTCTGTTTCCTTACAAGGAAACGTTTCTGGTCTTATGGGCGTCACAAAAATTATGAGACAATATAATGCGTTAGGGGGAACAAGTACAACCAAACAGCGAGAACTCGCAGGAGCTATAGCCTTAAACAATACACAATTAGATTCTTATTTAACTAGACTTAATGGAGCAAAAGCAAGTTTAGTTGGATATGGAGCTTCTTTGGTTGGTTCTACTATAAAAACAGTAGCTTTGACTGTTGCTACTGCGGCACTTAATGCTGCTTTAACTATGGGGATGTCTTTCATTATCACAGGTCTTGTAAGTGCTTTTTCAGCATGAATTAATAGTTCTGAAAAAATAACTGAAGCGGCTGAAGAAGCAAAAGATAAAATAAATTCTATAAACAATGATTTAAAAACAAATACCCAAACTGTGGAAAAAGCAAAACAAAGATATGCAGAACTCGCACAAGAGGTTAATAATCTAGGAAAATCAAACCAAAATAGAGGTTCGCTTTCAACAGATGAATACGAAGAATTTCTTGATTTAAGTAATCAGTTAGCCGAAGCATTTCCTCAATTAACTAAAGGATATGATGATAATGGGAACGCCATATTAAATCTTTCAGGTAATGTAGATACAATAGTTAATTCTTTAGACGATTTGTTGAAAAAAGAAAAAGAACTTGCAAATCAAAAGATTATGGAAGAGTTTCCAAATGTGTATAAAGGATACAATAAAGATATATCAAAAGCAGAAGATGATGCAAAAAATGCTCAGACAAAATTTGATAGGGTTAATGATTTGTACCAACAAATTTCTCAAGGGGGCTCAAGGCGAGCTTTTGATTCACAAGGTATCTCAGAATTTACAAATCAAAATGGCGATAAGGTTAAAATAGACATCGACACATATAAGAAAATGTTGAAAGATGCTGGCATTAAATATAAAACTTCCAGCATAAAAGCGCCTAGAATTGTTAACGCCAGCGGTTCTTATAATTATCAAAACTGGACACCCCAAGGAACTATTATTGAAGCCGAAGGAGATGTGGATGTTTCTTTAAAATCTGCCTTAGATTCGGCAAGAAAAGATTTTCAATATGCAGAACAAAAATTAAAAGACGAAAAATCTTCTATTGTTTCGTACCTTAATACATGGTTACAATCAGAATTTTCATATACTTCCATTGAGAACAAAGGACTTCAATCTGCTGTTCAAAATATGGTTACAAATTTTGATTTTTCTAAACTTCCAGAGAATATTGATAAAAATAATTGGGAAGAAGTTTCAGAATATTTAAGACGTAATATTTTATTTGCGATAAATAATATACAAAACGATTCACAAATTTCAAAAGCATTTTCAGAAGTATTTTCAAATCAAGATTTAATGCCAAAAGAAAAATATAATTATATACAACAAATTATAGATTATTTTGGAGAAGATAATGTCATTACTCTCTCTTTACAACCAGAAATTGACGATATTAACGCTTTAAAAGGAAAATATGATAATGCTGTCAATAGATTTAAAGACTCTGAAGACACTAAACTTGACGAGTTAAAACAATCTTACCAAGAAGCGATCGATAAACGAAAAGAACTTTATTCTGGTACTGATCTTGTTGGAAATGTAGATATAAATAATCGTCCAGTCATAATAAACGATGATGGTTCTTATTCTACAACTTCTACCACTTTTCAAGAAAAATGGGTTGGTGATGAGAAAAATGGACATTATATTATTGCACATTTTACTCCATATCTCCCAGACGGAACAGAGTTAAGTGAAGAAACTTTAAATGAATACATAGACCGAATTTTGAGTTCTGATAATCCTATGGAAGCAGATAAAACTGAAAACGGTGGTTATGGAATAGTTTACCAAATTGATACAAAAGTAAACGGTAAAAAAATAACAGATGCTAATTTAAAAGATGCTTTTGAAGCAGCTGATGCTTGGGATGTTAATATGCATAACAGGCAAGATAAAATATATAAAGCTGAAGCGGAAATTAAAAGTCAAGTTGAAGAATTTGAAAAGCAACTTGGAACTTCTGGATCTGAAAGAACAAAAATTGAAAATTTCTTTAAAGATAATGGCATTAATACTTTAGAAGAGCTTAAATATTGGAAAACAACAACCGCAAATGCAAAGAATGCTACAGAAGCTATAGATATGTATAATGAAGCCAAACGACAAGCGATGACGTTTGATGTTGACTCTCTTACTAAAAAGATAGATGAAATTCAAAATGTATACAAAACATTAAAAGACGCAATCAAAGAATACAATAAAGAGGGTTATATATCTGTAGATACTTTCCAATCTATTATCGGTTTAGGTGCTGACTATCTTAAATATTTAGTCGATGAAAACGGAAATCTTAAATTAGATGCTCAATCATTGCAGGAATTAACTATAGCTCGTGTCAAAGATATGGTTGTTGCTCAGAAGAACAAAATATTAGATACAGCAGACGGCTGGAGTACCGAAGCAGATGCAGCAAAATATTTAAAAGCAAACCTGGACGAAACAACCGACTCTTATGACGACCTTATCGAAAAGAAGCTCCAATTATTAAGAGTTAAATGGACTGGTCAATTAGATGAAAATGGTAACAGAGTTTGGTCTGATGAACAAATTGAAAATACAATAGCTGGACTTAGGAAACAATTTGGTTCACTTGATACTGTTCAAAATGCTGCTATTAAAGGTATTAAATCTGGCTTTGGTATGACTGGTGAAAGTGCCAAAGATAATGCTGATAAGATTAAGGATATTAACAAGCAACTTGATGACCTTGCTAAATCTGAAGCTTTGCAGAAACTTAAATACAAGTTTGACCAGCTTGAACAAGGTATCACAAAGATTGACACTGCCCTTTCTTTATTAAACAGTATATCTGATTTAACATACGAAGATGATTATATTGGCAAGATAGAGATTGTAAGCAATCAGTTAGATTTGGCAACAAGTAAAGCACAACTTCTACAGAATGAGTTCGAACAGTTATCTGCTGAACAGCACGATACAGCAGATTCTTCTAATGAATTAGCTAGTAGAATGAAGTCTACAGCGGATAGTATTGCTGAAAACCAAAAGCAAATAATTGAATATGGTAAGAATATTACTTCTTATTATATGTCTGCTTTAAGTGCTATCAACTCTCTTTCTAAAAGCTCTATCGAAAATAAAATTATAGATACGTTTAATAATTATAAAAAATTAATTGATTAAAAACAATCTATAAAAAAGGCACAACCCAAAGGTTATGCCTTAACATCATATGGTTTTCAAATATTCTTCTACAAGGGTGTGGGATACGCTACCTTTTGGGTGGACCATTGTAAGTGCTTTTTCTGCTGGTATCCAAAGGGCAGAGTCCACTTCTCCGGAAAGTTTAAAATCTGTTTTATGGGTTTCAGCTAAGAAACCAATCATAATCATATCTTTTTTATCAAACCAGTATGTTCCTGTTATTTTAGGCTCATTTATTGTTAAGCCCAATTCCTCTCCAACTTCTCTTACTGCCGTTTCCTCGGCTGTTTCTCCCGGTTTCATATATCCTGAAACCAAGTTATAGTAATCGGTTGATATATAGTTTTGTCTAAGAAGTGCTACTTCCTGTTTTTCATTTGCTACCAAAGCAATAATACAGGAAGAAAACATATCAAAAAGAGGCTTTTACAGTTATCGCAATAGGGCATAAAACCCTCGTCGCCGACTTCTTTCTGTATTAACTTTGTTCCGCAATCAGGGCAATAGGTAAATCGCATATTAATCTTCCTTTATTTTATCAAATTTATAGTTGTGGCTGTTCATATATTCAATAATATTTGGCAACATACCTTGGTCAGAGTAATACCATAATCTGACACCGTCAGCAGTAGTATATGTTGTAATTTTCTTTATATCTAATACAGGATGATAGAAAAGACTCATTGTATAGTTATTTTCCATAGAATTATTAAGTCTGCCTAAAATGCCGTTTAAATCCCCTAAATGATGAACATAATCGGCTGGTGTTGGAACATAGTACACCTTTTTGCTTGATTCAGTAGTATATGTTAACTGATTTATAAGCTCCTGCTTTGGATATGACTGATAAATAACATCAAAGTAATTCTCAGCAATCCTTAACTGGTCTTTTGTTGCTCCGTAGTGAGGAAATTCGAAAAATTCCTCTGTGTAGCCTAAACGATGACAAGTTTCTTTAGCATAAATCATTCTTTGCATCTGTTGTTGGCGAGTATAAGGTGTTTTTGAACCCCATTCATAGCCTACACAGCTTTTATCTTTGCCATATTGGTGTGTGTAGCCGTGTAAACCGATGTGACCACCATGGTCTACCATATAATCAAGAGTATAGACAAAATAAGCATTATAAAGGTTAAATGTAACACTTACATCATTCCATGTTTTTGTTGCTGGATTTGAATATACAGGAACCCATGCTATATAGTATTGTTCGCCTTTTGTATATAAGTATTCAGCTGTATATCTTAATTTTTCAAGGTTTTCAATAGTATAGTTAGGTTCGGCTGTAGTATCCATACCGTCAGCTACAATATCCTCTAATCTTATATAGGCTGATTTTGTAGCTGTAGTCTTTGCAAGCTGACTATTTGGCATATTTGTTGAATGTTTCAATATATTGACCTTGTTTGCACCAATGTCTACAGTTGCAATATAGTCAAATGGTGTCAAAAGCTCATAAAGTGAAATGTAACATATGTTGTTATAATAGCAAGTAACAACTCTGTTGCTGTCCTTTGTCTTTGTTGAAATATCTATAGTTTTTCCACTAATTGTAATTTTGCAATCGTCATTTACTAAGGAATATGTACCATCCATAGCAGTAATTGTGTCATAGAGAGGAACACAAAGGCGACCGTTACAATAAACAACATTAAAAGCTCGACTTGTCCTACCCATAATGTTAAGTGTTACATTATCTGGCTGATATGTAAGTTGTGTTGGTTTTTCAACATAGGGTAAATAGTCATTGGCGTTTGCTATAGAAAATGTGCTTAATGTAAATAGTGCCACTAAAATTAGTGCGATGAATTTTTTCATTGTATATTATCTCCTTGCCTAAAAATCCAAGTATAATTATAATTACATATATAAAAAATATCAAGTAGAGATGTAAAAATTAATAAACTAAAAATTAGCATAATATGACATAATCTTTGGTATCTTTTTTTGTTTTGAATAATATTTTTGTGGGATAAATGTATGGAAGTAAACAATAGTAAAATTTTTTTATAAAATGTAAACAATATTTTGAGTAAAAAGTAGGCTAAGAAGCAAGCATACAGAGAATATTTAAAAATACTAGCAAAATAGCATATCACAGGGTTGTTTTGGGTTCTTGCAAAATGATAGAAATTAAGGACATATTTATCAAATTTTACCGTTATTTATCGGATTTTATCATTTAATTGGTATAAAATTGGTGTACTTTTGGTGTAAAAGTCAATCTAAAGGTATTACATATTTATTAGTGGTTCTATATCAGTTCGGAGCAGAAGAAAAAAGTATATAGTTGTTGAATATAGAAAGGTTACTAGGAACATATGCAACAGAAGGACATTTACAGTAGAAACAGTAATTTTCGAGATAGCTAAAAATTGAAAGTTTAAAGGCTAGAAGGGTGTTAAAGCAGGAAAATAAAGTTAAGTGGACATATACTGTATATATATAGGCACCCCGAAAGTGGACATATACACACCTTGATATTTATTCATAATGCTATAATGTACTTAGGGTTGTAAGTATAGAAATAGTTATTGTGTTTATTAGATAGAAAGAAGAATTACTAGGAACATAGCTATTGGAATGAAAGTAACGGACAAGAAAATTTTTCTGAAAAAATTTTTGAGACTAACAGATGCACTTAAAACATAGAAAGTAAAAAAGTTTGGAGTAAAAAAGTGTTCGTGAGGGGGACATTCCTTTATTATATAATGAGGAAAGCAAACGAAAATAGAATAATAACCAGTTTTAATAATATTATTATGTTTTGATGGGTTGTTTTAAGTTAATAAAAGTAGTAGCTAGTAGTTAAAGGGTATTGAGGTGTTTAGAAATAGGAATGTTGTTTAAGAGTTTATCAGAGCATGGAAATGACATTTAGAAGTACGGTGTTGGCTCTGAGTGGATTTAGGAGTAAGTGGTTGGAGATAGGGAGCTGGAGTGATAGGTTTAATGGTTTATGGTCTTAAAGAGAAAATATATACTTCTCTTATCGGAGATATGATTGTTTATCTCTAAATCTTTCTATTTTGGGTTAAATTTAAGAGAAAATGATTTTTGTGATAATTTATACACAGAAAATAAAACATTCAAATTTGGGGTGAAATAGAAAGAAACTTCAATATTTCAGATATAGATACATAAAATAAATACTTCACTTATATTTTTATACTTGAGTTTCTGTTTTTAAAGTATTATAATAGAGATAAATAAAAACATAGAGCAAAGCTATTAGAAAAATAAAACCTCTATGTTGTAAAAATAAAAGAGAGGTAAAAGAATTATGAAAGAAGAAACAAGAGTACCAATATCAAGAATAACATTAAGAGCCTTAGCAATTTTAGCAGCAGCAGGTTCTATTAATGTGGCAACAATTCCTGTGCAGGAGCATTTTGTATACAACACACAGGCATCAACTAGATTTAGTGATGATAGTTCAATCAGAGATTACAGTAGAAGCTCAGTAGAAAGTTTATTAGCCACAGGAGGAATTAAAGGTTATCCAGAAGATAACACCTTCAGACCACAGGGAACAATTACTAAGTTAGAGTTCCTTAGTATGGTAGTAAACAGCTTAGACCCAGACGGTACGAAGTTAGCAGAGGCTTTAAAGGAGTCTAAGGTAATAGACTCAGTTTATGGAGATAGTGAATATAACACATATAAAAAGATGGGATTATTAGACGATTTTTGGGGAGGAAAAGCCTTTGACTTAATTGTAGGGGCACGAGTTTTAGGTATAGGCTCAGGGTACGAAACCAACTCAACAGGAGGAAACTGGGACACACCAATCACAAGACAGGATGCAGCAATGATGGTTTATCAAGGTTTAAAGGCACTAAAGGGAAATGACCTTTATGTAACAATGGGCGTAGCCGAGAATAGAAATGGTGGTAAGAAGCTCATTGGAGATTGGAGTGAATTAACAATATCTGACTTAACAGGAGAGATAGAAGAATCCGTTTCAGGATGTGCAAATGCAGATAACATTTTAAGTTTATACGAAGCAGGAATTTTACAGGGAGATAGTGAAGCAAAGTTCTACCCAAATAAATACTTAACAAGAGAAGACTCAGCAATAATTATAGACAAGGCAGTGAACCCAGAAAAGAGAGCAAAAGTAACAATACCAGAAGCAGATAAAGAGATAGATAAGACAGAGGGAGTAGAAAATACAACACTAAAGCAGACAGACCCAACAAGACGAGGAGCAATAGATGGAGATACATTTATTAAAGCAGATGGTACTTCAATCAAAGTAGTCAAAGATGAAAAGAGTGGGGTAATCGGAGCAAACCAGCCAGTAGCCTTAGATATGGGTAGAGACTTAACTTTCTTGTCAAACACAGGAGAGTATGTAAACCATAAGATTGCAAACTATGGGGAAGTTAAACTAAGTGATGGTAGCTTAAGTGTAAAATTAGGATATATCCAAAACAATAAAATTTGTTCAGATGAAAACACATATAGTGGAAATGGGGATTATTTATATAATCCAAAGACAGGAGAAGGACATACATCATTAGATTGGAATAAAATTGCAGAGTCACTAAAACCAACAGATAAAGGAACAGAAGGCGAAATAAGACATTTAGGTTTGGGAGACTGGTGCGAATATATTTATACAACAAACACAGGGTGGCATTGTAAAACATTAATGTCAAGTCAATTTGAAGATGTATTTAGGTCAGTTCGATAATTTAAGGGTGAATATTTAGTTACTCTAATTAGAATAAGACTATATATCGGAGTGGTAAGAGGTTGCTGATAGAAGTGACCTCTTTTTTATAGGTTTTTTCTTTACATTTTTGCTTAAAATATGAATAAAAGGATAAGACATATATTGATTAAGTAGTAAAATATGAAATTTAGAACAAAAATATTGTTTTAAATGGTTTTTGTGGTATAATACTAATATAGGTAAGTAAATAAAAATAAAGGAAGGTGTAGAGTATGAAGTTGCTAAGGGTTCGTGCAACAAACTATAAAAATTGTTGTGATGACTTTACAATAGATTTGGTGACTAAATCAAAGAAAACAAGTGAAGATAAAGAATATGAGCTACAGGAGATAGCAGATGACTTGTATGTATTTAATACGGTTGCGTTTGTAGGTAAAAATGCGTCAGGAAAGACATCAGCGATAGAATTATTAGAATGTTGTTATTCAATTTTAGAAGAATTTAGGTTAGAGGAAAAGCATTATAATTATGATAATGTGTATTTAGAGATTATATTTTATGACAAAGGTTTCATTTACAAATATGAAACAGTTTTAAAATCTGATTTAAACTTAAATAGTAAAGCAAATTTTACACAACAGCATATTTATAGAAAAAAGTATTATAAAACAAAGGTAAAGGACATATATGAAGATGAAGGATTTGAAGAAATCACAGGTTTTAGTGAACTCCCAGAAGACACATCTATCGTTTTTTTCATATTGAAGAAAAAGGAAACACATGCCGTATACTTTGATTGTGATGGAGAGGGTATAGACACATATCGTATAATGTTTAAGGCTATGAAAACTTATAAAATATCTAATGATATGTTAATGAAAATAATAAAAATCTTTGATAGTAAAATTAAAAGTTTGGAAATGTTAGACGAAAAGCGTTATAAAATAGTTTATCAAGACGAAATTAAAGAACTATCCGATTCAGAGTTAGTTTATATGCTCTCTAGTGGTACAACAAAAGGCGTACTCCTTTATATATTTGTAGTAGCAGCTTTAAAGAATGGTTTTGATTTATTAGTAGACGAAGTAGAAAACCATTTTCATAAAACATTAGTTGAAAATATGATAAGTTTATTTAAGGACAAGACAGTAAATAGAAAATCAGCGACACTTATATTCACTACACATTATTGTGAGCTATTAGATTTGTTTAATCGACAGGATAACATTTGGATTGCACAAGCTGAAAATAAGGTTCATTTGAAAAATATGTATGAAAGCTACAATATTAGACCTGAGCTTTTAAAGAGTCGTCAGTTTTATAACAATGTATTTGATACTTCAGTTAATTATGAAGACCTTATGGAACTAAAGAAAGGACTGATGAATTGAAATGAAGTATCTGATTATGTGTGAGGGTCCGAATGAACTTGAAATTATTCGAATGTTGTTAGAAAATGATAAGCTTATTTTCACAGAAGATGATTTGTTAAATTTGGTGCCATATCATGCAAGACAAATTAAAAATAATGCAACTGTAAAAACAGCACTAAATTTATATAAAGGAAAGGTAAAGGTACTTAGAGTAGGAGATAAATTAAATGACGAATTGAAGATACCAAGAGAGTATAAAGGGCAAATTACTGAAGTAATAAAATACTGTACTAAACCTGAGTTAGAAATGTTATTAATTCTTTCTGAGAACAAATTTG
>ERZ773190.2155-NODE-2155-length-16217-cov-3.519181_pt1 | contig 16217 bp, 14 predicted proteins | sample MGYA00511111_ERZ773190 | MGnify/ENA primary metagenome ERZ773190 (study PRJEB29015, sample SAMEA2737777) | human gut metagenome | biome: human gut; feature: human-associated habitat; material: faeces | place: China | collected 2012 ... | reverse complement strand
GTCAAGCGGATAAAATCATCCGCTTCGCTACGCAGCTCTACACCGAATAACTGCTCCACAGGGAACTTACTTGATTCGGCTAAATTTTGCGAAATTATAATCCCACTCGTCCCTATCAGGAAGCTGCTTACAGATTCTTAATTCGTTCAATTGCTTCCAGTGTATTCTCTTGTGTTCCAAACGCAGTGAGACGGAAGAATCCCTCACCATGAGCACCGAATCCTGAGCCCGGAGTTCCTACGATGTTGGCTTTTTCAAGGAGATAGTCAAAGAACTCCCAGGAAGTCATCTTATCAGGTGTTTTCAGCCAGATATATGGAGCGTTTACGCCACCGGATACGGAATAGCCTGCTGATGCCAGACCTTCGTAGATGGCTTTGGCATTGCTCATGTAGTAACCTACCTGTTCTTTCAGCTGTGCTTTTCCTTCAGGAGAGTATACCGCCTCTCCTGCACGCTGTACGATGTATGGAGCACCGTTGAATTTAGTGCCATGACGTCTTGCCCAGAGACTGTGGAGATCTACGCCGTCACGAACCAGATCCTTTGGTACAACTGTAAAGCCGAGGCGGACACCTGTGAAACCTGCATTTTTGGAGAAGCTGCGCAGTTCGATGGCGCAGCTTCTTGCTCCTTCGCACTCATAGATGCTGTGCGGTACATCTTCTTCAGTAATGTATGCTTCATATGCTGCATCATAGATAATTACAGAACCGTTTTTATTTGCATAGTCTACCCATTCCTGAAGCTGCGGTTTGGTGATCGCACCACCGGTTGGGTTATTCGGGAAGCAAAGGTAGATAAGATCCGGTACTTCTTCCGGGAATTCCGGAAGGAAGCCGTTGGATGCTGTACATGGCATATAGATTACGTTATCAAAGTTGCCACGTTCTTTGTTGTATTCTCCTGTACGGCCTGCCATTACGTTTGTATCTACATATACTGGGTATACAGGGTCACACACTGCAATCTTGTTATCCAGTCCGAATATTTCCTGAATATTTCCTGAATCGCTCTTTGCACCGTCAGAGACAAAGATTTCATCTGCTTCAATGTCACAGCCTCTGTCTTTGTAGTCGTTCTTTGCAATAGCAGATCTTAAGAATTCATAACCAAGATCTGGTGCATAACCATGAAAAGTAGCTGCATCACCCATTTCATCTACAGATTTATGAAGTGCCTCAATGATTGCCGAAGCCAGAGGCTGGGTTACATCACCGATTCCCAGTGAGATCACGTTTGCCTGTGGGTTGGCTTCTTTATATGCTTTTACTTTTTTTCCAATTGTGGAAAACAGATAGCTTCCCGGTAATTTCAGATAGTTGTGGTTTACTGTTACCATGTTTGATTTCCTCCCTGGCATGTTTCGCAGTTTTTATATACCTGTCTACAGCAGGCTGCTGCTTTGCCTTTCCATTTCTATTTGTGTCTTTTCTGCAAATATATTTTATTCGAGTTTTATTATACTTAATTATTTAATAATGTAAAGTCTCAAAGTGTTTTCTGAGAATAATTTTTAATATTAACATTACTGTTCACTGGTAATATATTAACATTTTTTACCCCGGGCATAATGTCCGGGGTGATTTATTTTATTTGCGCTTCTCTACTTCTTTCATTAGTGTCTCGCGGACGCTTGCAGGATTTGCCTTGCCTTTCATCTCTTTCATGATCTGACCTACAAAGAAGCCCATGACTTTATCTTTACCTCCCAGAAGTTCTGAAAGTGGTCCTGGGTTAGCATCCAGGATCCTGTTGATGGTTTCTTCCAGAAGTCCTGTGTCTTCTACAATCTTCAGACCATGTTCCTCAATGTAGACTACAGGATCAATGTCTTCCTCAAAGACTTTGTCAAAGACTTTTTTGGCATTCTGAGGGCTGACTTCGGATTTTTCTACCATTACCAGAAGATCTGCAAGATGCTTCGGTGAGAAAGATACCTGTTCCGCATCCATAGCTTTATCTTTTGTCAGGCGGAGTACCTCACCCATAAACCAGTTTGCTGTCTTCTTTGCATTTCCGTAGATTGCTGCTGTTTCTTCAAAAAGACCTGCAAGATGGCGGGATTCTGTGAGGATTCCCGCATCGTATGCCGGAAGTCCGTACTCTTCCTGATAACGGTCCTGTTTCACTTCGCGAAGCTCCGGCTGTTCTGCTTTGATCTTTTCAATCCATGCATCAGAGATATGGATTGGAGGCAGGTCAGGATCTGGGAAATACCTGTAGTCTTTGGCATCCTCCTTGGAACGCATGGCGTAAGAATATTCTTTATTGTCATCCCAACGGCGTGTCTCCTGTGTAACTGCCTTGCCTTCTTCGATCAGTTCGATCTGACGTTCTCTTTCGCCTTCGATTGCTCTGGCAATGGCTTTGAAAGAGTTCAGGTTCTTCATCTCTGTTCTGGTACCGAATTCTTCTGCTCCCACTTCACGGACAGAAAGGTTAACGTCTGCACGCATGGAGCCTTCCTGAAGCTTACAGTCTGATACACCCAGATACTGCATCATACAACGGAGTTTTTCAAGATAGGCGATTACTTCCTCAGAGCTTCTCATATCCGGCTCGGATACGATCTCGATCAACGGGACACCGCTTCGGTTATAGTCTACCAGGGAGCAGTCTTCCCATTCATCATGAATCAGTTTACCTGCATCCTCTTCCATATGCATTTCATGGATGCGGATTTTCTTTTTGCCTGCAGAGGTTTCAATCTCTACCCATCCGTCATGACAGATTGGCAGATATAACTGAGAGATCTGATAGTTCTGTGGGTTGTCCGGATAGAAATAGTTCTTACGGTCAAATTTGCAGTACTGATGGATCTGGCAGTTTGCTGCAAGACCTGCTTTCAGGGCAAACTCTACTACTTTCTTATTTAATACAGGCAGGGAACCCGGCATACCGGTGCAGACCGGGCATGTATGTGTATTGGGTGCTCCTCCGAATTCAGTGGAGCATCCGCAGAAAATTTTTGTTTTTGTTGCAAGTTCTACATGGACTTCAAGTCCTATGACTGTTTCGTACTGTTTCATTATCTGGTGCCTCCTTCTCCTGGCACGGCAAAGGAGCCGCGGCTGGTTTCATAGGCGTGTGCTGCACGCAGGATTTTCTTTTCCATGAAGCAGTCCCCGATCATCTGGATACCGATTGGGAGACCTTTGCTGTCTTTTCCGCATGGAACTGTAATTCCCGGAAGACCGCAGAGATTGACTGCTACTGTGTAGATATCTCCAAGATACATGGCAAGGGGATCTTTTAAGCTTTCACCGATCTTCGGTGCTGTAAATGGAGATGCAGGTGCAAGGAGCACATCATATTTGCCAAATGCCTGATCAAATTCTTTCTTGATCAGGGCTTTTGTGCGGAGTGCCTTCAGATAGTATGCATCATAATAACCGGAGCTTAACACGAAGGAACCAAGCATGATACGGCGTTTTACTTCCTCACCGAAACCTGCTGTTCTGGTCTTTTTGTACATGTCGTGAAGACCTTCATATTCTGCTGCACGGAAACCGTACTTCACTCCATCGAAACGTTCCAGGTTGGAACTTGCTTCTGCACTGGCGATAATATAATAAGCCGGAATCATGTATTCCATGGTTTTGATAGAGAAGAATTCTACTTCTGCTCCCAGTTCTTTCAGCGTATCAAGAACACCCATAAAAGATGCTTTTACTTCCGGATCAAGTCCCTCTGCCAGATATTCTTCAGGAACTCCGAATTTCATCCCCTTGATATCTCCTGTCAGTTCTTTGGAGAACTGAAGGTCTTCTCTTTTCATGGATGTGCTGTCTTTTGTATCATGTCCTGCAATGATCTCCAGAAGAGCTGCACAGTCAGATACGTCTTTTCCTACAGGTCCGATCTGATCCAGGGAAGATGCATAAGCTACAAGACCATAACGGGATACTGTTCCATAGGTTGGTTTAATTCCGGTTACACCACAGTAGGAACTTGGCTGACGGATAGATCCGCCTGTATCTGAACCAAGTGCCAGATAAGTTTCTCCTGCTGCTACTGCTGCACAGGAACCACCTGAAGAACCGCCCGGTACATGTTCCAGATTCCATGGGTTTCTGGTGATGCCGTAAGCGGAGGTCTCTGTTGTACTTCCCATGGCAAATTCATCCATGTTTGTTTTTCCGATAATGACCAGTCCGGCTTTTTCCAGACGATCAATGACTTCTGCATTATACTGAGGCACAAAATTCTCAAGAATCTTTGATGCACAGGTAGTTTTCTTTCCATTAATACAGATATTATCTTTGATTGCGATCGGTACGCCTGCAAGAGGACTGGTATAAGTACCATCCTCGATGCCTTTTTGTACTTCTTCTGCACGTTTGTATGCTTCTTCTTTATATGTGTCAAGATAAGCGTGTACTTCTGAATCCTGTTTCTCAATCTGTTCAAAAACAGTTTTTACTCCATCCAGGACGCTGACCTGACGCTGTTTTATTTTTTCCCCAAGCTGCAGGGCTGTTAATTTTTCCAACTCCATTGTCCTGTCTCCTATCCTATGGTTTTCGGAACCTGATACTGTCCTTCTTTTGCTTTCGGTGCATTTGCCAGCATTGCTTCTTTGTTGTCTCCGTTTGTGACAACATCCTCACGAAATACGTTTTCATCCTGGAAAATATGGGACATAGGCTCTACTTCCGATGTATCCAGTTCATCCAGCTTCTCTACATAATCAAGCATTTTCTGCATTTCAGCTTTTGCTTTTTCCTTTTCTTCTTCTGAGAGTGAAAGCTTGGCCAGGATGCAGACATTTTCCATTGTTTCATCATCTATGATCTTTGCCATGATTTTCTCCTTATATATACTGCCTGTAACATTCTATATTGCTTTTATTTCCGACTTCTTATTTACGGTTCCAGACGGTTCATATCTCGCGGGAAGAGACAGGTTTCACGAACATTCTCTTCACCGATAAGCTGCATGGTCAGACGTTCCAGACCGATTCCCAGTCCACCGTGAGGCGGCATACCATGTTTGAAGGTATCCAGATACTGTTCCATACCTTCCTGCGTCATGCCTCTGTCTTCAATTTTCTGTACCAACATGTTGTAATCATGGATACGCTGTCCGCCTGTTGTGATCTCAAGGCCTTTGAATAACAGGTCAAAGCTTAAGGTAAATCTTGCGTCTTCCGGATCATCCATTGCATAGAATGGACGTTTCTTTGACGGATAATGTGTGACAAATACGAAATCTGAGCCATATTCTTCTTTGAAATACTGTCCGATCAGTGCTTCCTCTTCCGGCTCCAGGTCAAATGGGTTTCTGATCTTACGATTGTATTTCTGAGATACCAGTTCTTTGGCTACATCGAAACGGACTGCCGGGATTTTGGACACGTCCGGAATATCAAGCTTCAGGATCTGTACTTCTTTTGCATATTCTGTTTTCAGAAGGTTCATGGCATACTGGAGGAATCCTGTTTCCATTGCCATAATTTCTTCGAAGCTGTCAATATATCCCATCTCGAAGTCCAGACTGGTGTATTCATTTAAGTGACGTTTGGTATTATGTTTCTCAGCACGGAATACAGGACCTGTCTCAAATACTCTGTCAAATACGCCAACCATCATCTGTTTGTAAAACTGTGGGCTCTGCGCAAGTACTGCAGGTTTGTGGAAGTAGCTGAATTTGAAAAGGTTTGCCCCACCCTCTGCTCCTCTGGCTCCGATCTTTGGAGTGTGGATTTCTGTGAATCCCTGTCCGTAGAGATAATCGCGGAATGCTTTTGTCAGTGCCTCCTGGATTTTAAATTTGGAACGCTCCTGAATATTTCTCAGGGAAATCGGTCTGTAGTTTAATTTTGCTTCCAGGGAAGTGTTCAGTTTCCATTTGTCGATTGCCATTGGAAGTGGCTCTGCCGGTGTTGATAAAATATCAATATGACGAATACGAAGCTCTCTTCCGTGGGGTGCTCTCTCCTCTTCATGCAGGATTCCTTTCACCCTGATCGTCATTGCTTCCTTCAATTCATGAATGGAAACATTTGCCATTTCATTTTCATAGACTGTCTGGAATAAACCTTCCCTTCTTCTAAGAATGATAAATGCCACATCACCCATATTACGGATGCTGTGAACAGCGCCTTCGATTACGGCTTCCTGGTTCAGGAGATTATTACCTACGAGTTCCTCCCAGGTATTGATTTCTTTTTTCCATGTTCCATCCATAAATTCCATTTCCTCATCCTCCATTTCTTCATTTCTGAAAACCTTTGTGATATCTTCACTGGTTTCAAGTTCAAAAGGCTTTTCGTGCAAGCGCAACGACTTTTTGGCTTAAAACCCTGGAATATCAAAAAGGCGTAATCAGAAAATCCGGAGACACTTATCCCCCTGGACTCTCTGATTACGCCTTTGTAATCATTCTTCCTGTTATTATCTATTTTATGTTTGTTTGTGTTCTTTCTATATATAATATGATGTTAGGGTCAAAATATATTTTGCCTCTAACTTGATATGAACAAAAATATATTCTGTATATTACCACATATTCTGTCAAAATAATATCGTCATTTTTTACAAAATTTTTCTTATTATTTTACGGAATTGCTACAGTACATACGATAAATCAAATCTCATCATACATCAGCATGAGCAGCATCTGTGCAGTTTCTACCATGTTGGTTCCTGAATCCATGCTGCATTTCTGGATGTGTCTGTATGCTTCCTCTTCTGTCATCTGGTTTTTTTCCATCAGAAGGCGTTTGGCATTCGAGATATAATTCTGTTCTTTTTCTGATCTGGGCTTTGGTTTCTTTTTTTCTTTTTTGATCCGGCGTTCCAGATGATAGAGCATGTCATTGACCGTATCTATCAGTGCGCTTGCTTTCATCGGCATCTGTACAGTGCTGACGGAATTCGGTGCTTCATCTATAATACGCTGAGAAGCCAGAAGCAGCATTTCAAAATACTGTGGCAGGTCATCGAGAGCGTCTTTATAATAGGCATCTGTCAGCTTATACCCGCATATCAGGACACCACTGTCAAGCTCTGAAATATTGGCCAGCGCATTAGAGACAGAGCTGCAGACAGAGGCTACTGTGAGCCCATGTCTGTTAAGTATTGTGCGGATTTTCTTTGCGTCTTCAATTTTCGGTAACGCAATCACAATGCTGCTGCTCATAACTCTGCCACTCCTATTTCTGTTACAGCCTGAGTTTCCGTCCACTGTTTATTGCTTTTTGCAACCTCTGCAGGGGACTTGTTTGATTTTGATCAAGCGGATATTCGCAATCCGCTTCGCTACTTGCTCATAACCGAATAACTGCTTCGCAGTTTATCAGAAGAAGCTTCGCTCCTCCTGATACAAACAAGTCCCCACCCACTGCTTATTGCCTTTTACAATTTCTACAGGGGACTTGTTTGATTCGGTTAAATTCTGTATAAGTATTCCTCGATTTCCCAGGCTGAAATTTCTCTTGTATAGCGCAGCCATTCTTTTTTCTTGGCTGCTGCGTATTCTTTACAAAATTCTGTTCCAAGTACTTCTTTGATCCAGTCACTCTGTTCGAAGTAATCAATTGCTTCGTTCAAATTTCCCGGAAGATTTTCAATCTTCATTGTTTTCTGATCTGTTTCGGATAACTCTCTGCTGGAGGACTTAGTCGGATAAATCTTCTTATTGATTCCATCCAGTCCTGCTGCCAGACATACTGCAAATACCAGATACGGATTTGCTGCTGCATCCGGACTTCTCAGTTCGATCCTTGTCTCCATACCTCTGGATCCCGGAATTCTTACCAGTGAATTCTGGTTATTCTTCGTCCATGTCAGTTCTGTCGGTGCTTCATAGCCCGGAACCAGACGTTTGTAGGAATTTACGATAGGATTGGTGATCAGTGCCATCTCTTTGCTGTGAGCCAGAAGACCTCCTACGAAGTAATAAGCTTCTTCGCTTAATTCCTGTGGATTTCCCGGATTAACGAATACATTTCTTCCATCTTTAAATAAGGAGAAATGAATGTGCATTCCGGAGCCGTTTACTTCTGCCCTTGGTTTCGGCATAAATGTCGCATGAAGTCCATGGCGTTTGGCAATGGTACGGACCGTCATCTTGAATGACATGATCCGATCTGCAATCGTACGGACTTCACCGTATTTGAAATCTACTTCGTGCTGTGCAGGAGCAGTTTCATGGTGAGAAGATTCTACCTCAATCCCCATGTCTTCTAGATTTAATACAATATCACGTCTTGCGTTTTCACCCAGATCCACAGGGCTGACATCCAGATATCCGGCCTTTTCATGTGTTACAGTAGTCGGAACTCCGTTATCATCGGTATGAAAAAGGAAAAATTCACATTCCGGATCTACCAGACAGGTGTATCCCTCCTTCTTTGCCTCCCGGGCGGTTTTCTTCAGGATATATCTCGGACTTCTCTCATGAGGGGTTCCGTCCGGACAATAGATATCGCATAACAGTCTGGCAACTTTTCCCTGCTGTGGTCTCCATGGGAGAATTGCAAAAGTGTCAAGATCCGGTCTTAAGTACATATCCGGTTCAGATTCTCCTGCGATTCCTGCGATAAAGGAACCATCTACAATACATCGGTTATCCAGCGCACGGGGAAGTTCCCGGGCAGTTATGGCGATGTTTTTCAGCGTTCCAAACATATCTGTGAACTGGAGACGGATAAATTCCACGTCTTCCTCCTCAGCCATCTGTAATATTTCTTCTCTGGTATAATTCCCCATTTTCATTCACTCCTTGTCAGCATAGTTTCTGCTGTTTTTGCTTTCTTAATGATTCTTCGATACAGTTTTGTCCTGTCTGGAAGTTTTATAAATTCTTTTTATAATGATATAAAAAATGACGCACTTTCTACAGTTACTTTTCTATAGAAAGAACGCCTTTGTTCATGTAGGCAATTATAACAACATGCTTATTTTTTGTCAACTGCTTATTTTTCGTCAATAAATCATCGACTCTTTCCATGTTACTGTGCGCTCCGCTTTCAATAACACGCTTTGCTGCTTACTTATAATCGCTATTTTGAGAATACCGCATCATTTCTCGAAAGAAGATATACGCAGTACTGATTCATACTGATTCCCTCTCTCTGAGAATGTTCTGCCAGTAGTCTATGCAGGCTTCTTGGAATTCTCAGTTTAAACTGTCCGGAATAATCTTCAAGGCTATCCGGCTCATGGATTTCTACTCCTTCTTCTAATGCAGCTTCAAGCCATGCTTTTTTTGCATCCAGGGCATTTGAAATTGCACTTTCCACTGTTTCTCCGCAGGTAATGCAACCAGGGAGATCCGGATACGAAACTACGAATCCTCCTTCGGTTTTATCTTCTACAACTTCCATACGATAGGACATTGACATATAATCATTCAGTGTCTTCATGATTCTTCGCCTCACTTTCTACTATTTCCCTTACCATTTCTACATATACTTTCTTTATCGGCTCATGTTTTGGTATTGTAATGGGCATGCATCCAGACTTTCTAAATGTATAATGACTGCTTCCACTTCTCGGAGCATTCATTTCATATCCATAACTTTCCAATACTTTTCGCAATTCATCAAACCGAAGATCTTTTGATAAATTACATATGCGTGTTATCAGTTTATCCCATTTTGACATTCTTATATCTCCTATTTACATTATATGTGGTATCGTATATGGTGTCAATCAATTTTTCTATGCTAAATTTGAAAAGGTTTCCTTTGAGCAGTTTGAAAAAGATTGGCTTAAAAATTTCCCTGATACAAATGACGTAAAGGCTGTATATGACAGCATTAAGCTTCCTAAAAGAGCAACAACAGGCTCGGCAGGATACGACTTTTATGCTCCGGCAAACATTTGCTTTGAAAAAGGAAAATCGACTCTTGTTCCGACAGGTATTCGCTCAAAAATTGACGAGGGCTGGGTTCTTTCAATTTATCCACGCTCAGGTCTCGGTTTTAAGCATCGCTGTCAGCTTGACAATACAGTCGGAATTATTGATTCTGATTATTATAATTCCTCAAACGAGGGCCATATTATGATTAAAATAAGCTGTGACGCCCACGATGACGGTCATAAGGCTGAGGTTGCGGCAGGCGATGGATTTGCTCAGGGTATTTTTACTCAGTTCGGTATTACCGTTGATGATGAGGCCGACGGTGTTCGTGACGGCGGCTTCGGAAGCACAACAAAATAAATTTTAACGAAAAGGCGGACGTTTGTCGTCGATAAATAAATTTGAAATTTTAAAGGCATAATAAAATGAAAAAAATATTTACTAAAAAAATAAATGTTGCACTTGCCGCAATGCTCTGCTGTGCATTGTGGGGAAGTGCGTTTCCTGTTATTAAAATAGGATACAATTTTCTGAATATAGCCGGCAGCGATACATCATCGCAAATTCTTTTTGCCGGCATAAGATTTTTCCTGGCAGGCTTTTTCACAATTCTTTTGGGCAGCATTTTTGCCGATAAATTTATTGTGATTAAGAAAAAGGAAAATTGGAAAAATGTGGCAGTTCTTGCCGTTTTCCAAACAGTGATGCAATATGTATTTTTCTATATAGGATTGGCGCACACTACCGGCTCAAAAAGCTCGATTTTAGATTCTACAAGCGTATTCTTTGCCGTGCTTATTTCCTGCCTTATTTTCAAGCAGGAGAAGCTGACAATAAATAAAATCATCGGCTGTATAATAGGATTTGTCGGTGTTGTGCTTATAAATATTACCTCCGGTTCTCAAGTCGGCTCATTTGCATTTAACGGAGAGGGATTTATTATTCTTTCTGCGCTTTCTTATGCATTTTCAAGTGTGCTTGTCAGCAGATATTCAAAAAGCGAAAGTCCTGTTGCCTTGAGCGGTTATCAGTTTATGCTCGGTGGCGCTGTTATGATTTTGGCAGGCCTTATTTTTGGAGGCAGGTTTAAGGTTACTTCTTTTCCGGCTTTTGGCGTTGTAATTTATCTTGCGCTTCTTTCTGCTTGCGCATATACAATTTGGGGAATTTTGCTTAAATATAATGATGTTTCAAATGTTTCCGTTTTCGGCTTTATGACTCCTGTTTTCGGATTTGCTTTGTCGTCAATTATTCTTAAGGAACATCTTTCACAGCAATTATGGCTTACAATTATAGCACTTGTTCTTGTTTGCCTCGGTATTTTATGTGTGAATTTGAATATAGATAAGCTTAAAAAACACAAAAATATTGAAAAGGAGAAAAATTAATGAAGGCAAAAATTACTCTTGCAAAGGAATTTAAAATAGGCGAGATTGACAAAAGAATTTACGGCTCATTTATTGAGCATCTCGGCCGTGCCGTTTATGGCGGAATATATGAACCTGAGCACCCGACAGCGGATGAGGATGGCTTTAGAGGCGACGTTATAGACCTTGTTAAAAAGCTTAACGTGCCTATCGTTCGCTATCCCGGCGGTAACTTCGTTTCAGGCTATAATTGGGAGGACGGTGTCGGCCCTGTTGAAAAAAGACCTAAACGTCTTGACCTTGCTTGGGGCACTACTGAGCCTAACTATTTCGGAACAAACGAGTTTATGAAATGGTGTAAAAAGGCAAATACCGAATGTATGATGGCAGTAAACCTTGGCACTCGAGGTGCTGACGAAGCGAGAAATCTTGTGGAATATACTAATCATAAATCAGGCTCTGCGTGGTCGGATTTAAGAAAAAAGCACGGATATGACGAGCCTTGGGATGTCAAACTTTGGTGTCTTGGCAACGAGATGGACGGCGCTTGGCAGATGGGAGCTAAGACTGCGACTGAATACGGCAGGGTTGCTCTTGAAGCTTCAAAAATGATGAAGTGGACCGACCCTACCATTGAAACCGTGCTTTGCGGCTCTTCGAGCGTTAATTCCAAGACTTTCGGTCAGTGGGAGGCTGAATCACTCGATATTGCGTATGACAGCGTTGACTATGTTTCGCTTCACCAATATTACGGCAACCACGACGGCGATACTATGAGTTATCTTTCATACACTCTCCAGCTTGAGGAGTTTATACATACCGTCACCTGCGTTTGCGATTATATTAAGGCAAAGAAACATTCTAAAAAGACTATGATGCTTTCCTTTGATGAATGGAATGTTTGGTATCATTCAAATAATGCACCTTATGAAAGATGGTCAATTGCGCCGCCAAGGCTTGAAGATATTTATAATTTTGAGGATGCACTTCTTGTCGGTTCAATGCTTATAACATTTCTTCGCCATTGCGATAGGATTAAAATTGCTTGCCTTGCTCAGCTTGTTAATGTTATTGCTCCTATTTTCACCCAAACAGGCGGAGGAATATTTGCGCAAACAATTTTTTATCCTTTTGAGCATTTAAGCAATTTTGGCAGAGGTGTTGCGCTTAATCCTATTATTTCAAGTCCTAAGTATGACTGCAAGGCTTACACCGACGTGCCTTTCCTTGAGTCAATTGCGACCTTTGATGAGGAAAACGAGGAAATGACTGTTTTCTGCGTTAATAAGTCAATGAACGAAGGCATGACGCTTGATGTGAATCTTCTTGATTTTGACGGATATAAGCCTTTTGAATTTATTTCAATGGACGGATATGATAAAAACGACGTCAATTCGTTTGAAAATCCTTTTGTTAAACCGCACAACAATCCATTACCTGAGTTTGACGATAAAACGCTTACAGCCCAAATTAAGCCGTTTAGCTGGAATGTTATCAGATTGAAAAAAATGTGATTTTATTTAAAAACAAAAGAAATGCCGAAAATGGCATTCCTGAAAAAATATAATTCGGGCAATGCAAACGAGATTTGCGTTGCCCGAATAGTAACAATAAAATATTTCTGCCCGTAGCACAGTGGCTAATGCATTAGATTCCGATTCTAAAGACCGAGAGTTCGAATCTCTCCGGGCAGACCACGTCGTCGCAAGTTACATATCGCTTGCGGCGACTTTCTTTTTATATTTAATCAGAAAGTCACCTCGCACTCATTCCACTGCTCCTCCTTTGCGAAACGAGTCACGCTCAAGTCGCCTGCTCGGTTGTAAACGTCCTCGCAACGGCTTAGTATCGCTTGCGGCGACATTAAATGCAAAAAAGCCTTGCATACGCAAGGCTTTTTTGCTATCTTTGTTTAATTTTATGAATTATTGCATAAATAGCTCTTATTCATTATGTATCGCCGTAAGTGCGCTTACCTTAACGCTCTTGTTAGCAGGGGAAAGACCTGCAAGCACACCCACTCCGACTGAAAAGGCAATGCCTAAAACTGCAAGCCATAACGGAATTGACGATACGCAAATTTTTGCACCCATACTTGTGTCAATCATACCACTCATTACCTTTTTGGCAACAAGGTTTGCAATAATTGAAATGATATAACTTATGATTATTCCTATCGTTCCGCCGAAAAGCCCGATAATTCCTGCTTCATAAAGGAACATATCCTTGATATCCTTAATGTCACAGCCGAGAACCTTCATAATGCCGATTTCCTTTGTACGCTCAAAAACACTCATAACCATAGTGTTGCTGATGCCGAATGCCGCAACGAACATTGAAACCGCACCGATAGCACCTAAGATGAGCTGAACAACTCGCATTACCTTTTTTTGCTCTTGCAATCCTTCGTCGTCTGTTGAACAACTGTAGCCTTTATCTTGGATTTCCTTTTTTACCGCCGCAACATCCTTTGAGTCGTTGCAATAAACGTTAATTGAGGAATATGTTAATTTGTAGTTTCTTATATTGCTTAATCTGTTGCTTTCATTGACAATTTGCTTTGCCAAATCAAGGTCAATATAAATTGCCGTTGCTGCCTCAGAGTCGTTGCTTGCCTTTTTTAATGTACCTATAACATTAAACCTTTGCCTGCCGCCGTTTGACGGCTGAGATGATGAACCGGTTGACGGCTGAGATGGTGAACCGGTTGAGCTTTCGTCATTGCCGTTTTCTTGAGTGAGAGAATAGTTGCCGCCTTCGGAGTCACTGTTTTGATTTTTTGCGCAGAAGGTAAAGGTGTCCTTCATAAAATCAAACTCACTCTCGCTGATGTTATAGTTTTCATCATATTTGTATTTCGGATTGTTGCCCTGACTGTCTGAAAAAAATTGTATTATTTGATTTCCGAATAAGGCCGCATTCTTTTCCCTGTACTTATCAAAACCGCCTTGGTCGGTTTTATAGCCAAGCATTTCCATTTCTTTAAGCGGAATACCGTATACAGAGCTGTTATATGTATATTTTCCGTGTGAAATGTTGATGTATGAGCTTACTTCAAGAGTTGGTACAACCGTTTTAACATTATTAAGCTTGGAAAAGTAATTTACTGCGCTGTCGTCAAACGGCATTTCCTTTTGTACCTCTCCCGAATCGTTCGTATAATCTCCCATTGGGTAAACGGTAATTTTGTTAAGCGTTGAATCAGACTGATACTGTGAGGTAATCATTTTATCAATGCCTACGCCGATTGAAACCATTATTATAATTGCACAAGTGCCTACAACCACTCCTGCGATTGTGAGCCTTGTCCTCGTTCTTCGATTTCGCAGGTTTTCCCAAGCCATTGCAAAGAGGTCAGATTTTTTCATCGAACTTTACACTGCCTTTCTTGTGCTTTTTCTTTTTAATAACAATTGTGCTTACAATTGCGGCAATTAATGCAACACCGCCGATAACCGAGCCTAAAATAACTTTTTTTGTATTGCTGTGGTCTTCTTCATCTTTGCCGTTGTCTTCAGGATTTTCACCCGTTTTGTCAAATGGGTCTTCCTCTTTTTGAACTGTTACTTTGAATTCCTGTTCAATAGATTTTTTGTCCATATTCTCATTTTCATATTCAAAAACAAGAGTGAGTTTGTAATCTCCTGTTTCATCAAATGTAACAGGAAGGGTATAGTTACAAACTGTCCGCCTGCATCAATGTTGCCTATGTAAGCGCTGTTTATCTCTTTGCCTTTTTCGTTGAGAAGCTTGACTGTACCGTTTGAAAGCTTTGTTTGACCCATATTTATTACTTGGAATGCACAATCGTTTTCCTCGCTGACATTTATTGTTTTGTCGGCAAGAGCGATTTGCTGGAATTGCACCTTGTCAGGCTGAACAACCGGTATACTCATTGTTAAATCGCTAGAACCGCTTTGCTTGCCGCCTTCTATATATTCATATGATACAGTAGCGGTAATAGGATAAACGCCTGATGTAGCCGTGCTTAAGCAATTGAATTTTTTGCTGACATTTACTGTTGCATTCGGCTTAATTGATTTAATTGAAATTGTATCTGTTCCGTCTGCAACAACAAAACTGTCACCGCCTGCAAGCTTAATAAGAACGTTTTGCGCCTTTATTGATGATGAATTATTTTTGATATTAAAACTTAAAGTGAATTCTTTACCGCCTGAAACTGACTCCTTGCCATAGCTAAAGCTTGAAACAATAAGCTGAGGAGTTAATTCACTTGCTTTTTTAGATCTTTTCTTTGAATTGACTTTGATGCTGAAGGTGAATTCCGCCGTGCCTTGCTGTTTTTCTCCGTTTACGACATATTCGTATGTCACACTTGCCGTGATAGGATACATTCCGCCCGGAATTCCTTTGTTACAAATAAACCGCTTAGAAAAATTTGCACTTGAAGCCTTATTGATTTTTGATTTATAAATTGTGTCAACATCGCTTGCAATTGAAAATGCATCACCGCCTGCAAGCTTGATGTTTACGTTATTGACGTTGTACTGTGCACTCTTGTTTGAAAGCTTGAAATTAAGCTTGAAATTATCGCCTGCAGTTAAATTAGCCTTGCTTACGCCAAAACTTGCCACAAGACTTGGGCTGCTGCCTGCACTATGAGTTGTGCCTTGTAAAACCTGAACAGTGTATGAAAATTCCGCTGTGCCGCTCGTTGTTTCTCCGTCCTCGGTATACTCATATGTTGCGCTGATTGTGATAGGGTACATACCTGCGCTTGCACCTGCACTTACATAAAAGTTCTTGCTAAACTGTGCACTTGCACCTTTTGAAAGTGAAGGGGAATAAATGGTATCCACGTCGTTTGCAACGGTAAATGTATCTCCGCCCGATAAGCGCATATTAAGATTTTTAACGTCTAATTTTGTATTTGTATTCTTTATTTTATATTTAAGTTTAAATGTATCTCCTGCATAAATCGCCTTTTTGTCAACGGAAAAACCGTCGGAAATAAGGCTTACAGCCGATGCCTGAGAGCTGTCATCTGCCGCAAGCGCAATGCTTTGCGGTGCAATA
>ERZ773190.2137-NODE-2137-length-16357-cov-4.870507_pt1 | contig 16357 bp, 9 predicted proteins | sample MGYA00511111_ERZ773190 | MGnify/ENA primary metagenome ERZ773190 (study PRJEB29015, sample SAMEA2737777) | human gut metagenome | biome: human gut; feature: human-associated habitat; material: faeces | place: China | collected 2012 ... | reverse complement strand
ATGAGCGATTACCCAATGCTCATTTCCAATAAATTACACTCTTTTCGTAACTTCGACTTGCTAAACTACAAATAACATGAAAAGACTACTGTCGCTTCTGCTGTTTTGCAACATAACCATATCCTTCCTTCTGGCACAGCCTGTCCACCAAGTGAAGGGAACAGTCATTGATAAATCCAGCCGTCAGCCGTTGGAATTTATCAATGTAATGATTGTCGGACTCAATAAAGGCGGAGTGACGAATGCCGAAGGTAAGTTCTCGATCGGGCAAGTACCGCCCGGCATCTATCGCCTGCAAGCGTCCGCTATCGGATACAAAACTGTCACTACCCCCGAATACATGCTTTCGACCAGAGACCTACATATACAAATAGAGATGGAAGAGAATCAGACGGAACTGGAAGGAGTGACCGTCACCGCCTCCCCTTTCCGTCGGGACATTGAAAGTCCGGTCAGCCTGCGCATCATCGGATTGCAGGAAATAGAAAAGAGTCCGGGAGCCAACCGGGACATCTCACGCATCGTACAGTCTTATCCGGGAGTTGCCTTCTCACCGATAGGATACCGTAACGACCTGATCGTACGCGGTGGATCGCCTTCCGAAAACCGCTTTTACCTGGACGGAGTAGAGATCCCTAATATCAACCATTTCAGCACACAGGGAGCATCGGGCGGTCCGGTAGGTATCCTTAATGCCGACCTGATACGGGAAGTGAACTTCTATACCGGAGCCTTCCCGACAGACAAAGGAAATGCGCTCAGTTCCGTGCTCGACTTCAAATTGCGCGACGGGGACATGGAACGCAATTCCCTAAAAGCTACTCTCGGAGCTTCCGAAGTCTCCCTTGCCTCCAACGGACATTTGGGCAAAAAGACTTCCTATCTGGTTTCCGTCCGTCAGTCCTACCTGCAATTCTTGTTTGATATGCTCGGGCTGCCCTTTCTGCCGACTTTTACGGATGCGCAGTTCAAGCTGAAAACAAGGTTTGACGCCCGGAATGAATTGACTGTACTAGGGCTGGGCGGCATTGATAAGATGAAGCTAAACACCAAAGCCGACGATGAAGACAACGAATACATCCTCAGTTACCTGCCTAAGATTCAGCAGGAGACGTTCACTCTCGGAGCCGTATACCGGCACTATGCAGGGGCACACGTGCAGTCAGTCGTTGCCAGTCACAGTTATCTGAACAACCGGAACACCAAATATCAGCAGAACGACGAAAGCGATCCGGATCGTCTGATGCTCCGCCTCCGCTCTACGGAACAAAATACTCAGCTCCGTCTTGAGAACAGTTCGTCTTTCCGCAACTGGAAAGTCACCGTCGGAACCAGTCTGGACTATAGCCAGTATAGCAACACCACCTTTCAGAAGGTATACACCGACCGTGCGCAGACGTTCGACTACCATACCTATCTGGGCATCATGCGTTGGGGACTTTTCGGAACAGTCAATTACACCTCCATAGACGAGCGTTTTACGGCTTCTCTGGGACTGCGTGCCGATGCCAACAACTACTCGGCAGCCATGAAAGACCTGTCCGACCAGCTTTCTCCCCGCCTGTCGCTCTCCTATCAACTGACGGAGCACTGGTCGCTGAGCGGAAACGCAGGACTCTATTATCAACTGCCTCCCTACACCGCTCTCGGCTTTAAAAACAATAACGGACTCTATGCCAACAAGTATGCGCTCCGCTATATGCAAGTCAGCCAGGGTAGCGTAGGACTGAACTGGAGAAAGGGCGATACCTTCGAAGTATCCGTCGAAGGATTCTATAAAGATTATGACAAAATTCCTCTTTCCGTAGCCGACGGCATTCCGTTGACCTGCAAAGGAAACGATTACGGAGTGATTGGCAACGAGCTGCTTACTTCCACCGCACAGGGACGGTCTTACGGAGCAGAACTTCTCCTTAAATGGCTGGTCGCCAAGAAACTGAATCTCGCCTCATCTTTCACGCTCTTTAAAAGCGAATATCGTACTGATAAGGAAAGCGAATACATCGCTTCCGCATGGGACAACCGCTTTATTTTCAACTTGCGGGGAACTTACAATCTCCCCCGGCACTGGAGCGTCGGAATGAAAGTCAGCTGTATAGGCGGTGCCCCCTATACTCCTTATGATGCCGACAAGTCATCTCTGGTAACAGCCTGGAATGCACAGGGAAAACCGTATTACGACTATACCCGATACAATGAAGAACGGCTCCCGGCCTTCACTCAGGTAGATATCCGCATAGACAAAACATTCTATCTGAAGCGCTGTATGCTGGGTTTCTACATTGATCTGCAGAATATCGCGGGCAGCAAGCTGAAACAGGCAGATGTATTAATGAGCACCGGAGTAATCAAAAATCCGGACGCACCGATAGCCGAACAACGGTATGTCATGAAGTCGCTCAAGCAAGAAAGCGGTACACTGCTGCCGACTTTGGGAATCACGTTTGAATACTAACACTATATTATATAATAACAAACTAAAAATTCACTATGATGAAAAAACAAATTGCATTAGTAGCCCTGTTATTTTTGGGCATGAGTTGTTTTAACGCTTCAGCACAATTCAAGAAATTCAATTTAGGCAAAGCTATTCAAGCAGGAAAAGATGCCGCACAAGCAATCTCTCTATCTGACGCCGACATTGCTGCTATGAGCAAGGAGTATATGGAATGGATGGACAAGCATAACCCACTGACCAAACCGGACAGCGAATACGGAAAACGCCTGGAAAGACTGACCGGAAACATCAAAGAAGTAGATGGTATGAAAGTTAACTTTGGCGTATATGAAGTAGTGGACGTTAACGCTTTCGCCTGTGGTGACGGCAGCGTACGTATCTGTGCCGGACTGATGGACGTCATGACTGACGAAGAAGTAATGGCAGTAATCGGTCATGAGATCGGTCATGTCATCCATACCGACTCTAAAGACGCAATGAAGAATGCATATTTCCGTTCGGCTGTAAAGAATGCGGCAGGAGCAGCCAGCAGCCAGGTCGCCAAACTGACTGACTCTGAACTGGGAGCAATGGCAGAAGCACTTGCCGGCGCACAATACTCACAGAAACAAGAGTACGAAGCAGATGCCTACGGCGTAGAGTTCTGCGTAAAAAACAACATCGACCCTTATGGTATGTACAAATCACTGAATAAACTTCTCGAATTGTCCAATGGGGCTCCCGCATCTTCCTACATGCAGAGAATGTTTTCTTCACACCCCGACACTGCCAAACGTGTAGCCCGTGCTAAAGAACTGGCTGATAAATACAAACAATAAAAAAGACTCAAGATCAGAAATAGCAAAAGAACATATTCCGAGAGCATTTACTTTGCAACCTCGGAATATGTTCTTTTGTTATTAAGCCCCCCTCATTTCAAAGAATACATCACCATTCCGCACCAATTGTTTATTAAAAAATCATTAATATACAGCACATATTTGCATGATGTCGTGATTTCATGTAATTTCACGGCAATAATCATTTAAATCCATTTATGGAATTTCTTATCATACTTCTCTTACTTGTACTGAATGGCATCTTTGCCATGTACGAAATTGCGCTGGTATCATCCAGCAAAGCACGTCTCGAAACTCTCGCCGGAAAAGGCAACAAATCTGCACGTGGAGTACTGAAACAACTGGAAGAACCCGAAAAGTTCTTGTCCACCATTCAAATCGGTATTACCCTGATCGGTATCGTATCCGGTGCCTATGGTGGTGTCGCTATCGCAGACGACCTTGTTCCGCTCTTCTCCCTCATACCGGGAGCGGAAGCCTATGCACGTAATCTGGCGATGATCACCACTGTGGTAATCATCACCTATCTCTCTCTTATCATCGGAGAGCTGGTTCCCAAATCCATTGCCCTCAGTAATCCGGAACGATACGCAACCTTGTTCAGTCCGATTATGATTTTATTGACGAAAGTATCCTATCCGTTCGTCTGGCTGCTCAGTATCTCCACCCGCCTGCTGAACAGAATCATCGGCGTAAAAAACGAAGAACGCCCGATGACACAGGAAGAGATCAAAATGATTCTCCACCAAAGCTCCGAACAGGGAGTGATCGACAAGGAAGAGACGGAAATGCTGCGTGATGTGTTCCGTTTCTCGGACAAACGTGCCAATGAACTGATGACGCACCGCAGAGACCTTGTCATCTTCCATCCCGACGATACAAAAGACAAGGTGATGAAGACAATCGAAGAAGAACACTACAGCAAATATCTGTTGGTGGACGAGCGGAAAGACGAGATTATCGGTGTGGTATCCGTCAAAGATATTATTCTGATGGTAGGCAATAAAAAGGAGTTCAATCTGCGCGAAATAGCCCGCCCGGCTCTGTTTATCCCCGAAAGTTTATATGCAAATAAAATTTTAGAGCTGTTCAAGAAGAACAAAAACAAGTTCGGAGTTGTTGTTAACGAGTATGGTAGTACAGAAGGTATCATTACCCTGCACGACCTTACCGAAAGCATCTTCGGAGATATCCTTGAAGAAGACGATACGGAAGAGGAAGATATCGTCAGAAGACAGGATGGTTCGATGTTGGTGGAAGCCTCGATGAACATCAAGGACTTTATGGAAGAGATGGGAATCTTATCTTATGAAGACCTGGAGGACGAAGACTTCACAACCCTCGGAGGATTGGCAATGTTCCTGCTGGGCGGTATCCCGAAAGCCGGAGATATCTTCACCTACAAGAACCTGCAATTCGAAGTAGTGGATATGGACCGTGGACGGGTAGACAAACTGCTAGTCATCAAACGGGACGAAGAATAAAGAAAAAATAACCCGAGCAGTAAGCTCACTATATTTATATTAACTTAAAGCACTTAACGATGAAAAAAGTAATTATGTTAGCAGCAGTCGTAGCTGCTTTGGCATCTTGCCAGTCAAAAGCCAACAAAGCCGCAGAGGCAGAAGCAGACAGTCTTTCTATAGAAATGGCTCCGATCACAGAAGTGACCGAAGTTTATGAAGGTACACTCCCTGCTGCCGACGGTCCGGGTATCGACTACGTATTGACTCTGAACGCTGCAACTGACGGTGTAGATACCACGTATACACTGGATATGACTTACCTCGATGCAGAAGGTCAGGGTAAGAATAAAACCTTCTCTTCTAAAGGAAAACAACAGACTATCCAAAAAGTAGTGAACAAAAAACCTACCAAAGCTGTTAAGTTAACTCCGAATGATGGTGAGGCTCCAATGTATTTTGTGATTGTAAATGACACTACCCTGCGTTTGGTAAACGATAGCCTGCAGGAAGCTGTCAGCGATCTAAATTATGACATCATCAAGGTAAAGAAATAACAACCTAAACCCTAACCAGTAAAATCATCCTCGCTACAGCTATCTGTGGCGAGGATGATTTCGTTAAAAGGGAAGTCTGACACATCCCCCTTTTTATTTCTATCCCAATACTCCTTCTCCCTCCTGCAGGCGTTTCAGACGAAGCAATGCCTCTATATAATAATAGTCTGCATAGATAATAGAAGCGTCTATCTCCGAATGAGCCGGCCAATGGCCTGTGCTATGAAGCAGGAAAGCCGGATTACTTTTACCGCTCTGATAATTGTCGGAACTCAGGCTTGTCAGCATTTCGATAGCGGCATCCTTGTAGTGTTTGCCCTTCCCATTGGGGAGATAGGCAGACAGTTCGAGCAGTGCGGAAGCAACTACGGCAGCCGCCGAAGCATCACGCGGAACATCGGGTATGCCTGGAGCACTGAAATCCCAATAAGGTACTTTGTCTTCGGGCAAGCGTTCCAGATAGACATCGGCTACTTTCTGCACAAAGTCAAGGTATTTGGGATCTTTCGTTTCACGATAGACTACGGTATAGCCATAAATAGCCCATGCTTGTCCACGTGCCCACATTGTGCTGTCCGCATATCCTTGATGAGTCACTCCTTTAATCAGGTTACCTGTAATAGTATCATATACTGCTACATGATATGAGGTATAGTCCGGACGGAACTGACACTTCATAGTCTTGTCGGCATGAGATACAGCGATGTCGTATAAGTAAGGATTCCCCCCGTTCTTTGCTGCCCAGAAAAGCATCTCAAGATTGATCATATTGTCCATGATGGTATTGTGGGGCCAGTTGCGGGGTTCTACTTCCCGCGGCCAGGACAGTATCGTGCCGACTACCGGATTAAACAAAGTAGCCAATGAATCGGCTGTGTCCAGAATCACTTGTTTGTAAGCGGGATTCTTGGTCAGGCGATATCCGTTGCCGTAGCTGCAAAAAACCAGAAAGCCCAGATCATGATCATAAGCCGGAATGCGGGAAAGGAACTCTAAGGATGCCGTAAACTTTTCGGCTTCTTCCAGTATATGCTTGTCTTGTGTATACTCATAATCATACCACAACACTCCCGGCCAGAAACCGGCACACCATTCTTCCTTCGTTGCTTTCCGACAGTTCCAATGATGTTCGTCTGCCATGACATTACGTGGCATCATTGTATAGTCTATACCCGAGTCTCCTTTCAGTTCTACCAGTGAACGTTGGGTCTGTTCCGCGCAATAATCCAGAGCTTTATTCACATCCAACGTACCGGAAGTCCGATGGGCACATGCACAAAAGCCTAGTACTACAACCAACCCTGCTACAATCTTCTCCATTTTTTCGTTCTATATCTTCGTGTTAGTTTCTTATTTTTTATTCTCACTTATTCTTTCTTATCATTTAGTTACCCGGAACCAGTCTACATCCGCCCATCCGCGATTTCCGTCATTAGGAGTGACGCAGAATAAACCGACTTTCGCTCCTATCCACTTTCCCTGCCGGGCAGTAAAAGGTTCTCCCGCTGCTGTATACTTCTTTCCATCGAGACTATAGGCAAAGGTGCAAACGGCTCCCTTGGCAACCTTTACCCGTAAGTAAACGGTCTTCCACTCATTATCAGCCACTCCCGGCATTTTCAGATATTCCACCGGAAAACTCGCCAGTTCCTTCACTTGTTCGGGGTGCTGTTGTTCCGCATCTTTGCATACGACTTGTTGCAGGATAAACTTGTCGCCGGCTTTACGGACAGACAAATAACTATAATCCCATCCCATTACTATCATTCCGGCTTGCTCTCCATCCTGCTTGGCGGTAAACGTCAGCTTGGTAGTAGCCGTAAACTCTTCAGCGGGAAACTTTTGCAGCAACAGATTAGGCACTTCCCAAAAGTTCACGAACTCTTTGGAAAGGCTGCCTGCATAGAGCCGGATATATCCCAGATCGGTCGTAAATCCGTAGGTATCCTGTTTGTTGGCATGCCACTGCCACTGTAATCCCAAGTGCCGTGTATCGAACTCGTCACTTTCCGGAGGAGTAGTTACCGGATACATCTTTCCGACATTCGGCTTTTTATAGGTGGTGACAGGTTCTCCGCAACCGTCTTTGTCTTTATCTACTCCGATCACAGGCCATTCATTCACCCATTTCATCGGATTGAGATGAATAACACGTCCGTAAGCCCCTTGATCCTGAAAGTGGACGAACCACGATTCTCCTGTATTTGTATCTACCCAGCCCCCCTGATGCGGACCGTTGATGGTGGTCTTCCCCTGCGCCATCACGATCTTTGATTCATAGGGTCCATAAATATTCCTTGAACGAAGCACCAGCTGCCAACCGGTAGCTACTCCGCCTGCCGGAGCAAAAATATAATAGTAACCATTTCGTTTATAGAGCTTCGGTCCTTCTACCGTATGGTTCTTCCCGTCATTTCCATCGAACACCATTACCGGATCGGAGATCACTTCCGTTCCTTCCGCATTCAGTTCGCAAATAACCAGAATGCTGTTCACTCCGCTGCGGCTGCCGGCATAAGCATGTATCAGATATACTTTCCCGTCCTCGTCCCAAAGTGGCGTCGGGTCGATCATTCCTTTTCCAGCTTTCACCAATACGGGTTTGCTCCATGATCCTTTCGGATCTCTGGTCTTTATCATGTAGATTCCATAATCCGGATCGCCCCAATAAATATAAAACTCTCCCTTATGAAAGCGGATAGCAGGAGCCCATACACCTTTCCCATGCTGCGCTTTATCGAAAAACTCTTTGGGTTCCTGTACCGGCAACGCATAATTCACCAGCGACCAGTTTACCAGATCACGGGAATGAAGTATAGGAAGTCCCGGTATGCAATTAAAACTGGAAGCCGTCATATAGAAATCATCTCCTGCCGCACATACGTCCGGATCGGAATAGTCGGCATAAAGCACAGGGTTCTGATAAGTACCATTGCCTTTATCAGCCACCCAGGTCTGGGATATTTCCTGTGCACCCGCCCAAGTACAGCAAGCCATCATTCCTGCTAAAAACAGAATCTTTTTACGCATATTACCTTACTAATAATTTCATTCAAACATACTAATCGTTATTCCTAAAAACAGGTTCTTTTTACCTTATATTAAAACCAATCTTTCAAAAACTGAATCCTTTATCTCTTTTCAACAATCTTATTACTGACCTATTTGCTTATATATACGAAGGGGATCAGGTAAATACCTAATCCCCTCGCAAAAATATTCCAAAATGTATCGTCATTCCCGGTAATACATCAATGTGCCGAAACCTAACTGATCAAATCCACCGCTATTCGGTCCATAGTTTCCACCACCTCCGTCGGGGCGCATTTGCTCTGCCCACTTCCCGCTGTAAATGGAAGATATACCTTTTGCCTTGCAATATCCATAGAACAGTTCCCATGCCGGTCTTTTCGTTCCGCGCTGGTCTGTAGATATAGTTGCATTGGTATAAGACGGATTTGAATAGGAAGTATAGGGGAAAGAATTGGAATCATATACAAAATCATCACCAACTAATGTTCCTTTATTGAAGGCTTCATCTTTGATCAGATTGTACTTGCCTACATACTCAGCCATTGCTACTGCCCTATAATTATCAAAAGCAAACAGGTCCTCACCGATACTATAAGCCATCTGACAGAATGCCCCCATCAATGACACACACAATGTCGCATGCCCTTGGTCACGTCCCGACTCTTCACACTGTCCCAAAATCTCATCAGAATCCGGATCCTGATGCAAAAAAGGAACTGCATTTTTGATATTTCCAGCTTCTTTATATCTTCCTTCTTCATTCTTAAAATATACGATAGCTTGATTAATCAGCACATTATCATCACACAATATTCCAATGGAAAGAATAGATGTCATCTGAGCCAGATCCCAGTTTAGCCAGTAATGCATATTGCCCTGTCCGCCGTTATGATTCTTAAGGAACATATTGGAAACACTGTAAAACGTATCTTTCATCCAAGTCTTGAACTTCTCAAAATCATTCCTATCCCATCCGTTGTAATCTCTGAGCAATTCCGCCGCATTTGCCCACTGATGTGCCTGAATAGGTATCAAATATAAATTAGGGTCTGGAATATTATTAGTATAACCTTCCATTCTCAATATACCCTTGCAGTTCGTAGCCCATGCATTAAACAGTTTTACAGCAGCATCTGCAAATACGGTATTTCCCGACAACTGATAGCGGAGTGCCAGTTGGTAAGCAGCCGCAGCATCATACATACACGATGTGTAATTAGAGTAATCCGGATATTTACCCGACCAATTATTCTTATCCATTCGTTTCAAATATCCATCAAGCAAAGCACTCGTTTTTTCTGTATAAGAACTTTGCGCATAATCGCTTGCTTCCAGTTGAGCGTAGGCATCTTTCCAGGGCGATCGTGTCAGATTACTTTTTACGCGATCAATATCGGCCTGTGTATGAAGCATACAAGGATGCTTCAATGGCAAATAGTCTTTCTTAACCATATCTTCTTCAGGACTTTTCAAATCACTGAATTTACTGGTATCCCCATTGGGAATTTCACTACTGCAGGACATCATACCAAATGCTATCACAAAGCTAAAGAATAAGCTTATATATTTCGTTTTCATATTTCAGATTTATTTGTTATTTTCTTTTTCTACGTAAACTTTTAAATCTTCCAATGTCTTGAAAGTACGTACCCAATATACCTTATAAGAATAAGGTTGTACAGTAACGTCCGCTATCTTCAGCTGGAAAGTCGTCAACTTATCCGATGGAGCATCCGTTGGAAAATAGGGCTTAGCCTGCAAATCATAATATATAACCTGCGAATCTTCAGCCAAAACTCCGGTCGGATTGTTACCATAATCACCTTTGTTCGTATCCAACTTAAGACTTCCGTTACCCGGCACATCCATTCTAAAGGCAAGATAGCGGTAAGTTCCTATATTCAAGACAACCGGACGGTCATTAGAAGCCATCTTTAAGTCTGCCCTATATTTGCTGTTCGATTGCAGAGACATATTTACAGTCATACCTTCAGCATCAAAATTGACCGAAGCGGGCGTTTGTCCAAATCCCCATCCCAGTGCTTTCAGTTCATCCTGATTACGAACATAAGATAGTGACAATGAGACTACTCCTTCACCAACTACTTTGACAGCTATCGATGCTGATAGTCCGGACAATGGATCCTGAGCTATAATTTCGGCTTCACCTGCACCCACAGCAGTTACCAAGCCATCAGCATCCACTGTGGCAACTCTGTCATTGGTAGTACTCCAGCTTAATAATCCAACCGATGCATCAATTGGTTCCAAAAGACAATTTATCAGAGTCTTATCTCCTATCATCATATCATATCCCGGTTCACTTAATGTGATTTTATCAATAGGAATCACTTCTTTTACTGTTACTACAGCCGTAGCAGTCAATTGACTACCATCTTGACTTGAAACTGAAATATTAGCTGTTCCAGGCTTTTTCCCCGTTATCGTACCATCGTCCGCTACCGTTGCAACTTCTTCATTATCACTTTTCCAATCAAACACATTATATCCGTCTGAAGGAGTCACATTGACAATCACTTTCTTATTTGTTCCTTCAAACAGTTCCACGTTTTCAAGCTCTATAGCTGTAGCCACCGGCATTACTTGGACTTCTATTGTTTTGAGAGTCTCAAAGGCGGTACTCTGAGACAAATTAATATATGCTTTTCCGATCATCTTAGCCGTAACCCTGCCGTCCTGCGAAACAGACACCACATTTTCGTCCGATGATGTTAAAGTAATCTCCGGATTCGTCACATTCTCCGGAACCGGCTTATAATCTAAAACAAAATCCATTCCTACAGCTAAAGGTAGTGATGAACCTACATTTACCTCTATATCATTCATTAGTTGCGCCTCATTCATAGCATCACCATATTCCTTATCGCCACATGAAGCTACTGACAGTAATAAGCTTAGCATCCCAAGACCTACTGACATCCATTTTACTGATAAGAAAGCTATATGTTTCATATTTTTTCTTTTTTATTATTCATATTCCATTATTCTCCCCAACCCGGATTTTGTCCCAAAGTCGGATTTAACTGTAACTGATCAGAAGGCAATGGGTACAAGTAATTCTTATCCGCCCACTGACGCCCAGTCTCTACAACAACACATCCTTCATCATTCAAACTAAAGGTTGTATTCCAGGACTCATATTCAGTCCCCTTCCATTTAATTCCCAACATAGTCTGCGGCATCTCGTTCTCTGCTGTTTTCCAACGTTTCAAATCATCAATGCGAAATCCTTCATTAAAGAGTTCGACAGTACGTTCCCTCCGTATTTCCGTTCTCATATCCAACCCATGTGCCTGTGTAAGCTCGTTAGTCAATGCCGGCATATTGGTATTTACACGTTGACGAACCAGATTCAAGGAAATATTCAAGTCTTCATTTTCAATTTTATCATCTCTCTCATATATGGCTTCTGCATAATTCAACAAGACTTCCGCATAACGGATAAGCGGGAAATCATATCCCTCTTGCGTATCGGGTACCACACGTTCAGCACTCCATTTTTGGTTGCCATAACATGTACCGGAAGCTGGATCATAAACTTTGGATGTTTTAAGATCCGTCTCATCCCACTGCCACGAAGTTCGGCCGAATTTATTCCCCCAATAGCGGGTACCCGGTTTCAGCAACGTATAACGCATACGATTATCGCGATTCAAAAATTCAGAGACCTTTTTATCATACTTCTGGAAGCGCCCCGATTTCTCAATAGGCAATCCATCATCACACAAATAAAGATTGGCAAACTTACGAGTGACCCATTGCACATTTGCCAGACATTCTTGCGTTATATTCTTACCGATTGAGGCCAATACCTGATCATGACGACGAGCAAAAATATACTCATGATTAGAAGACTTTTTAATACCTGCCGGATTTGACTTCTCATTTTCCAAAATGAACATATACTTCTGCGCACTGTCACCCAGTATTTTTGTCTCACTGTCTGTTCCAAACAATCGGAATGTGTATCCATATTTAGCATCAATCACAGTCCGTGCTGCTTTGGCAGCTATGTCCAACAGATTAGCGGAACGTTGCGTATTCTGATTACCATTACGCGACTTCTGCCATGTTCCTTCATAAAGAGCCACTCTTGAAAGGAAAGCCTGTGCACCTTCTTTAGAAATTCGTCCTTCCTCTTCGGTCGTAAGTTCTTTAAAAGCCGGTAAATTTTCAACGGCATGATTAAGATCATCGATAATAAGATCGACTACTTCGCTGCGGTCATTCCGTTTTACTTTCATCTCAGGGTCTGTAATGTCCAACGGCTTCTTGGTGATGATAACGTCTCCATACAATTGAAGTAAGTCAAAATAACTATAAGCACGGAAAAAATAAGCCTCTCCTATATATTGCTTTATATCTTCCGGCTTAGCATAAGCTTCAGCATTCTGCAACAATAAGTTCGTGCGCCGGATATGCTTGTAGTTATCCGTATAGTTGGCGTCCGAAGACGGAATTGAATTTATTCCTCGGCTAAATTCATTGTAGCTCTGATAAGTAATCAAATCCGAACGTTTGTCACTATGTGTTCCATCATATACGACAGAAGAAAAATCACGCGTCCAACTATAAAAGGTATTGGCAAACTGCTTATAATCATTGACAGAAGTCCACATATTCTTACCACCCAACTGATCCTGAGGTTCCAGATCCAAACAAGAGTGGAATGTCATTCCTAACACTATGGCAAGGAGAATTGTTATTTTTGATCGTTTCATACTATTCTATTTAAAAAGTTGCATTAACACCTACCGTGAAAGTTCTGTTAAAAGGATAACGTCCTAAATCTTTAGTTTTACGTGAAGCTTCCGGATCCCAGCCGTCTCTTAACTTACTATGTTCCCATAAATCAGCTCCTGTAAAGTATATCCGTAGTTTACTGATCGCATTTGTTTTGGCCAACCATGAAGCAGGTAACGTATATCCCAAAGTCAGATTCTTTAAACGGAGATAGGCTCCATTCTCTACAGACCAAGAAGAACACTGATAATTATAATTATTTATAGAACCAATGCTTGTATAAGAGGGATAATAGGCATTTCTGTTCTCCGGGTTCCATGTATTACCGATGGACTGGGTTGTAGTATTCAAGTAAATAGCACTCATCGGTACCCGCCATGTTTCATTTCCTTCACCACCACGGAAAACTGTTCTGCGCCCCACTCCCTGAAAAATAGCAGAGAGATCAAAGCCCTTCCATTCCAATCCGATGTTGATTGAATAAGAAAGTTTCGGATCATCCGTCCCTAAATATACATAATCATTCTGATCCAGTTTGCCATCACCGTTCACATCTTCGAACATGTGGTCTCCCAGACGAAGATTATCCTGCATTCCAATTCCATTGCCATCCAAATAGTAATATTTGTATTTTTCCAGTTCTTCTTGGGTCTGAATTTTACCGACATAGCGTAATCCAAAATATGAGTTCAACGGGTAACCTTGCTGCTTACCAACAAAACCTGATTTCAGAACGGAAGTTGCTCCCAAATCAATCAATTTATTAGTAGTATAAGTTATAGTCCCTCCAATATGATATTGTACAGGTCCTATTTTGTCCGACCACGTCATGTTTCCTTCCCATCCTTTAGCCTCAAACTTTCCAAGATTCATCGTTGGGGCATTATCTCCCAACACACCCGGATACTGGGCATCAATCAACATATTATTATTTTTCTTCATAAATAACTCTACAGTACCAGTCAGTCGGTTATTGAAGAATCCGAAGTCCAGCCCCAAGTTATAACTATGAATACGTTCCCAAGTACGGTCTGTAGTTACAATCTTCCCATTCGTATCAATAGTCGAAACTTTTCCAGAGCCAATATATGCTCCGCTAGACGAAGAAAAATTATACAACTGAGTACCATCGTAACGATCTACGCCACTTTGATTGCCCAATACACCATAAGACAGTCTCAGCTTTAAGTTACTGACCAAAGAAGATAACGGCTGCATGAAGCTTTCCTCACTCAAACGCCATCCTCCAGATACTCCCCAAAAGAATTGCCAGCGATTTTCGGGACGGAACTTTGAAGAACCGTCATATCGCAGATTGCCTTCCACCAAATAACGTTGTTTATAATCATAGTTCAAACGTCCGAAATAGGACATCATTGCCTCATGCCATTTTGCAGGCTTACTGTCTCCATCTTTTATCAGAACTTCTCCGGCACCATTTGGTATCTCTAAAGACGGATTGATATCTTTTACAGATACAAAAGTATATTTATACTGTGTGTAATTATACTGTGTACCAGCCATTGCACTCAGATTATGTACTTCCGCCAATGTTTTGTGCCAATTCAGGTAACCGGAAACCATATAGTAGTCTGTTCTTGAAAAAGAATCAGAGTATTTACTCTTTTCCTGAGTAGGTTCTGTCGCCAACAATTTAGTGCCTGCATAATTATACCAATCAATAGATTTCTCTACTTTCTCACGTGTAGCGGTTGAAGTGTTATAGCCCACATTGACAACGGCATCCAGATCCGAATATATCTTCCAGTTCAACGATTCGCTGATATTGATAGCCGAAACCTTCAGTTTATTGTCTCCACCTTCCTCAGCCCACCAGTTCAATGCACGCCACGTTCCCCATCCATAGGGACGTCCGTCGATAGTAGAAGCAGGCAAACCCGGTTGTGGGGAAGACTGGGAAAGAACTTTCCCTATCATACTGGGAGATACTTGATCCTGACGGTTATAACCGATACTAGATGTCAACATCACAGCATCCGATAGCTTAAATTGGTTGTTCAAACGCATATTGTAACGTTGATTGTTATTATTTCCCCATTTCAAGGTACTGTTGTCATACATATATCCCAGTGACAAACGAAACAAGTTTTTCTCTGTACCTCCCGAGACACTGAGGTCATGTTGTGTAGACCATGAATTTCCCCATAAAATATCCTGCCAGTCATTATCCATAAAGACAAAGTCTTCCACATCCTTGAATCCTTCGGGAATCGGGTGTGCACTATGACTCAAATCAATGTACTGGTTCTTATACAATTTGGCTAGTCTGGCATAGCGAATCCAGTTTGAATCAGAATAGCCATCATTAGTCTGAGCAGTAATCACTGCATCCGCCCATTGATCCAACGACATCAATTCCGGTTGAAGCCCTACCACTTTTCCAGTAAAAGAACCATTATACTGGACAACAGTTTTACCCGCTTTTGCCTTCTTCGTTGTAATCAATACAACACCTCCCGCTGCTTTCGATCCATATATAGCAGCCGAAGCATCTTTCAGGAAGTTGATAGATTCAATGTCATCCGGATTCAAATTACGCATACCGTTGATACCGTCACTATATTCCACACCATCTACAATAATGAGTGGATCAGTAGAGTTGGATGAAGACGCTCCACGAAGTTTCATACCCCAACTCTCATCTCCAGGAGCTCCGGAATTACGAGTGATAAGTACTCCGGGCACAGTGCCCTGCATTGCCTGCAACGGGCTTGACATCGTACCTTTATTTTCCAGTTGTTTGGCTCCTACAACGGTTACAGCACCTGTTAAAGATTCCTTTCTCTGAGTACCATATCCTACAACCACCACTTCGTCCAGTACTTCAGTGTCTTCTTTCATTATAATCTTCCGCAATTTAGGATCGGAAGCCGGAAGTTCCATTGATTTAAAACCAATATACGAAATAACAATCACAGCATTCGGAGAACTTACATTTAAAGAGAAATTCCCATCAATATCAGAAATTACTCCATTCGTAGTTCCCTTCTCGAGTATACTTGCACCAATAACAGGTTCTCCCGTCGCATCCACAACCTGACCTTTGACTTGTTTTTGAGACTGTGCTATAGTCCTGCTATCATTAACATTTGCATAAGCCCATGTCCGGGAAGCCGGACACAGCATCAACATCAGTCCTAAAGCAACTATGACCGCCTTATTAGGTTGCGAATTAAAAATTAATCCTCTTCGTTTCATAAAATTAAATTTGAGGTTTAAAAA
>ERZ773190.2127-NODE-2127-length-16404-cov-3.812710_pt1 | contig 16404 bp, 15 predicted proteins | sample MGYA00511111_ERZ773190 | MGnify/ENA primary metagenome ERZ773190 (study PRJEB29015, sample SAMEA2737777) | human gut metagenome | biome: human gut; feature: human-associated habitat; material: faeces | place: China | collected 2012 ... | reverse complement strand
TGTTTTTTTGCTGTTTTTATTATATATTAAGCAAAAACTAAAATGGTGTAATTCAACGTAGAACGCTGTTTTCACGACGCAGAATGTTTGTTTTTGCAAAAAAAAAAGACAATTATCCTTTTTTTATTGATAATTGTCTTTTTTTATATTTTTTATTGTATAATAATTAAATTGGAAAAGAAAGGAGATTTTAAATGGATTTGTCAGTTATAGTTAATGGAGTAATATCATTATTTTTAATAATATTAGTAGGGGTATATGCTGCTAAGAAAAGAATAATAACTAAAGAAATAAATAAAGGTTTAACTAATATTCTTCTTAAAATTACATTACCATGTCTTGTAGTATCATCATTTATATTTGATTTAAGTGACGAGTTAAAAGATAACATTATTAGATGTTTTATATATAGTCCATTGGTTTTAATTATTTCAATAGTTATATCGTATATACTTCTTATACCAATCAAAGGTGAAAAAAAGATAATAATACAATTTGCAAATGTGTTTTCTAATTGTGGATTTATTGGCTTTCCTATAGTGTTTAGTATATATGGAAATGAAGGAGTAATATATGCTTCTATATTTAATTTATTTTTTACTGCTTTTTTACTGCTCCTCTTCCGGAACTACGATTTTAAGCGCCTGTTTCGCGTTCTTGATGCAGACACTATCGTGTTCCCCACCGAACTCTCCATCCAGCGTCCATGGGATCTCTTCCACTGATTCAAAATGGATCTCACCTGTCTTAAATGAATAAATGTGCTTCGTATTGATCTGGCTGCTTAGAAGCGCCCCAATGATCTCCTGAAGCGCGAGCGGGTTCTTCGGTGTCCGGATCAGGGTAACCTCAAATTCTCCGTCATCAAAAACCACATTCTTCCCGATCATATTACGGAAACCGCCAACAGATCTGGAATTCGTCACCATACCATAAATAAATTCGTCCTCAATCGTTTCTCCGTCATGTGTCACTTTTAATTTATATGACGGGATATCAAAAATTCTGGTTGCTCCTTCCAGCACATATGCCAGATGTCCCAGAACATTCTTCATTTCCTGCTTTGTCTCATAAGATACATCCGTGAAGAGTCCGAATGCTGCAATGTACACGAACACATCTCCGTTAAACCGTCCGATATCACAGGGAAATTCTTTTCCCCCTGCAGCTGTACTTGCCGCCTGGAGAAGATTCTTCGGGATATGGAGACTGCTCGCAAAGTCGTTGGTCGTTCCTGTCGGGATGTAACCGACCGGAATCTTTTTTTCTCTCTTCATCATTCCGGTTACGACCTCATCAAGTGTTCCGTCACCACCACTGCAGATCACACGGTCATACTCCTCTGTAAATGTCTTTACTTTATAATAAGCGTCTTTATATTTCTGCGTCGGATATACAACCACTTCATATCCTGCTTTTACAATAATGTCAATAATATCAGAAAGCTTCGGTTTTAAAAGTCCCTTTCCTGCATTCGGATTATAAATAAACAATGCTTTTTTCATACGTCCGTCCTCCTGTTATCTGTTTTTTTCTCTATAAGGGCTGTCCCCACAGCTCCTTACGGATACATGCATTATAGCATAAAGAGCCTGCTTTCGGCAGACTCTTCAAAGTTTTATGCAATTATCTGTTCTTAACGTTCACAAGAAACCTTTCGATACCAGCTGCTGCTTCCTTTTCATCTGTTCCGTTCGCAACAACGGTGATTTCCTCTCCCGGCATCAGTGTCAGACTCATCATCCCCATAATGCTCTTTGCATTGACTTGCTTCTGGTCAACTTCGATATATACCGAACTTGAATACTGACTAGCTTCCTGAACAAGAAGTGCAATCGGTCTGGCGTCTAATCCCTCGGACAATTGAATCTTAACAGGTTTTTTGATCATAATGTTCCTCCTTGCTTAGCCCTTATCTCTTCCGCCATTTCACTTAACTTGCGCAATCTGTGGTTCACTCCGGACTTGCCTACCGGATTTTGCAGAAGTGCGCCTAACTCTTTTAAAGATGCCTCCGGATATGTAAGTCTTGTAAGGGCCATGTCCTTCAATCCTTCCGGCAGCTTATCGAGTCCTTTTGTTTCCTCAATATACCTTATATCGTCAATCTGCTTTACAGCAGCGGAAACCGTTTTATTGATATTCGCAGTCTCGCAGTTCACTTTTCGATTCACCGTATTCCTCATATCTTTCAATATACGGATATTCTCCAACTCCATCAGTGACTGATGTGCCTCCATCACATTCAGCACATCCACGATCTGAGCTCCTTCTTTCAGATAAACCACAAATGATTTCTTCCTTGATACAATCTTTGCGTCCAGAGCAAAGCATCTCATTATCTTCTGAATCTGCTGCGCTTTTCCCATCGACGCACAGACAATTTCAAAATGATAGGACTTCTCCGGGTCGCTCATGGATCCCGATGCAAGAAAAACGCCACGCAGGAAAGACCGCTTACAGCAAGTCTCCTGAATCACGACATTCTTTACTACAGAAAGCTCTTCTTCCACGTCTCCATAAGGATTGAGCAGTTTTGCCGCCTGAAGCACCCTGATAGCATCTTCGTGTTTTTTTACAACTATATAATAGTAGCTGCTGCCTTTTTCCCGGTTCACCCGAATAGCGATATCAACCACTATATTAAACGTTCTTCTCAATAAAGTAAAGCTTTTTCTTGCAACTGCCAGATTTTCCGTATGAATCTTAAGTGCTGCATGACCTCTGCTGTCGATCATGACAGCCCCACACATGCTGATGATCGCTGCAAGTTCTGCAATCTGGCAATGTCTTGCAGGACTTAGCTGACGCGATATTTCTTCTTTAATATTTCCAGAAAAAGACATACTATCACCTATTTTGCTTTCGTAATTGCATCTTTCTCGATATCACGATGCTCTTTTCTTACACCGTACTCTTTCTCTGCCACAGACAGCCGTTCATACAACTCATTGGCAAGTGTCACGGAGCGGTGTTTTCCGCCGGTACATCCGATTGCGATCACAAGCTGGTTCTTTCCTTCTGCAACATAGTTCGGAATCAGGAACTCAACCATGTCGACCAGCTTCTTCAGGAATTCTTTTGAAATATCGTTATTCATCACGTAATCCCTGACCGGCTTGTCATTGCCACTCTGCGGGCGAAGTTCATCAATATAATACGGATTCGGAAGGAATCTGACATCAAATACCAGGTCTGCATCACTCGGAATTCCATATTTAAATCCGAAAGATAACACAGTAATGTACAAATTCTTGTATTCTTTATTCTCGGCAAAAATACGGTTCAGTTCACTGCGCAGCTCCCTGGTCAGCATCCGGCTTGTATCCAGGATATAATCTGCCCTTTCTTTTAAAAAGGCAATTTTCTTACGTTCTTTGGCAATCCCGTTCTCAATTCTACCGCCCTTTGAGAGTGGGTGGTTCCTTCTTGTCTCTTTATATCTTTTCACCAGTGTATCATCATTCGATTCAAGGAAAAGAATCTCCAGTGGTATCTTGGCTTTTTCAAGTTCGTCCAGAACCTGGTCCAGTGCACGTAGATTCTGTCCACTGCGAATATCAAGTCCCAGAGCGATTTTCGTGATCTCACCATTTGGAACGATCAAAAGTTCTGTCAGTTTTGTCATTAAAGGAATCGGCATATTATCCACACAGAAATATCCCATGTCTTCCATCATTTTCAAAGTTGTACTTTTCCCTGCTCCGGACATTCCCGTTACAATTACGAATCTCATCCCTAAAATTCTCCTATTTGTTTCACTTCCGGTTCCATCGTAACACCGGTATCTTCTTTCACTTTCGCTGTTACCTGCCGGATCAGCTCCATCACATCAGCCGCCGTCGCATTTCCTTTATTGATCACAAATCCACTGTGCTTTTCAGAAACCTGTGCTCCACCTACTGTAAATCCTTTCAGACCACTGTCCTGGATCAGTTTTCCTGCAAAATATCCTTCCGGACGCTTAAAGGTGCTGCCTGCACTCGGATACTCCAGCGGCTGCTTTGATACCCGCTTCTGACGGAGGTCATCCATCTGCGCTTTTATTTCTTCTTTTTTGCTTTCTGTAAGCGAAATCACGGCACCCAAAACGATATATCTTTTCTCCAGGATAATGCTTGTACGGTATCCGAGTCCCAGTTCTTCTGCCGGAAGCTCCATGATCTCGCCCTCTTCTGTCATAACCCTGACACTCGTCAGTACATCCTTCATCTCTCCGCCATACGCGCCGGCGTTCATCACAACCGCTCCGCCAAGCGTTCCCGGAATACCTGCTGCGAACTCAAATCCGGTCAGTGCTGCATCAAGTGCTGCATTTGCAATCTGCGCAAGCGAACATCCTGCCTGCGCCGTGATCTGATTTCCTTCTACCTGAAATGTTCCCATACTCTTATAAAGCTGGATGATCGCTCCTCTGAAGCCTTTGTCTCCAACCAGAAGGTTGCTTCCATTTCCTACTATATATATAGGTATCGAAAATTCCCGGCACACCCGAATTGTCTCTGCCAGTTCCTTTTCATTCGATGGCATGATAAAATAATCTGCCGGACCACCGATCCGGAAGGTTGTATGCTTCTTCATCGGTTCATCCTTCTGTATTTTGGCTGCATCGACCACATTATACAAACATGTCTCAAAATTCTGTTCCATTCTCTTCTCCTAGTATCTATAAATATTCTATGCCATTCTTCTTTTTTTATTTAACAGGAAATTGCCATTGGACCTCCTGCCAAATAGAAGTTACTACGTGCCAAAGCACGTTTTAATATCATCCTCATATGACGTAAGTGCAAAAATAAATTTTGGCACTTACATCATATGATACACCAAAAAATATGCAAGTTCAACGCGCTCTTGCAAAATTAAGTGAAATGCGATATAGTAAGGCATAACATAGAAATTTTATCAATATTTTCAAAAAGGAGTGATTTTTAACTGTGGACTCGAGTGTCTCGCAAATACTTATTTTGCTAGTCCTGCTGCTCTTATCCGGCATATTTTCGTCAGCCGAGACAGCACTTACAACCTACAACAAAATCCGGATGCGTGCCCTTGCAGACGAGGGTAACAAGCGTGCCAGCACCGTACTTGCCGTAACTGAGAATTCAGGTAAAATGCTTAGCGCGATCCTCATCGGCAACAACATTGTTAATACTGCGGTAGCTTCCCTTGCCACCACAATCGCATACCGCCTTGGTGGAACCGCCGTCGCGATCGCAAGTGGGCTTATGACGCTTCTCATCATCCTTTTCGGAGAGATTACTCCGAAGACGATGGCAACCATTCATGCTGAGAAGATGTCTCTTTTCTACGCACCGGTTATCAATATTTTCATGAAGATCATGACTCCGTTTATCTTCATTGTAAACGGTCTCTCCACCGGTCTTCTGATGCTTCTTCGCATCGATCCGAATGCCAAAGACAATACCATGACCGAAGCTGAACTCCGAAGTGTGGTAAATGTCAGCCATCAGGACGGCGTGATCGAATCAGATGAAAAAGAGATGATCTACAATGTGTTTGATCTCGGTGATGCCATTGCCAAAGACGTCATGGTTCCCCGTGTCAACGTAACTTTTGCTGATATTGACAGCAGTTACGACGAACTGATCGACCTGTTCCGGGAAGACAAATTCACCCGTCTTCCGGTTTACCAGGAGACAAAAGATAATGTTGTCGGAACGATCAATATGAAAGATCTTCTTCTTTATGACAGTAAGAAAAGTGAGTTCCAGATTAAAGACATTCTCCGTGAAGCCTACTTCACTTATGAATACAAGAGCATTTCCGAGCTTCTTGTTGAAATGCGCCAGGCCTCTTTCAATATCGCAATTGTCCTGGATGAATACGGTGAAACATCCGGTCTGATCACCCTGGAAGATATCCTTGAAGAGATTGTTGGCGAAATCCACGATGAATATGATGAGAATGAAGAAGAAAATATCAAAGCGGTAGGCAAACACGAATATATTATTGAAGGTTCTACCAATCTTGACGATCTCAATGATTCCCTGGATCTGAATCTGGAATCGGAAGATTATGATTCTCTCGGAGGCTTTATCATCGAAAAGCTGGATCGTCTTCCAAAAGCCGGTGACTCTGTTTCCACCGAAGACGGAATCCGTATGGTCGTAGAAAAGCTCGATAAAAACCGGATTGAGACAGTTCATCTGTATCTTCCGGAGAATTACCGCGAACATACGTCTGACTCGTTGGAAACTGACGACTAAGCAGACCTCCCGGGAAGAAATCCTGACAGATTTTTTCTTTATATTTTGCAGGATATACAATAATTTCAGGGCAGCCCAAAGTGGACTGCCTTTTTCTTTTTCGGATTTCGTTATTTTTTAAACAATTTTTTTAAGAAATATTGGTTTTTTATTGATTTTATTGCGTAATTATGTATAATTATGGTAAATGGGTGAAGAATTTTACTTCATCAGATGATAAAATCTGCGCTCACAGCTTTTATCATTTAACCATTTAACTAGAATTAGGAGAAAGAGGTTAATTGCAATGGCAGAAATCAATTTAAGCAAGTATGGTATTACTGGAACAACAGAAATCGTGCACAACCCTTCTTACGAATTACTGTTTGAAGAAGAAACAAAAGCAGGTCTTGAGGGATTTGAAAAAGGTCAGGTCAGCGAACTTGGTGCTGTGAACGTAATGACAGGTGTATACACCGGACGTTCCCCTAAAGACAAATTCATCGTAGTTGATGAAAACTCTAAAGACACTGTATGGTGGACTTCAGACGAATATAAGAATGACAACCATCCGGCTTCACAGGAAGCATGGGAAGCTGTAAAGGAGATCGCCAAGAAAGAACTTTCTAACAAGAAACTTTATGTTGTAGATGCATTCTGCGGCGCTAACAAAGATACACGTATGGCAATCCGTTTCATCGTTGAAGTTGCCTGGCAGGCTCATTTTGTAACAAACATGTTCATCAAACCAACAGCTGAAGAACTTGAGAACTTCGAACCAGACTTTGTAGTATACAACGCTTCTAAAGCAAAAGTTGAAAACTACAAAGAACTTGGACTTAACTCTGAAACAGCTGTTTTATTCAATATCACAAGCAAAGAACAGGTTATCGTTAATACATGGTACGGCGGAGAGATGAAGAAAGGTATGTTCTCTATGATGAACTACTTCCTTCCACTTAAGGGAATTGCTTCCATGCACTGCTCAGCTAACACAGACCTCAACGGAGAGAACACAGCAATCTTCTTCGGTCTTTCAGGAACAGGTAAGACAACACTTTCCACAGATCCTAAGAGACTCCTCATCGGTGATGACGAGCACGGCTGGGATGACAACGGAGTATTCAACTTCGAGGGCGGCTGCTACGCTAAAGTTATCAACCTTGATAAAGAATCCGAGCCGGATATCTACAACGCGATCAAGCGCGATGCTCTTCTCGAGAACGTAACACTTGATAAAGACGGTGTGATCGACTTCGCTGACAAGAGCGTAACCGAGAACACCCGTGTATCCTATCCGATCGACCATATTAAAAATATCGTTCGCCCGATCTCCGCAGGTCCGGCAGCTAAGAACGTGATCTTCCTCTCCGCAGATGCATTCGGTGTACTTCCGCCGGTATCCATCCTGACTCCGGAGCAGACAAAGTACTACTTCCTGTCCGGTTTCACAGCAAAGCTTGCTGGTACAGAGCGCGGAATCACAGAGCCGACACCGACCTTCTCCGCTTGCTTCGGTCAGGCATTCCTGGAGCTCCATCCGACAAAATACGCGGAAGAGCTTGTTAAGAAGATGGAAAAGAGCGGCGCTAAGGCATACCTCGTTAACACAGGCTGGAACGGAACCGGCAAGCGTATCTCCATCAAAGATACCCGTGGAATCATCGACGCGATCTTAAACGGCGATATCTTAAACGCACCGACAAAGAAGATCCCGCACTTCAACTTCGAAGTTCCGACTGAGCTTCCGGGCGTTGATTCCAAGATTCTCGACCCGCGTGATACATACGCAAACGTTGCTGACTGGGAAGAGAAAGCAAAAGACCTCGCAGGCAGATTCGTCAAGAACTTTGCAAAATATGAGAGTAACGAAGCTGGTAAAGCCCTCGTTGCCGCTGGCCCGCAGATCTGATCGTCTTACTGATTTAGCTTTATAAGCTGATAAATGTCAGAGGACACTGCATGTAACGTGCAGTGTCCTCTTTTTGCATCTTATCACTATTACGATCCTTAACATTCTGAGCCAGCAGGATCCGCTCCTACTATAAGCTGGTCTTTCCTGTTCAGCGCTCTCTACTCCGCATGTGCCGCCGTCTTAAGCGCCAGCCGTACCAGATCATCCATGGACTGGGCATGTTCCCGCTCTGGAAGGTCCACAAAGATCTCCTGTCCGTTCTCGTCATAGCGGATTCCTGTTGTGATTCCCACCATCATCAGAGCCCGGCATCCAAACTCTGCTGCCGCCGTATAAAATGCGCAGCCCTCCTGTTCAGAGCACAGCATACCGTACTTCTTCCACATCTTCGACTTATAATTTTCGTCGCGGTAAAGTCTGTCGTTGCAGACCGTTCCGCCCACGTACGTCACGAGATGTTCCTCATCCGCAATGCGTTTCGCGGTGCTCAAAAGCCCGAAATCTGCCACCGGTGAGAAATGTCCGTTGAACATGTTGTCGTTGATTCCGCTGGTGGTGCTGACCGCCTGGGACAGGACGATATCGAAGTTTTTCATATCGTCCTGATAGCCGCCGGAGGTACCTGCACGCACCAGGATCTTACAGCCATAATCCCTGCAGAGCTCCGTGGCGTAGATCAGCATGGACGGTCCGCCCATTCCGACTGCCATCACAGATACCCGTACTCCCTCAAACATTCCCGTATAGCAGTACGCACACCGCACATCATTCACAAGCACCGCATCTTCCAGATAATGTTCCGCGATATACTTCGCCCGGTTCGGATCTCCTACCAGGACGATCCGCTCAGAAATTTCGCCGACTTCGGCATGATTATGCATCGTCATCTGTATTCACGCTCCTTTTTCTTTCATATGTATATACTACCATAATTTCACCGGATTGTCTGCCGGAAACCATGGTTACTCCACTTTCAGCGCATTCGGATAGATCTTTTTCAGCACCTCATCCCCATAATGCTCATCCATCACCTGCTGCCAGGCGGAATCCGCGGGGATCCCCTTTTCCCTCTCACTGCTTCGCACAAGGGCCAGCCCGGAGACCGCCATGTCCACGCAGAAAAATATCAGGAGAAGCCATGTCGCTGCCTTTCCGAAGTTTATCGGAATCTTCTCGATCCAGGCGGACATTACCGGGTAGATACCCTTGATCCATGCCACAGCCGCAATTCCCCAGAAAAAGCAATACAAAAGATTGATCCGCCCGCCAAGGTTAAACGGAATCTTACTGTAGTCCCAGAAAACTTTTCCGAAGACGATTTCGGTGAAAACGCTGCAGAGGTATTCGTAGGCACCGCCGAGGAAGGTTCCGAAGGCGAATAAAAAGCCATCGGAGCGGTTTCTGTAATTATAGAGGAACCAGGTGGCGAGGGCGATGGCGAGGCCCCAGACGATGCTGAACGGTCCCCAGACAAAGCTGCTGCGGCTCATCCACACGCCCGCCGTCACCCGGCAGAAGATCGTCTCCACGATATCTCCGAGGAACGCGCCGACTACCAGAAGCAGCGCGATCTTGTAAAAACAAAGGCCGTAGGCGAATATCGTCTTTCTCTGCTCAGCCTCCGCCTGGAGCTCCTCCCGATATACCGCCTCCGGGTAGGCGTTCTGGATACGGCGGTCCACCCAGCCATAGATCTTCCGCTCAAGCCTTGAGCTCACACCTGTGAGCCAGGAATCCACGCCTTCCCACTGGCGGATCCTGCGGCTTCTGCCGGATAAGATACATAAGGTCGCCGTGACATCCATCGCCAGCACAGCCGCCAGAATCCACACGATCAGATGCCCCGGAGTCCGCGGGAGCATCCGGAATACCCGCACCAGGACCGGTGCACCCCACCGCATCGTAGCGGCGCCAAGAACGCCCCATACGATAGACACCGGCACACAGATATATCCGTCCAGGTTCCATTTCATGTGGGAATAATCCCACCACCGCTCATGGTACATCCTCTCGATCACATGGCCAGCGATCCACTCCGCCAGAGTCGAAAAGATCATACTGCCGAGAAACAGCCAGATTCCATGCAGTTCCCGGCAGACAACAAGCATCGCGGTTCCCGTAATACCGTAAAGCACGCAGAACGGCCCATTCACGAGCCCTCTGTTTACAAACCGTCTCTGCCGCACTGCCGCTGTCACCGTCTCGAGGACCCAGCCGAAAAAGCTGAACGCAAAGAACAGCCACAGTCGCTCAAATCCTGTATACCCCATATTTTGTACCTATCCTCTCCTGATTTTTCTTTTGTTTTCCCGGAAGCATTGCCTCATTTGTGCATCTGTTCCCAGAATACTGTCCTCCGCTTTTTCATTCCCTTATTTTCCATCCTGCTTCTATAAAAAGCAGAGCATGTATCCAGATATTTTACCACATTTCTTCTTCATATAGAATATGTTTCTTTTATTTCGTTTTTTCAAAGTTTTCCTATTTAAATAAGGACATCTGTTTTCCATTCATGTTCCCAAACCGCTGCCCCAATCCCTCGTCCGTTTCATTTTTCTCTCCTCTTTCCCCCCTTCTTTAGAAAATATTTTCAACCTGACCTTTTTCTGCATTTTTATGGATTTCTACCAAATTTTCTTAATTGATTTCCAATTTTTTTCTCATAATAAATTGTTCATATTTCCATAATTATATGTTATACTAAATAAGTTCGTGTTACGCGGACAAATACAATTTTATATCAAAGGAAGGTTTCTTATGGAAAACACCAAGAAAATCGACTGGTACACCCTGGCCTTCATGGCATTCTCCACGGTTTGGGGATTCGGAAACGTGCTGAATGGCTTCGTTTACTTCAACGGAGTACAGGTAATCTTCAGCTGGGTTCTGATGTTCGCTCTCTATTTCGTGCCTTATGCCCTGATGGTAGGTGAGCTCGGCTCCGCTTTCAAGCAGTCCGGCGGCGGCGTCAGCTCCTGGATCCACGAAACGATCGGCCCGAAATGCGCTTATTACGCTGGCTGGACTTACTGGGCTTGCCATGTAACTTACATCGCAAGTAAAGGAAGCGGCGGATTAAAGGCATTAAGCTGGATGGTATTCCAGAATGGCTCCACTTACGACACATTCCCGACGATCGCTGTACAGATGGCAACACTCGCTGTCTTCCTGTTCTTCTGCTGGGTTGCAAGCCGCGGCTTAAACCCGTTAAAGAAATTAGCAACGATCGCTGGTTCCAGTATGTTCGTAATGTCCATCCTGTTCATCTTAATGATGTTCGCAGCTCCGGCAATCAACCCGAACGGCGGTTTCGTATCTGCTGATTACACAGTAAAAGGTCTGATCCCGCAGTTCAACGTGAACTACTTCACATCCCTCTCCATCCTTGTATTCGCAGTCGGCGGATGCGAGAAGATCTCCCCTTATGTAAATAAGGTAAAAGATCCGTCCAAGGGATTCCCGAAGGGTATGATCATGTTAGCCGTTATGGTTATGGTCTGCGCGATCCTCGGAAGTATCGCGATGGGCATGATGTTTGATCCGGCTGTCATCAACGAGAGCACAGACAGCTTCAAGTCCTACGTTTCCAACGGCGCTTACTGGTCCTTCCAGAAGCTCGGTGAGTACTATCATGTTGGCAACCTCCTGCTCGTTATCTACGCAGCATGCAACGCCATCGGTCAGTTCTCCACACTTGTATTAAGTATCGACGCTCCGCTTCGTATACTTCTTGACAACGAGGATGCAAGACAGTTCGTTCCGTCCGGCCTCTTAAAGAAGAATGAGCATGGCGCATACATCAACGGTATCAAGATGGTTATCTGCTTATCCGGCAGCATCATCCTGATCCAGTCCTTCGTACCGGGTGCTGCATCCGTTCTGACTCAGTTAAACAAACTGAATTCTGTAACCATGCCGCTTCGTTACTTGTGGGTATTCGCAGCATACATTGCTCTCAGAAAATCCCTCAACAAGTTCAACCCGGAGTACAAATTTACAAAGAACCAGACAATTGCCCTTGTTGCAGGCGGCTGGTGCTTCTTCGTAACCGCAGCTTGCTGTCTCCTCGGAATGTATGTTGAAGGCGATATCGCTTCCACAGCATTAAATGTAATCACACCGGTAGTGCTCACAGCACTTGGTCTGATCTTACCGGAGATCAAAAAGCGGGAAGTTGCAAAGGCAAAATAATTTATTTCAATGACAAAAAGACTCTGGAGTATTCTGATCAAAAATATCAGAATTCCAGAGTTTTTTTCAGTTCATTTCAATTTACACTTCCTCGATCCGATGCAACTCCCACACTCTCACATTCACCGGTTCCACGGCGCCGCCGCAGTATGGGCAGACGCGATCGCCAAGACCGGCAATCGGTGCGCCGCAGTGGGGACAATTGACACCAATAGCAGTCTCGCCAGCGCGTATCTTTGTGATATCCTGGATGTAGACCAGCTCCATATTGAAGCGGTGCTGTTCTTTTTCCTGCTCCACATTTTTCTTTTTATCCGGCGTCTTTAATGTGTGCAGGTACTCCACCGCGGACTGGATCCGGATCCGGCATTTTCCCGGATCTTTGTCGTATCTGGAGATCTCCGTCTGATGGACATGGATCGCGTCAAATTCTTCCCGGATCTCCTTCTCCTCCATCTCCTCGATCTTCAGCCGCACCTGATCCTTTAAGGACACAGACACCTTTCCGAGATAAGAGAGATCCTGGTGTTCCAGTGCCTCCAGATAGCCCTTTAACTGATTCTCACACCTCTGTTTCCACTCCGGCCAGTGAAACTCCGGGAAATCCTTCTCGATCCGCGGAAGTTCCACCCTCGTCATTCCGGACACCGACTTCGGTGTATCGTCCTCCAGCGCTTCCTGACGTTTCAGCCCTTCGATCAGACTCGAGGTTCCGAAAAATTCCCGCGAAATCTGCCGGATCTTAAACATCACAAAAAAGAGAGCTCCGATCAGACCCAGCCCAGTCACGATCGCAACGATGAGGATCGCGTTTCCTGCTGTCATATCGTTTCCTCCTACTGTAAGGAATCCTCCAAACAGACCCCTTTCGTTATCGTGGTTTCACCATGTATTTTCAACTGCTGACCACATAGACAAAGCAGGGCGACCAGCCGGAGTTCTACTCCAACCGCCGCCCCAGGATCATCCATTATTTATTTAAATAATCGATCGCAGTCTGTGCTAACAGGGAAGAACCTCTCCAGAGGATATCCTCGTCCACATCAAAACGGCTGTTATGTAACGGCCATACCGGATCCTGATCCTGTTTAGCGGTACCGAGCCATACAAACGCGCCTTTCTTCTCTTTCAGATAGAAGGAGAAGTCCTCCGCCGGCATTGCCGGGAGTTTTACATCCACAACATCATCTTTGCCGAAAAGCTTGATTGCTGTATTGCGGATCAGCTCAGCGTCCTCCTCATGATTTACAAGTGCCGGATAGCCATGACCATAGTTGATATCAGCAGTTGCGCCGGACTGTAAGCAGAGACCATCGAGAGTCTTTCTCATGGAATCCTCGATCATCGCGCGGGTGTCCTCATTTAATGTACGAACGGTTCCGTCCAGTGTACAGTCACCTGCGATAATGTTGTATCTTGTTCCTGCGTTAAAAATACCGAATGTCACAACAGCATTGTCAAGCGGATCAACTTTTCTGCTGACGATGGTCTGTGCAGCCATAACGAACTGGGAACCGAGAACAACAGCGTCAATACCCTGATTCGGTTTTGCGCCATGGGCAGTCTTACCATGGATATTGATCGTAAAGTGGTCTGTTGCAGCCATTAACGGACCTGCCTTCACCCCGATCTTGCCGTGCGGAAGATCCGGCCATACATGAAGACCGAATACAGCTTCCACATCATCCATATATCCGGAATGGAGCATTCCTCTGGATCCGCCAACCGGAGACATCTCCTCCGCAGGCTGGAAGATCAGTTTCACCGTTCCGGCGATCTCTTCTCTTCTCTCGCAGAGAAGCATTGCAGCGCCAAGAAGACCCGTCATATGGTTGTCATGTCCGCAGGCATGCATAACACCGTCATTCTGGGATTTATAAGGAACCTCATTCATCTCCTGGATCTGTAATGCATCCATATCCGCACGGAGAGCAACGACTTTACCCGTTTTCTTTCCCTTGATAACTCCGACTACACCGTATCCGCCGACATTTTCATATACTTCGTCGCATCCCATCTCCTTCAGATACTCTGCTACCTTCTTTCCGGTTCTTTCCTCATGCTGGGAAACCTCCGGGTGCATGTGAAAATCTCTTCTGATTTCAGATAATTTCGGCATGAAAGCCTTTGCTGACTCCGTAATTGTGCCCATTTTTATGTCCTCCTTATTTTTGAAGTCTTAACAAAAAGAACCCGGTGACAGTCCGTCTCCGGGTTCTTCTGAGTTCTCTGAATTATAAACCAAGAGCCTCTTTAACTTTAGCAACGATATGAACACCGATGTCCTTAGAAGCATCTACAGACTGAGCGCCGATGTGCGGGGATACGATGAAGTTATCGCACTCGAACAGCGGGCTTGCGAATGTATCATTACCGGTTAAGCCGCTGCCTGCAAGCTCGTTCTCCATAACGTCTGCTGCGTAGCCGCCGATTCTGCCCTCTTTCAGAGCTTCATACATATCAGCCTCGTTTACGATACCGCCACGGCTCATGTTAAGAACAACAGCGCCGTCTTTCATCTCAGCGATGGATTTCTTGTTGAAGAGATCCTTTGTCTCCGGTGTCAGCGGTACATGGATGGAGATGAAATCAGCAACCTTGATCAGCTCGTCGATAGAAGCCTTTGTTGCGCACTGCTGCTTAAATACGTCGTCCGGAAGGAACGGATCGTAAGCAACGATGTTCATCTTGAATGCACGGCCAAGCTCGCCTACACGCTGACCGATACGGCCGAATCCCATGATACCAAGAGTCTTTCCTCTTAACTCACGGCCTTCGAATTTGTACTTATCCCACTCATGGTTATATTTTACATCGTAGTTTGCTGTAAAGGTACCACGGGAGATGTCTAACATCTTGGAAATTGTTAACTCTGCTACTGCGTTTGCGTTTAAGCCCGGTGCGTTGAATACCTGAATTCCTTTGGATTTCGCATATTCCATATCGATATGGTTTAAACCAACGGAGCAAACGCCGATAACCTTTAAGTTCTTAGCTGCGTCGAGGATCTCTTTGTCGATCTTCGGGTCTACACGCATGATCAGGACATCAACATCACCGATCTCAGCGATAAGCTGCTCTTTGCTGGACGGAAGATTGTCAGCTGTTTTAACGTTCATGCATTTGCTGAGTTCCTCAGCGATACCACCCCATACTTTATCAATGATAAGGCAATTCATAATAAAATTCTCCTTTCAAGAAATGAAATTATTCCCCAAACCCTCAGTGAACAGGAATTACCCTGCTCTCATTATATTTTACAAAACCAAACTAATTTTGTAAAGCATTTTCGCGAATATGTTTTATTTTCTTAATAGCCGTCATGCCGTCAACGCCCTCTCGCAGACGCCAACAACTTAAAAGGGATGCCGTCGGACACACTCCCCGACAGCATCCCCAATATTCAGAACCTAATGCTCTTTATGCAGTTTTCGCAAATCGGAAGCTGTCATATTTGAGGCTCGCTTCAAACTACCAAGCAATACCCTGAGCCATCATAGCATCAGCAACCTTCTGGAAGCCAACCATGTTAGCACCAGCAACCAGGTTGTAACCAAGACCGTACTTCTCAGCGCACTCAGCAGAACCATCATGGATCTCTGTCATGATCTGATGAAGCTTATCATCAACTTCCTTAGCTGTCCAGGAGATTCTCTCGCTGTTCTGGCTCATCTCAAGAGCGGATACAAGAACACCACCAGCGTTAACAGCCTTAGACGGAGCAACAACCATGTTCTTCTGATCCATTAAGAATCTAAGAGCTTCGTTTGTTGTCGGCATGTTAGCAACTTCGATGTAGTACTTGATGTTGTTAGCAACGATTCTCTTAGCCTGTGTAAGGTCTACATCGTTCTGTGTAGCACACGGCATGATGATATCAACTTTCTCGCCCCACGGCTTGTCTCCAGCTACGAACTTGCAGCCGAACTTATCAGCGTAGTCCTGAACTTTGTTACGTCCAGAAGCTCTCATCTCAAGCATGAAGTCGAATTTCTCTTTTGTTGTAATTCCGTCCGGATCGTAGATGTATCCATCCGGGCCAGAAAGTGTAACAGGCTTAGCACCTAACTCAGATAATTTCTGTACAAC
>ERZ773190.2122-NODE-2122-length-16452-cov-3.312679_pt1 | contig 16452 bp, 14 predicted proteins | sample MGYA00511111_ERZ773190 | MGnify/ENA primary metagenome ERZ773190 (study PRJEB29015, sample SAMEA2737777) | human gut metagenome | biome: human gut; feature: human-associated habitat; material: faeces | place: China | collected 2012 ... | reverse complement strand
GATTATTGAAGAGACGCTTGGCGCCGTATCCTCAGAGCGGACGAGCCGTGTGATCGACAATGAGGCGGCAGGAAGTATGGAACGCAGAAAACGAGAGGGCTATTTTTAGTATAATACATAAATTACGAAATATGGAAGTGAGAGGATAACGATGCAAAGCTTATTGAAATTTATTACATGTGGCAGCGTAGATGACGGAAAATCTACATTGATCGGACATATGTTATATGATGCCAAACTGCTTTTTGATCAGGGTTGTTTTTCCTGCGCCCAGGAAACCTGAAATAATGTCTATTCTTGTCATTGATTTAACCTCTTTATCTTGTTGATTCCGTTTATAGTTAGCTGCAAAAGGGCCGAAGTTTATCCTCCGCCCCACACTCACGCTTATTATAGCAACCATAGAACAAAAAATCAAGAGAATTTCCCTTGCTTTTTCTGCATTTCACCATTATAATATATTACATGTCTTTTCTACTTTAACGCGTTGAATGGGCAAATCATTTTACCTATGAATGGGGGATTTTTTTATGAGTGGAACGAAAGAAAAAAAACTCAATCTGCCACAGTCACTGCTTTTGCTGCTGCTGATCATCGTATCCGTCGCAGTCTGTATCCGCCTGAAAACCGGCGGTCCTATGATCGGCCTGTTTGCAAGCTGGATTTTTATCTATCTGTTTTGTAAGATTTTCGGTATTTCTTACGCCAACATTGTTGCCGGCGCATACGATGCCATCCGTATGGTCGTCCCGACGCTCTGCCTTCTGATGGCCATCGGTGTCATGATCGGCACCTGGCTGCAGAGTGGCACCATTGCCACCATCATTTCCTGGGGCTTAAAAATGATTAACCCGTCCTGGCTGCTGCCTCTGACGCTGCTGTTCTGCTCCATTTTGAGTATTGTAACCGGTACTTCCTATGGTTCCGTCGGAAGCGCAGGTGTTGCCATGATGGCGATCGGAAACGCCATGGGTATCCATCCTGGCATGGTAGCCGGTGCTGTCATCTGCGGTGCCATGTTCGGTGACAAATTAAGTCCTCTTTCCGATACCACAAACCTTGCTCCGGCCGTTGCAGATGCAAAACTTGGCGATCATATCCGCTCGATGCTCTGGACCACCCTTCCAACGTATGTGATTACCTTAATTCTTTTTACTATTCTCGGTTTCCAGCAGACCAGCGGAAGCTATACCGAGGGAAGCATTACCGTTTACATCGATGCTTTAAACGGTGAATTCCAGCTCGGATGGATTACCATGATCCCTGCCATCCTGATTATTGTATTGCTCCTCTGCAAAGTAAATGCGATCTCTGCACTTGGTCTTTCCAGCTTCGCTGCCGGATTTGTTTCCTATTTTGTGCAGCACGATACTCTGCAGGACATCATCCGCACAGCTTACAACGGTTACACAACCGCAATCGAAGAACCGGTATTACAATCCATCTTAAACCGCGGCGGCATGGGAAGCATGCTCCAGTACGTAGCCATTATCTGCTTTGCTGTCGGCATGGGCGGCATGCTGGAAAAACTCGGTGTACTGGATCACATTCTTCAGGCGATTGTAAAGAGAATCAACAGCGATGGAAGTATGATCCTGGCAACGATGATTGTCGGTTACGTGACCAGCCTCATCAGCTGCTCCCAGCCGATGGCACACGTTCTGACCGGCCGTCTGATGGCACCTGTCTTTCAAGAGCGCAAGGTTGCACCGGAAATTCTTTCCCGCTGCCTCGAAGACTCCGGAACTATGGCTGGTCCTATGATTCCATGGCATGGCTACGGCGTATACATGGCCGGCACACTTGGTGTTGCATGGTCGGCATTTTTCCCGTACTTATTCCTGCTTTACCTGACCCCGGTTTTCAGTATTTTCTATGGATTTACCGGAATTTCCATTAAGCATCTTCCGGAAACCAAAAACAATGAATCAAAAGAAGAGAAATAAGGCAAAAGCAGAAATCGTAACAGGAAATCATAAACAGAAACAAAAAAAGAAAAGGAAAAGAGAAAGAATGCAGACAAAACTTGTTCTTCTCGGAACCGGCACACCAAATGCGTGTCCGAATGCCAACGGACCTTCCTCCGCTGTCGTGGTCGGTGACCGTGCTTATCTGGTAGATTTTGGCCCTGGCGTTGTCCGCCAGGCCTCAGCCGCCTATTTTAACGGCGTGGATGCCCTGCGGCCGGATCTTCTGACCGTTGCCTTCTGTACGCACCTTCACACAGACCATACCGCCGGATACCCGGATCTGATTTTTACTCCGTGGGTGCTGGAGCGCCCGGTTCCATTGAAAGTTTTCGGGCCAAAGGGCTTACAGCACATGACCGATCATATCTTACAGGCCTATGAAACCGACATTGATTTCCGAATTCACGGTTTCGAAAAAGCAAACGAATCCGGCTACCGCGTTGAGGTAACAGAAATTGAATCCGGCATTGTCTACCGGGATGACCTGGTTACGGTGGAGGCTTTTCCGGTCAGCCACGGAACACTGGAATGCTACGGCTATAAATTCACCACACCGGACCGCACAATCGTCATCACCGGCGATACCGCTCCGCTGGATCTCGTGGCAGAAAAATCGAAAGGCTGTGATATCCTGCTGCACGAAGTGGAATACGCCGCCGGAATCTCCTGCCGCGAACCAAAATGGCAGAAATACCACCGGGAAGTGCATACGTTAAGCACGGATCTTGCCGGTGTTGCAAAAAAGGCAAATCCGAAACTGCTCGTTACGTATCACCGGATTTACCATATGAATGTACAGGATAACCACAAAAACCTTGCCGCCGAGATGGCATGGCGCGATGCCGCGATTCTGGATGAAATCCGGGATGCAGGGTATGACGGATATGTCGTGAACGGAAAAGACCTGGATGTATTTTAAAATACGGGGCAGCGTACCAATTCTGGTTTACGAATTGGTACGCTGCCCCGTTCGTTTTGGGATGAGCCCGGAGACGCTTTCTATTTTCATTTACCCGACTGGCAGATTCTACCATACTCTGCGTTATTTCAGAACTGTTTTTTCTTTGACATTAACCTCCTCAGAACGTATAATCATAGTATTACAACTCTGGCAAAACAGCAGGATTTTCTGCTGTTTGTCGTTACAGGAACCTGATCCGCAGACGGCTTGCACAGTCTGCCTTTCGTTTGCGTTCCAGAAAGGATGTTTTATATGGCAGCTACTACTACGAAACCCGTAAAAAGCGCCGGTAAAATTCCCGGCAGTACCTTGAAAATCATTGCGATGGTCTGTATGCTGATCGACCACACTGCAGCTGTACTTTTCGACCGAATCCTGATTTCCCGCGGTCTTCTGAATGCGGTGAACGCTTCGGACGGAGGCGCATCATTTCTCTCTACCGGAAACACAGCTGTGATTTATTATGCGGATATGATTATGCGCGCAATCGGAAGGATCAGTTTTCCGATTTTCTGTTTTCTGTTGATTGAAGGGTTCATGCATACGCATGATGTGAAAAAGTATGCGCTGAATCTTGGGATTTTTGCACTGGTTTCGGAGATCCCGTTCGATCTGGCATTTGCAGGAAAACCGTTTTATCTGAATTATCAGAATGTATTTTTCACTTTATTTATCGGCCTTGTGATGATGATTTTTCTGCAGAAAATCGATTCAAAAGCGCAAAAAGATGCCGGTGCATGGCAGAGGGCGAACTGGAAGGTTTCGGTTGGCAAGCTGCTGGTGATTGTGGCAGCCTGTGCAGTGGCCACGCTGTTGAAGACAGATTACAGTGCAATGGGAATTCTGACGATTGTGCTGATGTATAATATGAGAAAGAATAAAATGTACTGTATCGGAATCGGGTGTGCGGTGCTTACGCTGTTGAGTCTGAATGAAATCACCTGTTTTCTGGCTATGATTCCGGTGCATTTTTATAACGGAAAACGGGGATTGAATCTGAAGTATCCGTTTTATGCGTTTTATCCGGTGCATCTGCTGGTGCTGTTTGCGATTGCGGCGGTACTGGGGATGGCGGGGGTTGCGGTTGTTTAAAAAACGGACACCCGGAAGTGCACCTGCGCCGCCCCAGGACACAGTCCCAGACGACACAGACGCACTTCCGGGCTGACATTGAGGCGGGAGGGGGAGAGGTCTGGATTTGCTGCGCAAATCGGCGTGAGATTCTACTTAATATACTTCTTAACTTCCAACGGATACCCCAAAAGCTCTTCGCTGCGAATCACTTCAAAATTCTCCGGTTGAAAATCTTTGCGTAACGTCACAGTGTTCAGGCAATGATATCCCAATCTATGATAGAGTTTCATCGCTCCAAAATTTCGCGCAGCTACCTCAAGATAGACAGATTCAGAATACTTTTTTATCTCGGCTTCAACCAGCGCAATCGCATGACTTCCGTATCCGTTTCCCTGGTATTCCGGAAGTACGAAAAGATCTTCGATCCAGTCAACTTCCGCCCCGCGGCTTCCGAGATGCACAAATCCAATGGGGATCTCTTCTTTTAAGATAAAATAAAACACATGCCCTTTGTCTGTCCAGGCAGCAAGATTCTCCGCGGCCTCTTCGTCGGTTATAACATAATCACCATGAGCCAGCCAAAAGCCTCGAATCAGCTCTTTTGCAAGTTGTGCTTCGTTTTCATATTTCTGTAAAGCTATAATTTCATTCATTTTTTCATCTCCCTTGTTTTTTTAACCGAATCAAGTAAGTCCCCACCCACTGCTTATTACTTTTCGCAATGGAAGCAGGGGACTTGCTTGATTCGGTTAAACTATGATATACTCAAATCATCATGATACCAGGCTCAAAAAGCTAATGCAAGCTCGCTTGCAAGAGGATTTTTGAACTCTTGACCTGTCAAAAACATGACGAGGAGTGCAATGATATGAAAAAAGCGACAAATTTGATATCCTTTCTGATTTTAATGATGGTACTGGTCGGCTGTAGCAAAGAAACGGTCCATATCGACTTTCCTTTTGAAGTTGGAGATGTTGAAAATATCGAAATGTACCACTATGCGGGAGCACCGGTATCAGCAGAAAAGAAAATAGTCGTTGCAAAAACTGATATAACAGACTTGTATCATATGTTTGAAAACTTATCATTGACAGACAAACAAGTCGAAGAAAACACAGGCGCAGATGTGACCAGTTTTCGATTTAACCTTTCGGATGGGACAAACTACGAACTGGTTTATGTCTGCAATGGAGTCAAGAATGGAAAGCTGAAATCTTCCACGGGCAATTTTGAATACTTCACAAGTTCAGATATCGGCTCATATTGGTCAAATATGGATCTTGAATCAGTTCCAGTGAAAGAAAGTGAATTGCCGAAGTGGCATAACTGATTCAGCCTCGAAGGACTCCCTGTCATACGCGCTGGGGTGTTTTTATATATGATTCATCTCGTTTCCGTTTCTCATAAATCGCTTCCATCCATTCCAGCACATCCTCTTTGTTCTGCTGAAACGGTTCGCTGTGGCTCAGGAGAAAATACGGCGCACGCACGTTTTTCAGAACTCGGATTTCTGCCAGCAGGCGCTCGGCATTATAAACGGTCTGTCCGTTTTTCTGCGTCGCATATGCCGCATCCCCGAGAAAGCACCACGTCTCATCCACTTCCAATGCAAGCGATCCTTTGGCATGACTCGATGGAATCGGAAATAAATGTAACCACACGTCACCGTCCTGAAACCACGTATCTTCTTCTATCACAGTTCCTGTTTTTGTATAACGAAACGTATTTTTCCCCTGGTAAACCGCTTCGCACGAAATCTCCGACAGATTCCCGATATGGTCGGGATGAAAATGGGATAAAATCACCCGAATTTCTTTTCCTGTCTGTTCTGACTTTTTCTGCAGAATTTCTGAAACCGCAGGATGATTTCCCACGTCATATACCCAGAAAAATGCATCACCCTCGATGATCACAACATTTGCCGAAAGTGGATGTTCTGTCGGTGTAAGATAGGAAATGTGATCGTTGATTGTCTGGATGTGCGGAATCTGTATCGGCTCTTTTCTTTCTTCTTTCATCAAATCAACACCTCTTTTCCTTCGAACACAAAACACAATGACCGACAGATTTAAGAAATCTCTTTCGTTCTCTGCCGGTCATGATATTAATGAAAATTAGTAGCTATCTTATTTTAGAAGCTGAACACCGCCACACCATACGCCGGAAGTGCATATGCAATCCGATATGGCTGGCCATCGCATTCTCCCTCTTTGGCACGGTAGGCTACCTGGCGTTTTTCGGTCGGGCCGCCGTATTTCATATCGGAGCTGTCGAGTATCAGGCGGTACTGTTTTTTGCGCGGTACGCCACACATATAATCCGGACGCTCGACCGGTGTGAAATTGCAGACGAACAACAGGTTGTTTTTTCCTGTCGGTGACCAGCGGACGAAGCTGTAAATGCTGCGGTCGCCGTCGTTGGCATTGATCCACTGGAAGCCTTCGTAGCCGCAGTCGTTCGCGTAGAGTGCCGGGTACTTGCGGTACATTTTCAGCAGGTCACTGAAGAAGGTCTGCAGATGCTGATGCCCCTCATCTGCCAGCAGGAACCAGTCGATCTCGCGTTCCTCGCTCCACTCGCGGAGCTGTCCGAAATCCTGTCCCATGAACAGAAGTTTTTTGCCCGGGTGCCCGAACATGAAAGCATAGCCTACCATCAGGTTCTGGAATTTTTCCTCCAGATCGCCCGGCATTTTGTTGATCATCGAGCATTTCAAGTGGACAACCTCATCGTGCGAGAGCACCAGAATGTAGTTCTCGGAAAATGCATAGGTCATGCCGAAGGTCATCTTGTTATGGTTGTATTTGCGGAAGTATGGATCGAGCTTCATGTAATCGAGGAAGTCATGCATCCATCCCATGTTCCATTTGTAGGAGAAATGCAGGCCGCCGTCCTCTACGCTTCCCGTTACCTTCGGCCACGTTGTGGACTCCTCGGCAATCATGATGACACCTTTGTTTCGTCCGCGCACCAGGGTATTCAGGTGTTTGAAGAACTCGACGGCTTCAAGATTTTCATTTCCGCCGTTCTTGTTCGGCACCCACTGGCCCGGCTCTTTTCCATAGTCGAGATACAGCATCGAAGCAACAGCATCGACACGGAGACCGTCTACGTGGTACTCTTCTACCCAGTAAAGCGCATTTGCCAGCATAAAGTTTTTCACTTCATTTTTGCCGTAATCAAAGATCTTCGTTCCCCACTCCGGGTGCTCGCCCTTTCTCGGGTCGGCGTACTCATACAGCGGCTGGCCATCAAAATCAGCAAGGCCGTGCGCATCTTTCGGGAAGTGTGCCGGTACCCAGTCCAGGATAACGCCGATTTTATTTTTATGCAGATAATCAACAAGATATTTAAACTCTTTCGGTGTTCCGTAGCGGGAGGTCGGTGCGTAATAGCCCGTTACCTGATAGCCCCAGGAACCGTCAAACGGATGCTCTGCAATTCCCATCAGCTCTACGTGGGTATAGCCCATTTTTTTTACGTAATCGGCAAGCGAATGTGCGAACTGAACGTAATTGTAAAATCCGTCCGGGTTGGATTCGGACCACGGATGTTTCATCCAGGAGCCCGGGTGCACTTCGTAGATGGAGAGCGCGGATTTCTGAACGTCAAATTTTTTGCGGTTCGTCAGCCATTCGCTGTCACCCCAGCGGTAGCCTTCGATTTCCGCTACTTTTGACGCGGTACCCGGCCGTTTTTCGGATGCAAATGCGTATGGATCTGCTTTGTACAGTTCTCTTCCGTCCGGTGTGCGGATGTAATATTTATACATCATTCCCTCGGTCACGCCCGGAATGAACACTTCATAAACGCCGTCCTCGCCGACTTTCCGCATCACATTGGCATGGGCATCCCAGCCGTTGAATTCGCCGATGACAGATACTTCCGCCGCATGCGGAGCCCATACGGTGAACCAGGCTCCTACTTTGCCGTCTTTTTTGTCCAGGTGCGCACCCATTTTCCGGAAAATATCGTAATGGGTTGCCTGACCAAACAAATACTGATCCAGTTCAGAAAATCTTGGCTGATAGCCCGCCGGTTTTTTTGGCGCTTTTCTGGTTTTCGCTGTTGTTTTTGCAGTTTCCTTCATAGAAAAAATCCCCTTTATGATTCTTTTTCAATCAGAACACAGCCGCACGGAGGTACTTCAACAAAAAGTTTTCCATTTTCCGGAGAAATGGCTTCTCCGGTTAACGCGTTTTTCCATGTTCCGTCGCAAGATGCAGGAATCCAGACTCCCGCACTCTGGTTTTCATCATTATTTACTGCTGTGATCAGAGCGTCTGTCTCATCCAGGCGTGCAAAGGCATACTGGCGGTTGGTCAGCATGAGTTCGCGGTATCTTCCCGTTCGTGCTGCAGGATGTTTTTTTCTGACGTCTGATAATGTTTTGATCCATGCCGGAAGTTTTTCTGCCGGCGGATTTTTCTCCAGTTCTTCCAGATTCAGCGCCGGACGCAGCGGATCGTCGTTTCCGCCTTCTTTTCTTCCCTCGATGCCGAATTCCGATCCGTAATAGATGGACGGAATGCCTGGCAGGAAGTACAGCAGCGCATAAATTGGAATCATGTTTTCTTTTACGTTCAGCTTGCTGGCCAGACGGTCTACGTCGTGGTTGTCAACGAAGCTGTACAGTTTCTTTCCTTTGTAAATGCCGCCGTTTTCGTCAAATTCGCGGCGGATCGTATGTGCAATTTCGAAGTAGTTATGATCGTTATGTCCCGAATAAAGTCCTTTGTGAAGCTCGTAGTTTGTGACACTGTGCAGCAGATGCTGGCCGTCTCCGATGTAGCGCGCATAGTCGCCGTGGATGACTTCGCCCATCAGCCAGAAGTCCTGTTTTTTGGCGGATGTGCGTGCGCGCATCTGCTCCATGAAGCCGAAATCCAGGCAGTCGGCGCAGTCGAGACGGATGCCGTCGATGTCGAATTCGTCGATCCAGAAGTCGATGACATCAAGGAGATAGTCGCGGACCTGCTGGTTCTGGAGATTCAGGTTGACGAGTTCGAAGCAGTTTCTCCATGCTTCGTAGGAGAATCCGTCGTTATAGCAGGTGTTTCCGCCGAACCAGATTCCTTTGTACCATCCGCAGTACGGGGACTGTTCTCTTTTTTCCTGAATGTCGCGGAAGGCAAAGAATTCGCGGCCGGTGTGGTTGAAGACACCGTCTACGACGACTTTGATGCCGAGTTCGTGGGCTTTTTTTACGTATGCGGCAAAGTCCGCGTTGTCGCCTAAGCGGCGGTCTACCTGTTTGTAATCTTTTGTGTCGTATCCATGTGTGGTTGATTCAAACAAGGGGCCGATATAGATTGCGGTACAACCGAGATCTGCGATGTGCGGAAGCCACTGTTCCAGTGTGGAAAAGCGGTGTACGGTTTCTTCCGATTCATTTTTTCTCGGCGCGCCGGTCAGTCCGATCGGATAGATGTGATAAAATTCTGCCTCTTCATACCATGGTGCCATTTTGTTTGTCCTCCTTGTTTTTGGGTTATGAGTAAATTCCATACATGAACTGGTGTACCAGACGGTAGACTTCTTCGTCCCGGACGACGAGGTTGGAAAGATCGGATTGATCTCCTGCTGTCATCATCAGGTAGTGCATCAGGATTCCGGAGAAGCCTACGGCGAATTGTTCCTGACGGCCGTTCATGTTGCCGAGTTCGGCGCTGGCGTTGTCGAAGACGTCGACGCACAGGTGATAGAACCGGTCAATCATGGGGTATACGGTGCGGAAGCCTTCGCTTTTTCTTCCGGAATAGAACAGTGCCATCATCAGCATATGGAATTTCGGGTCTTCGGAGGCTCCGTTGAAGAAGGCACGCGCGATGCGGTACAGTTTTTCGGGGATGTTTTTCCCGGTTTCGGAGGCTTCGATGAGTTTTTGTTCCATGGGCTGAAAGTGCTCGTTTAGCAGGGCTTCGAGGAGGCCTTGTTTGCTGCCGAAGTAATAGTACAGGGTTGGTTTGGATACTCCGGCGGAGTCTACGATCTGCTGAACACCGACGGCGTCGTACCCGCTTTCGTAGAAGAGGGTCAGAGCTGAGTTCATGATTAGCTGACGATTGTCCATTTTGAATCCTCTTTGTTGCGGAAGGGACGCTCTCTGGAGTTCGCCTGGCCGCGGTGTGTTTGGGTGGTTGTTTGTTACGTGTGAGTTGGCATTTGTTTTGGTTTAAAATGCTTTTGTTGATTTTGTATTTAAGAAGTCTGCTTTTGTGTGTGATGGTCGAATTGCGTGAGTTTTTGGCAATTTTGACGAATTTTGTTGGATTTTGCAGGTTTCTTATGTGTGTTTCTGTTATCATTATACCAATCGGTATATAAAAAGTCAATGCGAAATATATAATGGATGAAAATAGATGCATAGAAAAAGAACCGGCGGGGAAATCTTTAGTTTAGTTCTCAGATTTCTCTGTCGGTTCTTTTCTTATTTTCCGATACTGTTTTTATACGAACTGAACCTCACATGACTAAAGTCACGTGCTTCAGACCGCTTTAGGCGGCAGACAAAATATCGGCGGATACGCCTGTTTCTTAGATCTTGCGCGGATACGCGCTTCTTCCATGCCGGATACGGCAGGTCTCCACATAACAGGTAGTCCACGGTATATCTGCCTGTGTTTATGCTGCTTTTCGCAGTTCCATTTCTGAAATTAAGTCTCTCAAATCCGCATAAACACATGAGGTTCTACGCTTTACTGCAGGAACTTTTGCCTCCAGCAAAGACCTTTCCGTTGCCGGTAAGGGTTTTAAAATTTCACGGATAAAATATCTTGCTCCAATATTGTACGATGCAGATAATCCTCCTTCTGCATTTTTTTGCATTTTCTCTTTTTGTTCTCCAATTGCTGTTTTCCTTCAGATGCCGTATAATGGAAACAGCATTTTTCAAATTCAAATTAAGGAGAACATAAACTGATGATACGATTTAATAATGACTACAATCACGGTGCGCACCCGGAGATTCTGGAGGCGCTGGGGGCTATTAATGGGAACAGTTATGGTGGATATGGGGAGGATGAATGGTGTGAGAAGGCTGCGGAGCTGATTCGGGAGAAGATTCATTGTGCGGATGCGGCGGTTCATTTTTTTCCGGGGGCGACGCAGGCGAATTTTATTGTGACGGCGGCAGCGCTTTCGCCGGTGCAGAGTGTGATTGCGGCGGATACCGGACATATTAACTGCCATGAGGCGGCTTCGATTGAAAATACCGGGCATAAGATTCTGGAGCTGCCGAATACGGATGGTAAAATTTCGGCGGAACAGATTGCAGCGTGTGCGGCGGCTTATTATGAAGGCGGTGAGCCGGAGTATCTGCCGAAGATGGTATATCTTTCATTTCCGACTGAGCAGGGAACGCTGTATTCGCTGCAGGAGCTGACGAAGATTCACGAGGTCTGCCGGAAGTATGATATGTATCTGTTTGTGGACGGGGCACGGCTTGGATACGGGCTTGGATCAGAGAAGAATGATGTTTCTCTCGAGGATCTCGCTGCTCTCACAGATGTTTTCTATTTCGGCGGAACGAAATGCGGTGCGCTGTTTGGTGAGGCCGTTGTGCTTACAGCTGACTCGCTGAAAAAGCGGTTCAAAGCCTACATGAAACAGAACGGCGCTGTCCTCGCAAAGGGATGGCTGCTCGGACTGCAGTTCCACTGCCTGCTGGGGCATGATCTTTATTTCACTGCGACACGCCGCGCCGATGAACTTGCCATGAAACTCCGCAAAGCATTTGCGGCGCAGGGGATTCCATTCTGGGTGGAGAGTTTTACGAATCAGCAGTTTGTGATTCTCACCGATGCGCAGAAGGAAACTCTGGAAAAACGCTATATTTTCGAGCCAATGGGGAAATCCGCGGACGGCGGAAATATTGCGCGGTTCTGCACCAGCTGGGCAACGACGGAAGAGGAAGTGCAGACACTGATTGATGACCTCAAAGCTTTATAATTTTTGTCCAAAACGGCATTCTGCAAACACCGGCGATCTCTAAATCTGCTTTGCAAATTCAAAGAAAAAGCTGTACCGGTGTGCCACGAAAATGCAGATTTTTCCTTGTTTTACTCCGAGAAAGGAATCTTTATGTCTCATAAAATTGGTATTACCGCCTGCTCCAACCCCATGCATCCTTCCTTTTCCGCCGATCTGGCGCGTCTCTGTCAGATTCTGCGGAAGCTGGGCTTCGATCCTGTTTTAAGCCCCTGCCTCTTCGACAACGGTTCCGGCTTTTCCGGCACGGGCGCGGAGCGGGCGGATGCATTGATGAACCTTTACTGTGACCCAGAAATCACGGATATTTTTGATGTTTCCGGCGGCGATATGGCGAATGAAGTTCTGCCGTATCTGGATTTTTCTGTCATCGCCGCCTCCGGCAAGCGCTTCTGGGGATACAGTGATCTCACAACGATTGTCAATGCTGTCACGACTGCGACTGGAAATGAGTCGATGCTGTATCAGGTTCGAAATCTGCTGTACGACCACAGCGCCGAACAGATCACTCTGTTCCAAAACGCTTTTTCCGGGCAGTCTCCCAGCCTCTTCGACCTCCCTTGCACATTTCTGCAGGGCGATCACATGGAAGGTGTGATGATCGGCGGAAATATCCGCTGTTTTCTGAAGCTCGCCGGAACGGATTTTCAGCCGGATTTCCGCGGAAAAATCCTGCTCCTCGAAGCCATGGGCGGCGGCGTTCCGCAGATGGTTACGTTTCTGTCCCAGCTGAAAATGATGCATGCCTTTGAACAGATCAATGGTATTCTCCTCGGAACATTTTCCCAGATGGAACGCGACCAGCTGACGCCGGATATGCCGCAGCTTGTCCGCCAGGCGGCCGGACCGGATCTCCCGATTGCAAGGACTCCGTATATCGGCCACGGCACGGATGCACATGCCGCCGTGATCGGCAAATTTTATCAGATTTCTTCTGACTGATATACATCCGCGTAGCGCACGCCGAACTCCTCTGCGTCTGCATGGCGTTCCATATAGATATCAATGTGGCCGTACGGCGTGCCGCGGTCCTCGACCGTGTAAATTTTTCCGCCGATATTCAGCTTCGTTCCAAACGGCAGAACGCCGGTTGCAATGGTCCGGCCCTGCACCGGCATTTTTCCGGATGCGGTCGGGCCGCCCGCCCAGCGGCCACAGCAAACGGCGCAGTTGCAGTAAGCGGTCAGTTTAAAATTGCCGAGATATTTTCCCGAAGCGCTTTCCAACCGATCACCTGCGGTACTGTTTTCTGCACTTGTATTCTGCACATTTTCTGCTCCCGCCTTCTGTTTTCCACCATTCCCGTTTTCTGTTGTCTGGTTATCCACAGAGTTTCCTTCTTTTCTCCCATTATCCACATCTCCCGTTTCTACTTTGCTCTCACGTATTTCCTCCGAAATCACCCGCACAGCAAATTCTGTCGATTTCTCATAGTTAAAATCTGAAATCAGAATCCCCGTCGCCTCGCTTCCAGCGTGGATTACTTTTCCATCACCGAGATAAATCATGACATGGTAAATAAACCCGCTCTCCCGCTGGTAAAACAGCAGATCACCAGGCTTTGCCTCCTGCACCGGAATGCGTGTTCCAGCTTTCGCCTGCTGGCGTGAGGTTCTCGGAAGGGTATACCCGAAATTAGCAAAAATCTGCTGGGCAAAGCCGGAACAGTCGCAGCCGTTTGTAAGACTCGTCCCGCCCCAGACGTACGGATTTCCCAGGAATTTTTTCGCGTACTGCAGGACCTCGCCGCGCGCTTCGTCAGAAGAAAGAAGTGTTCTCGTCGTTGCATATGTATAGGTGTACGCCTTATTATTCCATGGCTTCACCCACATTTCCGCCATGGGAAAACTTTCCTCCTGCCAACGGTTTACCTCTTTTTCAGCCTCTTCTCCGCGCAGGAGATACCGCGCGCAGACAAATCCACGGACATCGCCGGATTCCACATAAACCCAGTCAGAATCCGCATCCGCTAAAATATAACAGAGGCTTCCCTTCGGCAGGATTCCGACGATTTTCTGATTTGTGCCTTTTCCTTCGCGGACGTGAAGCCAGGAATTCACATCGGCGATAGCATATGTTTTTTCAACCGTATGAAACAGCCACGGCATACGGGAAATCGTGACTTTTTCAGCTTCTGCCGCCTGCCACTCACTGTAGCTTTCCCGCGTGCGCTCAGCTTCCTGCTCTGCCGAAAAGACGGGTTCAGCCTCGGCGGCTGGCGGTTCCGCAGACTGTGATAAGTCAGAATCCGAAGAGACTTCTGCCGTCTTGTCCCCACCAGTTGCATCATCACTTCCTGCAGATCCGTTTTCTTCCTCCGGCGGTTCCATCTGCTCCCCATCTCCGCCGCCGATTTCTTCCTGCCCCGGCCATGGATCGTTGGAAATATCTTCCCCTTCGCCCGGCCACGGTCCATCCATTTCACTGTTTCCCGGTGTTTCCGGCATGTCTCCCTGATCTCCCGGTTCTGGATTTTCCGGCTCCTCTGGCTCTGTCTCGCCTGCCTCTCCCGGTTCTGCATTTTCCGGCCCCTCTGGTTCTGTCTCGCCCGTTTTTCCCGGTTCCGTCATTCCTGCATTCTCTCCGCCGTCAGGCTCCTGCGGTTCCGGTTCCTCCGGGACTGTCTCATCTTCTTTTCCCTCGGATCCACTTTCCTCTTCCATCTCATCATTCTGCGTACCTTCCGGTTCTGTCACCTCTTCCGCTTCCGCAGGTGCCTCCTCCGCCGCATCTTCCTCCACGCAAAAAGAAGCAGCCCCAACGGCTGCTTCCCCTGCAATCTCAATTCCAATCTGTCCCGGATCGGCCGTTTCCTCTTCTGCTGCATAAACGGCTGTCGGGTTTCCCAGTGTCACTGCGAGCGCACCGATCATCGCGGCGCGCACCAGCTCGGCGCATTTGTCGCCCATCATTGTTTTATCAACCATTTTCGCTTTCTCCTATTCAATTTGTCCGGCCAGACGGAATTGATCCGAACAAATAAAACAGAAGAAACACCTCTGGTATCGCTTCCTATTCCTCTGCTCGAAACAGTCTGACCGCATTTTTTTCTGTCGTCTCAATGACTTCTTCTTCCGAAATTCCCTTGAGTTCTGCGATCTCCTGCACAACGTACGGCAGATACAGAGATGAATTTCGGTTTCCCCGGTACGGAACCGGTGCCAGATACGGACTGTCTGTTTCCAGCAGAATGCGCTCCATCGGAGCCATCTGAACCACTTCTTTGATCTTCTTCGCATTTTTGAACGTCACCACGCCGCCAATGCCAAGATAAAGTCCCATTTTCAAATATTCCGCCGCAATCTCCTTACTGTAGGAAAAGCAGTGGATGATTCCGCCGGACATATCTTTTTTCATGTAGTCACGGACAATGTTCAGGGTGTCCTCGGCTGCGTCGCGGCTGTGGATCATGAAGGGAAGTTTTTCTTCTCTTGCAATGTCCATCTGGGCACGAAACATTTCCTGCTGGCGCTGATGTTCGGATTCTTCTTTGTGCCAGTAATAGTCCAGGCCGATTTCCCCGATGGCAACCATTTTCTCCATATGGGAAAGTCTGCGGATCTCGTCCAGGGTGTCCTGGGTCATAATTTCCGCATCGTCCGGGTGAACGCCCACAGCTCCGTAAACAAAAGGATAGGCTTCCATCAGCTTCAGGGTTCCGTCAAATCCCCCTGCGGAAGCGCACACATTTACAATACAGCCCACTCCCCCATCCTTCATAGAGGAGAGGAGCTGATCCCTGTCTTCGTCAAATGCCTCGTCATCATAATGTGCATGTGTATCAAAAATCATAGTTTACCTCAATTCTGCAGCCTCATAGTTGCGCAGTTTCCAGCCTCTCCGGTCATAATCTCAATGCCGTGGTCTAATGCCCCGATAATATATTCCAGGCTTTCCTTTACTGCTTTGGGGCTTCCAGGAAGATTAATGATCAGGGTCTGTTTGCGAATTCCCGCTGTGGCACGGCTTAACATGGCACGGTTTGTAATTGTCATGCTGTAAGCGCGGATGGCCTCCGGGATTCCCGGAACCATCCGCTCCGAGATGTCCATGGTTGCCTCCGGCATACAGTCCCTCGGTGAGAATCCCGTTCCCCCTGTCGTCAACAGAAGCTCTGCAATCCTCTCATCAGCAATACGAGCCATCTCCGCCGCCAGCATATCCCGGTCATCCGGCAGGAGAATGGTATGCACCACTTCATATCCATTGTTTTCCAGTATTTTCCTGATTGTCGGACCACTTAGATCCTCTCTTTCTCCTGCATAACCGGAATCACTGGACGTAAGAATCGCTGCCCGGAAAGGCCTTTTTACCACATTAATCTCATCTCCCTCAGAAATGACACCACCCTTCAGAACTCTTGCAAAAATTCCTTCTCTTGGCATAATGCAGTCCCCCATGACCTTAAAGATCTCACAACCGCTGTGACACTGCTTACCAATCTGAGTTACTTCCAGA
>ERZ773190.2115-NODE-2115-length-16485-cov-3.246439_pt1 | contig 16485 bp, 11 predicted proteins | sample MGYA00511111_ERZ773190 | MGnify/ENA primary metagenome ERZ773190 (study PRJEB29015, sample SAMEA2737777) | human gut metagenome | biome: human gut; feature: human-associated habitat; material: faeces | place: China | collected 2012 ... | reverse complement strand
TTTATTTAATACTTTTTCTCCGCCCTCTTCTCCTGATATATCATAAACTAAAATTACATACATACTATCACCACCAAATCTTAAAAGGCTCGTACTCTTTCTCTCCAATTAAATGTTTAATAAGCTTATAACACTCTAATCTTATTAAATATCGGTAAGATACATCCCTATTTAACTCTTTATGTTTGATAGTTGTTTGCATTCTCGAATCTAGCTCTCTTGCTATTATTTGAGATGCCTCTTTTTTCAAATGGAGAAAATTTAAAGATTCTGTAAAACTGCGTTCATTAATTTGATTTTTATTTAATAATGAAAATATTAATCTATCTCCCAATAACGGTTTAAATATTTCAGATATATCTAAAGCCAAAGAAAATCTTCTAGTCCCTGGCTCATGTAAAAAACTTACTGTAGGATTTAGTTGAGTTTTATAAATTTCACTTAGAACTCTTGTATAAATCATTGTATTTACAAAAGAAATCAAAGTATTTATCATATTGTCTGGCGGATTTTTCACTCTCTTTTCAAAATTTATATTTTGATTTACTATTGTATTCCAACTTTTATAATAAATTTTTCTAATGTTTCCCTCATATCCCATTAGTTCTGTAACACTTTTCGATTTATAAATATTCTTTCTTATATTATCAATATCATCTAGCGTACTCTGTAAATCTTTTCCCCTTGCATTATAATATCTGACATTTCTATATATATATTGTCAGCTGCACCATCTATAAATTTTTGAGCAATCTTTAATCTTTTATCTGAATCAGTATAATGATTAACCTGATTAACTAACAACTCTCCCGAGATTATGCTTTCTTTAGGATAAAAACTTCCTATGTAATAATCATAATAATTATAACAATGCACCATAATACCATTTTGAGATAATATATTAAGAAAACTGGTGTTAAACTCCATCTGTGTCATAATATTTATTTCACCAACAGTTTCTATAGGTATATCTTTTTTATTTCCTGCTGTATCAATAAACCTAATAGTATTATCGTGTCTTTGTAATGTTCCCTCATTATAAACAAATAAACTTTTTTTCATATTTACACCCCTAAATATAACACAAATCATAAAACGCACAATTCTTGCATATTTTTTTATTATCCTCTTTTGGTGCAATATCTTTATTTACTATATTTTCAATATCAATCAATATTTCATCTATTTTTTGTTTATCCTCTTCCTTTAATTCAACATCAATATTTTTCTTTAAAAGGGGATAATCTATTTTAGCCTTAACATTAACATCTCGCTTACTTAAATAATAAAGATAATACTTAACTTGCAGTATACTTGCTTCCTCAATTTTCTTACTCTTTTTTACTTCGTGTAAAATCCCTTTTTCCTTTATAAAATCAATATTAATTACATTGTCAATATTGATATGCTTTTCATCCCTACTATAACTGTTTTCATCAATAAATTTACCTATTGCAACATTTTCATTATTCTGTTCCATGTTTATATTATGGTAGTAGTACCACAATTTTCTTTTGCACACCTCATAGTAGTATACCATAATCCCTGTAATATCCTTCTCCATAACATCCTCTCCTTACCAGAATGTAACATAATTTTGAATCTTTCTATCAGCCTTAAATCCAATTTTTGAGTCGTATTCACAATCTAAAACCCAATAATAATGTCGACCATTTATTTTTATATCTTTACAATTCTTTGTTCTATCGAAATCATAATAAGGTATAGAAACAACATTTTCACTTAATTCTTCTAAGAGTTTTATTCTTTCCACCTTATCCTCTTCATTTTCAATCTGTTTTATAATGGATTCGTATCTTTCCTCATTTTCATAATATAACTCCTTTGGAATTATATCTACGGACCTTATATGTCTAACCTCAATTTCACTTATATCCAACGCATATGCAGGCGTATCTTTGATTCTTCTGTAGTATTTATAATACTCTTCAAAAAATTCACTATTTCTAACTTTATCAGTTGTGAAATATGTATTTATTAAATTTAATTTATCACTTTCGCTTATAACTCCATCCACCTCTGAAATAGCTTCTTTAGACAAGTTATACATTGTTCTATCTATAAAGCCTCTGCTACCATTTGATATTAAGTTACTGTCTATTTTTGTATATACAAAACAATTAGTTTCATCTATAGGTTTTTTACCTTTTCTATTGCATCTACCCATTCTTTGGAAAAGTGAATTTAAGTCTTGAAGTTCTGTAAATAAGTAATCAAAGTCAATATCAAGACTTGCTTCGACTACTGAAGTAGTAATCCAAATTTCATTTTCTCCACCTTCGTTTTTACCTGTTTTTATAATATGATTTTCTTTTTCTGCTCTATCCTTTTTAGTAAATCTTGTATGGAAAATATGTACATTATTCACTTTAAATTTTTTTACAATTTCATCATACATTGCTTGAGCTTTTCTAATTGTGTTACATATTACAAGTATTTTATTAGGTTTATTATCATTTATATTTGCACAATGTTTAGCTACAATATCCTCAGCACTTATTTCATTATTTATAACCTTTACATTATGTCTTTTAACGCTATCATCTATAAATTTCCTATATTTAAACTTATCACCTAACAAATCTCTTATAAATGGAGGAAGTGTAGCTGTAATTATTGCAACTTTTCCACCCATTTCTGTTATCATTTCTATACCACGAATAAGATAAGCCAACAACTCTGGACCATACATCTGTATTTCATCAATAACAATTTTTGAATATGAGAATGTAGTCAACTTCATTTCATAACCATTATACTTAAATACAAAATCAAAAAGCTGGTCCATTGTAGTAACAGTCAATGGCATTGATAATTTTTTACCTCTGTCATTGTATTCCTTTGGGTCATCAATCTCAGGATGTTTCTTTATAACATAGTTAAGACTTTCAGAATGTAAAATAGACAATTTTTCTTTTACATCATTTTTTAATATTTCCTCTTTTATTCTTTTATACATAACATTTATAGCTGTTTTTAAAGGTAAAACAAAAAATCCTTTATGATTTCCAATCCATCTAAGTCCACCCTCTGTTTTTCCCATACCCGTTTGTGCTACAACTATAATGTTTTCATCGGAATTTTCATAACAATAATTTTGCATTTCTTTCCAATCTGCATTTGGATTGTCGACACGCCAACTGTTTTTTAAATCTTCCAAACTATTATCTAAGAAATCATTCTTAAATTCAACTTCACATTCAGCACTTGCACAGTAATCACATTTATGAAGAAAACCTTTAAGTAAAATACTTTCTCTTTCTTCCATTATTTTTGTTTTTACTAACTTACTTAAAACAGAATTTTTAACTTTATATATTTCAAAATTTTCAAGTAATTTATATATTAAATCTCTTTTTTTTCTAAAAACTTCATCTACATCACAATAATTGTGATGATATGCTACCGCAAAAAATACTTTCAAATAATCGTTAAAATCATCAAATTCATCACTATTTATAAAAAATGTAGATAATACATTATGAGCAATCTCAATATCTTTATCAAATTTTATCCATTTTATACTACTTACTCTTTTCTGAAATTCAGGATTTACTTTTCCGTAATCATGATATTTACAAGCTATATAAATAAGAGTTTTTAAATGCTCTGTTTCCACATACCCCAAATTCACCAAGACCTCCAGACAATGCTGGAGGTCATTAATGTGTTGGGCTATGGTTTTATTTCCTTTTAAATATTTATCCAAATCCATAGCTACACCCCTCAAATTAAATTAACAATATACTCGCCATCATAAAAAACATTGTGTTCTTTACTACATTCCTCTATATAATATTCTGATGTATAGATAACTCTTTTCTTTTCAAAAATCCTTTTTCCATTTTCAATTTTATAAAGTTTATTTAAAGAATATTTAGTTCCTACTATAGCTTGTCCTTTTTTTGTCTTAGTATATACTATATCATCTCTGACTGTATCTATACCCAAATATGATGAATATTCACTTCTTATTTCGTCTTCTGGAAGTTCATCATACAATTCAACAAACTCTGCATCAGTTACATTTACAAAATCTTCACTTCTACCTATAGACTTGATATTATATACATTATTATAAATATCGTTCAATGTATCCTCATCTGCGCTAATATGTATAATAAGCTCAATACCATACAAAATTTCATAAAACTTTAAAGATGTAGTCAAAGACCTAAACTTAGATACTGGTAATGTATAGTTATTAAGTTCGTAATCTTTGACCCTTTTATTTAATTCTTTTTCAAGCCCCTTAACTCTATTTTCGCGACGCAAAGCAAAATTATATTCATCAGAACCTTTTTCTGACTTTTTCTTCAAATCTGCATATTTAGATTTACTTTTTTTCAACTTATCAAGAACAGCTTTAAGTCTATTTTTCTTAAAATCGCTAATTTCATCATTTAAGTTTTTTAAACTTCTGTATTCTTCTAAAAGTTCTTCATTTTCAACATTAATAGTTATTCCCTTTCTAAAACTATTCCCCTGTGTTTTCTTTGCACTTGCAACTCTAGTATAGGCCTTTGATAACTTTTCACTATCATTCATTTTTACCAAAATACCTCTATCATCCATAGTAGAGTTTAGAAAACAATAATCTGTATAAGCTTTCTTTCCCATTGACTCAAATTTTCCTTGAATACTAACATCCATAGGATGTGTTTCTGTATAGCCACAAGCGTTGTGTAGAGCACCTATAACTGTAGACATAGGAGGTAACGGATAAGTCATTTTATTAGTAACCGTTTCTTCTCTCCTATAATTGGCACTTGATTGAGTCAACTTAATTCTTAAGCATTTCATTTTCTCACCTACTTCCTGTTAATTATAAAACTAACAACCATAGTAAGCTTTAACATCACTTCTTAAATCATCAAAGAACTCTGAAACACTTATTGGCTTTAACTTTTCTACAATTTCAGATTCATTTTCAAAAGTCATACCTTTTAAAAATCCTACTCTAAAGCCCTTATTAATTTTATCTTTTAAGTCATCTGAAATAATAAGTTTATTAGTCTTTACATTAACTACATTTTCAAAATAATGAGTTTTTCTTTCACTTAAACCACCTACAACAAATAGCGGCTCGGCATTGTCTAAATTTCCTCTTACAACAAGTGAAAGATTCTCAACAGCATCAATTAATGAAATAACTCTTTTTGCTTTTTCTTCATTTAATGCTTCTTCTGTATCAAAATTACTATCTTTGCCAATCATAGTAAGGTCAATAGTCATACTATAAACCTTTAAAGACTTGTCATATTCATATTGAAATGGCATAAGACCTACTTCATTACCCTTACCTGTTCCCTCTTGAACACTTATACCAAGAGCTTTAGCTCTATTAGTCGCTAAATATAAATTGTTATGGAAACGAGTTTCATTTACAAATTCATCACAAGAAATAGCATCTGTTAAGTAAAAAGAACTGTTTCGTACATATGTAGTTCCCTTTGTACTTAAATATCCACCTTCTAAAGCTCTTGTTGTTGCCGCTGTAACTTCGTCGTTAACAAGTTTCTGAGCAGCACCATCAACCTGTGTTTGTAAATCATCATACATACCAGCCTGAACCATAATAGCATTTTTAAGGCTTTCTCTACTTCTCATAGAATAAATTTTACCCTTTTTAAACACTTTTTGAACACTTGCAATATTTCCTAAATTTTCAGAATAGTTTGATGTCATATTAGCTACAACAGTTAAAGTTAAAGAATTTTTACTCATAATTTATTCCTCCTCATTTTTACCTTCTGTTTCTTTATTTTTCTCATCTTTACCAGCAGCAAGTCCATTTACAAAAGCATATGCTATATCTTCATTTTCCTCAAAATCCACAAAAAGATTATAGGCAAAATCCAATTCCATATTTAAGTAATTAGCCATCTGCATTAATATATCACAATACCTCTTATAGTCTTTAAAAACTAAGGCACTTGTAAGTTTTGTTCGATAAGATTTTAACTTATTTGAATTGTTACCACTCATTAAGCTATTTTTTGTAATGTGAAAAGCACAATATTTTGCTGAATTAATACACTTTTCCTTTTCTTCGTACATATCCACCCCTCCTGTTATCATCACATTGACCTTTATTAATTTATCAATTAAAAAACTATACTTTAAAGAGTCACTTGCATTATCATCTTTTAATAATATTTGTATAATATCCGTAACATTTGTCATATTCAAAACGGCATCTATAACCTTATCTTGAATATCTATATAGTAATTATCATTTACTTTATATTTTCTCGCAAAGTAAGAGTAGTCCTGTATCTTTTTCTTTATACATTGAAAAACTTCTATACTTTCTTTTCTTATATAAAGTGTTTCAAAGTAATCATTTTCTCTTTTTTTAGTAATTACTTCAACATCATAGTCAATATAATCGCTACTTTCAACAATCATATTAAATAGTACATTCTTCGCACTTAAAGCACGATTATTGTCATTTTCCTTTTCTTTTTTGTCTAATTCCATAGCAAGTACATTATTCGTAGTTTCAAGATTTTTAATACTTGAATTATTATTTATAAATACTGCATCACTACCCATTACAAATCCAAAAGGAATAAAATCAAATACGACATCATCTTCCGCAACAAATGTAGAAGTATTGAAATTATAACCAACTGATTTACCTTTTTTAGGCATATCAATACAATAACCTAAAACTCTACAATTTTCTTTTTTCTCACTAAAAAGAGAATTTGTATTGTTATAATTTCTATAAAGATTTGTCTTGTTTCTAAAAGTTTCTCTTATTATTTCTTGTCTGTTTGCATTTATTAGGTCTAGTATTTCAGACTTATTTTCGCCATTAAATTTATTTTTTGAAAAATATTTCTTTAATGTCGTATTTCCCAAAAGTCTTTCATTAATGATTTTAATTTCATCTTCTGTAAACTCATTTTTATCTCTTATTGCATTTTCTACAAAAACATGGTGCATATCCTTTTTAAATGAATTTTCTGCAAAGCCTAAAAATAATTCTTCTGTTATATCCTCAATATTGTAGTAAATATAATCTTCATCATAATCGAATTTTAAGTCAAAACCCTTTATTTGAGCATACTCATAAAATTTAACAAGACCTAATATAGCTGCTGAATATCGCCAATCAATACATTCTGTTCTTGTACTATATTCAACACCATTTTTTTCATACATAAAAAACCTCCTCTCCCTTCTATATATTTTTCTGTGCAATTAAATCAATCATTCCAAAACCAATAGAACGATGAGCCAAAATACCTGCCTGATAAAAATATTGAAGTATATAAGGTTTAGCACTAATTTTGATAAAACCAGTATTAGCATCAATATAAGCCCCATAATTATATACAACATTTTTATTACAGTTAATCGCCTTTGCACTTATTTCATTAACATCACTTTGACTAAAACCTGCTAATACAGCTTGTCTTTTAAGTCCTTCTGTCAATTCAAAATCAAATTCATCATTGAAAGAAGTATAATATTTATCTGTATTATCTTCCCTGTTATGTTCTCTAACAACTATTGGAGCACCTGTAACAGTTTTGAATATACAACTGTTTTTATCAATAATCTTTTGATTAAATTGTTTTATTGATAATAGATGTATAGCATTACCATTAACCAAAGGCAAACTCTTGTTTAATAATTTTAAAAAAGCCGAATACATAAAATAGCCTGTATTTTCTCTGTCATATGTAGAGAAAATCATTTTTATTTCATTTTTTCCAAGTTTAATACCCTCTCCTGAAAATTCAGGCTTATTAAATATTACACTCCAAGTAAAGTCCTTTTGCTTTGTATCTTTATAAAACTTTTCAAAAAGCTGACCGTCCATATATCTGGATAGAGCGTTTTTAATAATACTGGCAAAAATTCTTCTATAATCCTTTGTTGGGATTTCTGGCTTGTCTAATGAAAAAGTTAATTGAAATTTCATTTTATCACCTCCATCTTATATTTTATGAATACATAATAGCACCAATATGTTAATTTGTCAACCACTAATATATATTCAAGCAAAAAATTTGCTTTTAATCTTAAAATATGTTATCATATTACTTGTTAAATTAGTCCAGGATAAAGTATTTTCTTACTTTGTCATTATGGAATGTAAATCTAATTTATATCCAAACTAATAATTTGTCCATATTGGAAAAAGTAGGTCGTTGCATATCAAGCAATGGCTTATTTTTTGTATAAATAACTTAAATTATCCTATTTAACTTATATCTAATTCAAATATATCACTCTTTAAGTACAATAATCAGGTCTATTGCTGATATACTAGAATACTTCTATAAAAAATTTTATAAGTTATTCTTCACTTTGAACTAATTAATATTTTTGTGTATAGCTTTTATTGCTTTACACAATAATTTACATTTCAATCTGAACTAATCATTATCCGTACATATAATAACCCATTTAAACTCAATACCAAATTACACTTTTTTGTCTATGTTAAAAAATACTTTTTATAAAAAATAAACTCATATAATCTTATTGTTAAACTTATCCTTTTATTTAAAACAACTATTATTCTGTCTATCCAATAGGTTTTATGCACTATCAAAAGTTAACAGATTTTCATAATCTATAATTTATTATAACTCTATTTATTATTTATTGTCAATATATGTAATATTATAAAATATATTAATAGATTGATATAATTTGTCGAATTATGTCAAATTAACACACCTAATTATTTTATAGCACAAAAAAGGTGCGAACCCACACAGGAATTCGCACCTTTTTAATAGTTAATCGGAAAGACAAATCCGACGGATTGACACATCAATCCACAAACTAAATTCGTTAATTTGTTCTAAATATTAAACTAAGCTATTACTTAAAACATCATTCATCTGTTCTGCAAGAACAAACTCAATATTTTCCTTACCATACTCTGGAATTTCTTCAAGGTCAGGAGCATTTTCTACAGGAATAATAATCTTCTTTACGCCTGCTCTCTTTGCTGCAAGAACCTTTTCCTTTAAACCACCAATAGGCATTACCTTGCCTCTAATGCTTATTTCGCCTGTCATAGCAATATCAGAACGCACAGGCACATTCTTCATAGCAGAAACCATAGCAGTTGCCATAGTTATACCAGCTGATGGACCATCTTTTGGAGTCGCACCCTCTGGAATATGAATATGGACATCAGTATGTTCAAAATCTATATCCACACCAAGTTCTTCTGCATTTGCTCTAATATAACTTAAAGCAGCATTATAACTTTCTTCCATAACCTTACCGACATTACCGGTAATCTTGAAGTTACCCTTACCTTTGAGAATATTAACTTCTACACTAAGAGTACAACCACCTACACTTGTCCAAGCAAGTCCTCTACAAATACCAACTTCATCCTTGGCATTTATAGTTTCTGGTTTAAATCTTCTTCTACCGAGATAATCTGTAATATTCTTCTTAGTAATTGTCACCAGTTTAGTTGAATGTATTCTTTCCTTTACTACCTTTCGGCATACAGCACCAACTAATCTCTCTAAACTTCTTACACCAGCCTCACGAGTATAACTCTCAATCATATCAGCTACAGCATCTTTCTTAAATCTAAGCTGAGATTTTGTAAGACCATTTGCTTTTAACTGCTTTGGAATAAGGAATTCCTCTGCAATATGCTGTTTTTCTTCTGCTGTATAGCTAGAAAGTTCAACAATCTCCAATCTATCTCTAAGTGGACCAGGAATTGTATCAAGGCTATTAGCTGTACAAATAAAGAGAACCTTGCTTAAATCATAAGGCATTTCAAGATAATTATCTCTAAAGTTTACATTCTGCTCTGCATCTAATACTTCAAGGAATGCAGCAGCAGGGTCGCCCTTATAATCCTTACCAATTTTATCTATTTCATCTAAAAGAATAAGTGGATTTGATGCACCAGCCTGACGCATAGCAGCTATAATTCTACCAGGCATTGCTCCCAAATAAGTTCTTCTATGGCCTCTGATTTCGGCCTCATCACTTATACCACCTAAACTCATTCTTACATACTCTCTGCCTAATGCTCTAGCCATTGACTTTGCAATAGAAGTTTTACCTACACCAGGAGGTCCTACAAGGCAAAGGATAGGAGCATTGATATTGTCTGTTGCTGCCTTTACAGCAAGAAATTCTACAATTCTTTCCTTAACCTTTTCAAGTCCATAATGGTCTTTATTAAGTATTCTTTCAGCTTTCTTTAAATCTTTGCTTTCCTTTGAGTAAATACCCCAAGGAAGTGATAACACATTGTCAATATAGTCCCTAATAACAGAACCTTCCTGTGCACCCTGCTGACTTCTTTTAAGTCTTTCAAATTCCTTTTCAAGTTTGTCAACAGCGTACTGTGGCATATTGAGCTTTTTCATTTTTTCTCTGTAGCCATTAATTTCTTCGCCTACGCCACTTTTATCGCCTAACTCTTCATTAATAGCCTTTAATTCTTCTCTAAGGAAGTATTCTTTCTGAGCTTCTTCCATATTGGCTCTAGCTCTGTTCATTATTTCGTTCTTTACATTAGCTCTTTCTATTTCCTTTTCCATAAAGGCAATAGTAACTACTGTTCTTTCGTAAATATCAGTTTCTTCTAATATTTTACGCTTGTCATCAAAGGCTCTAACGACCTTATCACCTAAAACATCACAAAGCTGACCAACATCTTCAGCCTCTTTTACTAACTTTGAAGTCAAAGGCTGAACAGGTATTTCTGCTCTAAAGTTATTAAATAAATCCATTAATATATCCTTAGACACATCAGCTCTTTCAACATCACTATTTATTTCAGTAATAGAGTCCACCTGACATAATGTAAAATCAGAATGTCTCTGAATACTGTTTATAAAGCCTCTTTCACTTGTAGAAACAGTAATCTTCAACACACCATCAAGGATACGCATAGCACCCTCAATTTTACCTACTACACCTATTCTATATATATTGCCTTCAACAATGCCCTCGTCAAATTTTTTAGCATTGGCAATAAGTATTTTATTATCCATACCTAAGGCAGCTTTTACTCCCTCTATGAGGGATTCTTGCTCAACACTAAAGGTATATTTACTATTTGGAAATGGCACAACACCGTCTATTAACAGTATTGGCATAAATCTACTGTTGTTATCCATACACAAACACCTCATTTAATATTCAAGCCATTATACCACGAAAAAAGCTGTCTTTCAACATATACTAATTTCTAAATTATTTGCTTTCTGCTAAAAGTTCCATAATTTTGTTACTTCTAGCTACAAAATCTGTCATTGCCTCCATTGATAATGGCTTGTGACTCATTATAGCAAGATCATAAATCTGCTTACAAAGCATCTTTGTTTCCTCGCCTTTATTACTATCATTCTTTAAATCCAATAAAAGCTGAACAACTTTGTTGTTTGAATTAAGCACAAGTGTTTCATCCTTTGTGCTATCAAAACTATTTTCCATACCATACATTTTGCTCATTTCCTGCATTCTTCTTGCTTGTTCATCAAGCTCAATCATACCAGAAACATCTTCGCTCTTTAACGCTTCAACTTTTATCTTTATATTATCATTTTCAAGATTAGCCTTGAAAAGTTCTTCAAGAGCAGTTGTATCAAGCTTTACACTTTCCTCGCCCTTTAAAATTTCAGATACATCTGAATCTATTCTAGCAAACTTAGTACCACCACAATTAGCCTCTAAGAAACCTACATAAGGTACATCAAGTCTTGTATCAAGTACAACAGCCTCAACACCATTATCCTTAAACAACTTAATATACTGTGCCTGTTGCTGTTTATCATTTACATAGAATACCTTTGAACTATCCTTAGCCTTAGCCTTGTATTCATCAAGAGTTTCATATTCTCCATCAGTATTTACAAATAAGAGGCTATCCTTTACCTTGTCATAGAAATCGTGTTCTCTCATACAACCATACTTAATAAATGGGCTAATATCATTCCAGAAACTTTCATACTGTTTTCTGTCTTTCTTGAACATAGAATTAAGCTTGTCAGCTACTTTCTTTGTAATATACTTGCTCATTTTTGTAACATAACCGTCATTCTGTAAGAAACTACGGCTTACATTAAGTGGTAAGTCTGGGCAGTCAATAGTACCCTTTAATAAAAGTAAGAACTCAGGAATAACTTCCTTGAGGTTATCGGCAATAAATACCTGATTGTTATACAACTTAACCTGACCTTCTACTGAATCAAGCTCATGCTTTAACTTAGGGAAGTATAAAATACCCTTTAATCTAAATGGATAATCCATACTTAAATGAATCCAGAAAAGTGGGTCATTAAAGTCAGTAAATACTTTGTGGTAGAAACTAATATATTCTTCGTCAGTACATTCACTAGGTTTCTTGAGCCAAAGTGGAGTAGTATCGTTTACAGGCTTTGGAGCTTCTTCTACTGGAGCAGTATCTGGATTTTCGGCAAGTTTCTTTGCTCTTTCTTCTTCTGCTTTCTTTACTTCTTCTACATCTTCAAAGTAAATTTCAGTAGGCATAAAGTAACAATACTTAGCTAAAATTTCTTTTAACTTCCAAGAATTTAAAAATTCCTTGCCTTCTTCTCCTACATGGAGTGTAATAATTGTACCTCTTGTTGGCTTTTTACCCTCGCCAATTTCATATTCAATACCGCCGTCACAAACCCATTTAACAGCCTTAGCATCTTTCTTGTAGCTTAAAGTATCAATTTCAACTTTATCAGCAACCATAAATGCTGAATAAAAACCAAGACCAAAGTGACCAATAATATCATTACCGTTTTCAAACTGGTCCTGATACTTGCTTATGAAGTCTGTTGCCCCTGAAAAGGCAATCTGAGTAATATATTCTTTGACTTCATCTTCAGTCATACCAATACCATTATCCTCTATTTCAATTAAGCTGTTTTTCTCATCAAGTCTAACAGTAACCTTATGTGGACTATTGCTTTCTTCAGCCTCGCCCATAGAAACTAATTTCTTATACTTAGCAATAGCATCACAACCATTACTTACAAGTTCTCTAAGAAAAATATCTGTATCAGAATAAAGCCACTTTTTTATAATTGGAAAAATATTTTCGCTGTTAATTGATAAATTACCTTTTTGCATTTTATAAACATCTCCTAAAAGTATATCATTCTAAAATCTTCTACTATAATAATATTATAGTTACTGCACTATAAAATGTCAAGATTTTTTTAGCACTCATTTAATGTGAGTGCTGACAATTAATAATTTTGTAATAAATATTGACTCGTTTATGTCCTTTTTATTGTATGATTTATATATATTGCACAATATTTTTCTATTTTACCCCTTTTTATTGACACTTTTTATGGTATATGTTAGACTTATTTACAGGATATTAAATATCTTTAAATTTTATCAAAAAAAGGAGGTTGTATATTATGAAAAAGAAATTAAAAATGACATTTGCAGTTTCTCTCCTCGTTCCAACTATGGCTGTACCTAGCTTTGGTGCTACTTTGGGCGATGTAAACAACGATGGACAAATAACAGCTGATGACTCTTCCGCAGCACTTCAAATTTGTTTAACTGGTATTGTTCCTGAAAATTGTTTATTTGAAATGGCCGATGTAAACGGTGATGGTATTGTTGATTCCAGAGATTCAACACACATCTTACAGAAAGCCCTTGATAACAACTATGAATTTAATAAGGGTGAAACAAGTAATGTTATTACAGTAAATGGTTCACTTTCACAAGATGACCCTGCTAATAATACATATGCTACTATTGAAGCAGCCTATGAAGCAGCTCCGGCTGGTACCGCTGAAAATCCTACTATAATTTCAATTATGCCTGGTGTATATAAACTCAACGGCGATGAAACAAAGAACGGTCTTTCTATTACTAAGGACTATCTTACATTTGTAGGTCTTTCTGATGACCCTAACGATGTAGTTATTGCTGATAACAGAGGTAATAATCAAGGTGCATCCGGTAATTATAACAGTGCTACCGTTGTTTCTAACTGTACAGGTCTTACATTAAAGAATATATCTATCTATAATTACTGTAACATAGATGTACCATACGCAAAAGACCCATCTCAGGCTCTTACAAAGCGTTCAGACCTTGAAACTCAAGCCTTTGCTTATTTTGGTGGTGGCGATAAGCACTACTATGATAATTGTCAATTTATTTCAATACTTGATACATTTGAAAACGATGTAAAGCGTGGATACTATAAGAATTGCTATATTCAGGGTACTAACGACTTTATTATGGGTTGGGGTGGCATACAGGTATTAGACGGCTGTACTATTAATTCCCTCAGCAACCACATTGTTGGTGGTGGTGAAAAATACCTTTTCAAAGATTGTACATTCCAGCTTAATAAACCTGAAGGTACTTTACCTACTTACCTTTGCAAAAGTTGGGCTGATATTACTCTTTTAGATTGTCAAATTCCAACTGATAAGGGTACATACCAGTGGACACCTAGTCTTCCTGGACAGTATACATTCCAATATCGTAATTTAACTGACTCTACTGGAGCAAAAGCAAATATTGTAGATGATAGCTGTGCTATTGAACTTACAGAAGAACAGGCTGATGCCTATAATCTTTGGAATGTTCTTCGTGGCAACGATGATTGGGACCCTGCAAATTGCAAAACTCAGTATGAAAACAAAGGTAATGAACCTATGCGAGTAGTTACTAATGATGCTATTACTGTAAAAACTGGTGAAGCAGCTGGTACAATTACAGCCTCTGTTTATCCTGCCAGAGCAAACCAGAATGTAACATTTACTGCTGAAGGTGATGTTACTATTGAACAAAACGGAAATAAATGTACAGTAACTGCTAATAATCACACTCTTAATCCAACTACGGCTATTGTTACAGCAACAGCCTCTAATGGTATTAAGAATAAAACTGTAGTAACTGTTGAACCAAAAATAGAAGATGCTCCTACATTTACTAAAGAACCTACTGTAAATGTTAGCAACGGCACTATAAATGTAGATTACGCTCTTGATTTAGGCGTAGCAAGTAAAGATACTTCACTTATTACTTGGTATAGATGCGACGATGCAGAAGGTAATGGTGCTATTGCTATTGCTGACTCTAAGATGGATACTCCTACTAAGTCTTACACTCTTTGTGAGGGTGATATTGGCAAGTATATTAAAATGGTAATTGCTCCAGATAGCGAACTTAGTAAAGTTGGAGATACTGTTACTGTAATGTATACAACTCCAATTACTGCTGATGATGTTACTTCTGCAAATATTAATACTAACTTCCAGAGTGTTCCTACTCACCCACCTTTTATTACAACTGATGTATTAAATTCTGTACTTGAAGACGGTGCAACTCCTTACAGAACTCTCTTAGAAAAGAGTATTCCTAATACTGTAAAGGGTAAGTGGAACTTTATTGGTGATTGGTACTATAACTATGGTTCTGGTACATACGCATCTAATGTAAAGGGTGCTATTACTGGTACTAGATACTGTCGTGCTATTTACGCTCAGCCAACTAATGACTATGGCGATATGTCTGCTGTTGTAGACTTAACTCCAGAAAAAACTGCTGGTCAAGGTTTTGGTAGTGCTGGTCAGTACGAAGAATTATTAATTAAGTATGACCCAGATACTCAGACTGGCTGTGGTATTCAATATATGAGAAGTAAATCTATGACAAACACTATTGAATTCCAGCTTATGGAATATAAAGATGGTGTTGGTACTCCAATAGGAGATATGCAATATATTCAAGCTGGTTTCAGAGATAGATGTAGAATTACTCTTGATTTAACTGGTACTACACTTACTGCTAATGTTTCTAGTCAGTATGTTGACGCTTTAACAGGCGAAGGTGTAACACCTATTACACTTACTGGTACAATTACAAATGTTACTAACTTTGGCGGCTTTGAAATTTATCATCAAGGCTCTACAGGTGGTAGATATGTATTTGAAAATGTATCTTTAAACTATGGTGACAGAACTAAATAATTTCTAAAAGAAAAGTCCTTGGAAATAAATTTTTTCAAGGACTTTCTTTTTATTCATTTTGATTATTCCAGTATTCTAACAACTGATTTTTAACCTTTTTTATTGTATTTATGCTTATAGGTAAACTTTGCATATTTTTCATCATTAAGTTATACCCCTCAACATATTTTGTATTTTTCATATTTACAATAGTACCTTTATTTATGAAAATAAAATCTTCTGACTTTACATTATCCATAAAAGTATGTAAATGCTTTCTTTCTCTCTTAACTTCTCCATTTTTCATATGATAGCTTATGTACTTAGCCCTATAATCAATATACATAATATCTGACAATAAAATCTTATCTTTTTTAACATTAGACATTTCATAGAAATCTTTATCTTGGCTTAACTCTTTTACATATTCTTCAATGGTGGATAAAATTTTATCTTTCATATTTTCTTTTGGTATAAACCTAAAAGCCTCTACTTCAAAGGCATT
>ERZ773190.2102-NODE-2102-length-16565-cov-7.307692_pt1 | contig 16565 bp, 11 predicted proteins | sample MGYA00511111_ERZ773190 | MGnify/ENA primary metagenome ERZ773190 (study PRJEB29015, sample SAMEA2737777) | human gut metagenome | biome: human gut; feature: human-associated habitat; material: faeces | place: China | collected 2012 ... | reverse complement strand
ACATGAGCTTGTACATTTCTCTGATTTCTTTACAATCCATTCGATCACCATCCTTGAATTTCAACTTTCGCATATTTGCGATGTAAATATATGATACTGCGCTTTTATGCGAATGTCAATAGTTTTCGCAAAATTGTTACTTTTTTCTTGCGCTTTTATGTTATGGTGTGGTACAATAAGGAAAATCCTGCAAGGAGCGTAAACGAAATGAACATCGGAGAGAAAATCAAGCGCATCCGCCAGCACCGCCGCATGACCCAGAAAGAGTTGGGCGAGTTGGTCGACCTCAGCGCAAACCGCATTGCGCAGTACGAAATGGGTTACCGCGTACCAAAAAAGCCCCTGCTAAATCAAATAGCAGAGGCTTTGCGTGTTTCCCCGTTGGCACTTTCCGATGGCGGAAACGGCCCGGCGAATGATATTCTGGAACAGCTTTTCTGGCTGGACGAGGAGCAGCCCGGCGTTATCAAGCTGGTTCCCACCGAGCGCGGCACAGCGCGGTATAATGCCAACCCAGACCTTGCGCTGCGCTATGATGACAACGATAACTGGCCGCCGCGCTCCCCCGTGGCGATGTGGTTTGATGATACGATTCTGGATGATTTTCTAAAGGATTGGGCTGCGGTTCAGAAGAAGTTGTATGCTGGGGAGATTACGCAGGCAGAGTATTTTGAGTGGAAGATTATGTGGCCGGACGAATAAAAATTGAGGTTTACCAAACGAAGCGATTCTACTGCGTGTAAAAGATAACATAACCGCGGAAGCATCCGTTCGGCCAATCACTTGAATTCGGCTTCAGTCGAATTCAATCCTTTTGCAAGGCTTGTTTGAAACGACATTGTCGCCAGTTGCTTGCCACTGAAACTTTTTTCCATGGATATCGAAAACCTCAGAGTCGTCAATAATAAGGCAAAGGAAACAGGTATTGGAATGGCTTCATATTTCTATTCGCGGAATACTGCATTTTTTATTGAGAACATACTTGGAATATGTTAAAATAACTACATTAAAAGCTGACATAAATAGCAACAGGAGAGCAGTTGTTAATGAATATCTGCTTTGCTATCTAGGCGTGTACGTGTTTGTTATATAGGAGCAGGCAAATGAGCATCAAAAAGGAAATTGACCGTGCTGTTAAACTAACTGCGGCACTCAACGGAAATACAACGCCGAAAACGCCCGCAGAGCAAGACCAGATTGTTCTCACGGTGGAGGAGGCAGTTAGGAACTCCGCATTTAATTTCAATAATGCAACTTCTGCTGTGTTAAGCCAAGACGGGAAAAAACGTCTGGTTAAGCGATATACTGATTTGTATTCTCCTGAACACATCTTATGTCAGTGCATCAAGCAAATACTAGATAGAACGTTTAAAGTGAGATATCCAAATCGGAACAAAATATCACACGATCTTTTTGCTACTCTTACGGCCACAATTCAAATGGCCGATTTTACAATTATTAAATTTGACTTTAAGGATTACTTTAATTCCATATCATCAATTTATGTATTTGAAAAATATCTAAGAAGCAATCTGACGGATCGCCACGAAATCGACTTGATAAAGGCCTTTGTTTATTCAACGAAGCGTTCTTATGCGGGACTTTGCACTTCAAATGCCCTTGCGGAAATCATCGCAACTCATTTTGATAAAGCGATTCGTAAAAAGTTCTCTTCAAATGGTGTGATATATTATGAAAGATATATTGATGATTGCGTCTTAGTTCTTAATGAGCATATGGAAGAGTCAGAAACAAAGGATCTATTAAATGCAGTCCTTTTGGAAGTATTCCATGATACTAGTCTAAAATGCCTACAATGTAAGACAGAGTTTAATTGGAAAAAGTTTGGGTATATTTCCCGAAGAAAGGTTCTGTCGCAAAAATGCTCAATAGATTTTTTGGGATATGAGTTCTGGTTTTCCTCAAAGCAAATCAGGAAAGGCGCAGAAATAACTATTCAATATGGAATTACACTAGCCAAGCAAAACAAGTATCGGAATCGACTTGATAGTTTTATTTCCTCTTATACAAATTTATCATCGCCTGATTACGGGAAAATCGAATTACTTCGACACAGAATAGCTGCTTTTTCATCACGAGAAGTATATTTGACAAAACATTTTCGCACAAGTGTGTGGCGAGTAAAAGGTTTTATTTCAAATTACGGAGAACTTCGCTACTTGCTGGATACTGGGCTTATTGAAGCTAATACAGAAGCATTTTTAAAAGATGCTATCGATGATGCATTTAAGAAGGCTGGAATAAATAAGCCGTACTTTCTAATGGGTGGCGGTAAAATAAATTGTGGCTACAATTTATATGGAAACATGAAATCAAATAAGACCATTCTCCTTGTCGACCATATAGGATATGATTATAACGCTTTAGTAAACTTGTGCAAGCAGATTGGAATTAATAACATTGACGCAAGTGGTAGGCGCAGAGGATATGGCACCCTCGTAAGAGATTATCTAATTAAGGTTCGTGTCGGCTATTAAATGACGAAGCGGCAAGGTTTCCCTTGCCGCCCCGGAACATTTGCCGCAGCTATGTTCTAAACACAACGTCCAGACTCAAACTGAGCCTGCCATTGTGCCGATGATGTGTGTGCGTTACCGCACTGCAAATTTAAATTTGCAATTTTATAATAAAACGAAGGAAGGAAAAAGTCAATGGGCTGGAATGGTCTAGAAAGAAATAAATTGGACTATATTCTAACGGATTTACTTCCTGTTGAAGTATCAGAGCTTTTTTCGTTTTCGCAGCTATACGCATTTCTTTTAGAAAAAGACACTCAAAAAGTAGTTGATAGTCTTATTTGTGAAACAAAGCAGAACAAAGCCAAAGGGAAATTGGCTATGTTTAAAGATGGATGGAGCACAAAGCCATTAAAATATAGAATTCTAAAAGGAAATGGCACGATGAGAGAAATGAGTATTATTCAACCTGTTTCTGCGTTGAATTTGTTTCTTTTCATCGAGTGTTACCAAAAAGAAATATTGAACTATTTTGAGAAGTATCACAATTTTTCTATTCGCTATCATAAAAAAAGTACAGATTTATTTTATAAATCAAAATCAGGGAAAATTACCCAATACTTTCAAGAACAAGTATCCCGTGTAGGGCGAGGAGCTATTCAACAGGCTGCAAATTATTTTAAAATCGTTCCCTTTGAATCTATCAATTCTTTTGCAGATTCGCGAATTTGGAGAATGTGTAACTTTAAGTACAGATACTATGCCAAGCTCGATTATAAGTCGTGCTTTGACAGCATTTATACACATTCTTTTAGCTGGATGATTGAAAGGAATGTTGTTGATGCTAAGGATGCAAATAATTCACATTTATTTATTACGATAGACCGCATATTACAAAATATAAATGGTCGTTCATCAAATGGTATCGTTGTCGGTCCTGAATTTTCAAGGATGATGGCAGAGATTCTTCTTCAACATATTGATAACGAAATACTACTAGAGCTTGAAAAAGATGGTATTTTCTATAAAGTCGATTATGCTGCTTTTAGATATGTGGACGACATTTTCCTCTTTTCTAATCAACCTCAAGTTCTTGAACAGATATTATCAAAATATAAAACTATCGGAGAACACTATCGCTTACGAATAAATGAGCTAAAACTTACGAAGGGAACAACTCCGTGCCTACCCAAGGAATGGTTAGAAAAAACGAGACAGTTATCTGATATAATTGGAGACTTTTTCTATCAGGGCAAAAAAAGCGATTATGAAAATCTTCCTGAGGAAGATCGTTATATAGTAAAAAATGATTTTATATCTGTAGATAGAATAAAAGATGAGATTGCTGTTCTAGTCAAGAAGTATCCAGATGATCGACGTACCATAGTCTCGTTCCTGCTATCGACGCTACTTAATAATATAAGCAAGAAAAAGAGCGGGTATACACTTTTTGGGAAGAAGCGATTAGGGAAGGCATTACTTTTACTCGACATTGCATTATATATTTATGCATTTTATCCATCTTTTGACCAGACTCGAAAGGTTATCTCTATTGTTGCTTATTTAAATAGTGAAGTGGATTTTAAACACGAAGAAAAAGCCAAAGAAAAATTGAGCAACACAATTAATAGATATTCATTTATTTTTCAATCCGGAAATATTCATGATTTGTGTGACTGGATGCCTTTCTTCCACGAATATAATATTGAGCTTGATACAACAACAGAGTGTGCATTAATTGAAAAGGCTTCAAAAAGCAATGATCCGATTATTTGGGCAAATCTATTATTGTATTCACAGTATTACAAACCATTTTTCAGGGAACTCTTGGGAAAAATCGAAGCAGTAGTGGCAAAGCAACTGTCCAAAATTTCCGACAAGGACCCAATGATGCAGGAAGAATTTTGGTATGTTTTGATTTTCCATAACTGCCCGTATATATCTGCAGCATTGCGTACAAAAATGAGCCGTCTAATTCAAGATATAAGATTGAGGGCCGCAAATAAAAATAGTAACCCTTCTAATAGGGTCATACAACTCATATGCGACTTTTTAGAAAGGAGTTCTTCTAGCGGAAACAAACCAGAAGAAAGTTTGTTTAATTGGAAAGGAGTCAAAAATTTTAGCGCTCAGATTACATATCGGACATATCAACGAACAGTTTTTAAACGATATCGTAAAAACACATACGGTCTATATGCGAGTATAGATTAAAAATAGGAGTACAACCTTCGGACGAACCGAGAAGTTGTACTCCTGTTTTGTGTGACAGAGTTGATGATCCAATCTCATTAGGTAATTGTACAGCCTGCACTTTGTATTCGGTACCGTATTTTCGTTGATTTCGAACCAGCTTTTGCCTTCTTCCTTGTTATTGTTTTCACCACCTTTATTTTTAGGATGGCGCGAGGCGTTGATATTTGGGTGGCGCAAATCGTATAAAGGGAATGGACTAAGACTGCGGCTATCCATCTGGTGACCACAGTCCCATATAAAGGATTTGAAAGCAGGTGGTAATCGCACTGAATTTTATTTTCCAATATGCCGCTCTGGTAAAATGCACCTGTCCTGGCTATAGCCATAATTGCTTCCAACACCGAAACAAATGGATAGCAAACCGTTCTGCATAGCAAGTGACATTATGTGACGATGCTTCTGGATTGGCAAAGAGTAGTCCAGCATTATCAACCCTGATACTAATCGAGTGTGGCACGGTTAACACGCCCTTAAACGTTGTGCCACGCTATGAGGATAACGATAATTGGCTATTCGGTTGTGCTATTGTTCGATATTACGATTATGTATAATTTTATAGAGGCATTGAGCACAGACTCAGAAGAAGTTGTACGTAGGTTGAATATTTTGAGCGGAGGATTATATAGCCGGAACGATAATCTACACATGGAAAAATCGAACATCTATAAATCCAAAATTTACATCACACCAATATCGAAACATAAAACTTACGCTGATGAAGGGTGATAAGGTGGTCGAGATTCGCGAAATAAGCTGCTATTTTTGCTTGTTCCTGCTCGTAAGGGGATACATAAATCTCGATTTCGCTTAATGCGGGAAATTTCAAATTCCAGTTATCAGATGTTATACCCTGTGAATTGATTTTGAAAGTGTGGATAGTCGCAGGTAATTTGAACTGGTAAGCCATACACTTGGAGTTTATACCCGAATTTGGCGTAAGTACGGTATAAGCGGGGCTGACAATTCCCTCATACGGTGAACATCCACTTGCTCCTTGCCACATACGCATTGAGTTGTACGCAATATCGCCAGCGCAGACTTTCTTATATTTTGACTTATCATCATTGGAATTGTCGTGCCGTCCGAGTTCCGAAAACTTCTTGATACCGTCATTTATAGTAACTGAAATCAACTCACCATCGGGCATACTTTCACAGCGTTCGGTAAAGCAGTCCCCCAACTTCCGCTGTTCCCAAGCAAAAGTAAAAGGGCCTCGGATTTTCCTTGGCCCTTTTGTTCGACTTATCGCTTATAAATATGCAGCCTTACACCTCGAAGCCGCCGGTTACAATAAATTCCCGCAGCAAACTGTCCACTTTCTGGTTTACCTTGGGCGGTATCAGCTTTACGCCCTCTTTTTTCTCAAAATAGGCTTTTGCCTTTGCTTTGTCTACGCTTTTCTTCAGTTCGTCAAGGCGGCCAAACTCGTTGATATTGGTTTTCGTCAGCCCCAGACCCATCATATTGCGGAGCTTTTCTTCATCCAAGCCAAACACAACGGCAAAGCGGTGGATTTGGTCATTTTTCGCACGACACTGGTACTCGGTGATGTAATCCCGCAGCGTCTTGCCGGGTTCGGGTGTGGCATCGCCGCGTTCAATATCGTGCAGGAAGATATTAGCAAACTTCTGTTCTTCCTGTGTCAGGCTGGCAAAGGACTTATGCAGTTCGGCTTTTGCCTGTTCTATGGATTCTCCCGATGCACCCGCCTGATTCAGCAGCTTCAGGTACTTATCAAAGCGGCTGTTCATATAGTTGGAATCAATCACACCGGTGTCGATTTCCGTCAAATAGCCCACCAAATCATACGGCGCATCGCCGTCATCGGAAGGGTCCGACGGCTCGGCGGACAGTTCCTTATAGCGCTGTGCCAAAATCAGATAGGCAGACTCATCAAACAGCATTTCGACATCAATGGTTTCATCGGCAGCGTCGTCCGGGCAATGATATACGCTTTGATTCCATGTAAAGCCCTGCACACGTGCTGCCTCCATGTAGTCGTTAAGCTCGCGGAACAGCTTGGCAAACTTGGCGCAGACGCTTCTGTCCTGCGGCAGCTTTTCAAAATCAGGCACACCCGCGCTCGTAAACAACTCCGCAATGTCGCCGTACACCTCGTTCATTTTTTCAAGGTTGTGGGCAAGGCGGTCAACAAACAATCCAATCGGGCGGTCGCCGGAGTACAGCTTCACCGCTTTCAGCACATTTTGCTCCATTGTGTGCGGCTTGCGGTAGTAGCGAATCACACCGAACGGCTTGTCCGGTCCAAACAGTCGGTTTGTGCGGGAAAACGCCTGTATAATGTTCTCGTATTCCAGCATCTTATCCATATAGAGAGTATTAACCCACTTGGAGTCAAAGCCGGTCAGCATCTGGTCAACAACGATCAGCAAATCAAGCTGTTGGTCGGGTGTGCGTTCAATGCGCTTATACTGCTCCTTGTGCGCCAGACGCAGCGACAGATCCTTCTTAAACCGTGCGTGGGTGGGTATTGTAAAATCCTGCCCATAGCGCTTATTGTAATCCTCGATAATTTCAACAAGCCCATCCTCTTTGTAAATGGCGCCGCCGTTATTATCAATGTTCGGGTCAAAAAGGCAGCTTGTTTTCAATTCCGGCATGGTGAGCTTCATCATGCGGTAATATTCGATTGCCTCCGGGATGCTGCTTGTGGCAAAAATGGCGTGGAACTTACCGTTATGGCTCAAGGTCAGCCAGTTTTCCTTAATATCCTCGATAACGGTCTGCTTATGCTCTGCCGTCAGATATTGTGTATTGGGCAGATAATCCTCAATCCCCTTGATCCACTTTCCGTCCGGACCCGGCTCGCCGTACATTTTCACCTGCGTGTTGTCCATGTACTTATAGTACACAGCGGCTTTTGCGGGGTCATTCAGGGCGTCTGCAACCGTAGTTGCCTTCGCCTTTTCCAGTGCAACAGCCTGCCGCACATCTTTGTCGCGGAAAGTAAGTACCTTGTACGGGTCAAAGCCCAGCACATTTTTATCGCGGATGCCATCCGCTATGCTGTAACGGTGCAGTTCATTGCCAAACACATCGGTTTGCGCGTTGTTCTTTTTGGCGTTTTCCTCAAACACGGGCGTGCCGGTAAAGCCGAAGAAAATCGCACGGGGAAAGGTTTCTTTTATAATTGCCAGCATATCGCCAAAGGTGGAGCGATGCGCCTCGTCCACGATAAACACCAGCCGCTTTTTGCCGATCAGCTCAATATCGCGGGCATTTTTGCCGCCCTCCTCGTCACGGATATTGCTCATCTTCTGAATAGAAGTCACAATCAGCGTGTCTGCGGTGGCAATGCTTTTCAGCTTGGTAATCAGCTCATAGGTGTTCTCCGTTGCCTGCACGGTCTCGTTTTCATCGGCAAAGGCGCGGTATTCTTTCAGCGACTGCGTTCCCAGTTCGATGCGATCCGTGAGGAAAACCACCTTGTCCGCATCGTTGGAATTGGCAATCAGCTGCGCGGACTTGAAGGAGGTCATCGTCTTGCCGCTGCCGGTGGTGTGCCAGATATACCCGCCGCGCTGCTTGCCGCTGTCCCATTTCGTTTTGGAAACCACATCCGAAATCGCACTGGCGGCATAATACTGATAGCTGCGCATAACTTTCAACACGCCATCCGCATCGTCGGCCACGGTGTAAAAGCCGATCAGCTGATGCGCCATGGGGATGGACAGCAGCTTGGAGGCAATCTCTTTCCAATCATTGATTGGCTCGTTGTTGAAGTCCGCCCAGTGGAAGTAGTAATCGGTGTTGAATTTTCCGTCGGGACCGGGGTTGGCGAAGTAGACGGTTTCTTCCGGGTTCATTGCCACAAAAATCTGCACAAGCGAGAACAGCCCGGTAAACACACCCTCGTGGGCGTATTTTTCGATTTGGTTATATGCCTGACTTACCGGCACACCGCTGCGCTTTAATTCCAGATGGAACACCGGCATACCGTTGATCAGCAGCATCAAATCGCCGCGGCGGTCGTTCAGCATTTTGGATTTACCGGGAAAAATCGGCTGCTGTACGATCTGGTAGCGGCTTTGCCCGGCGGCAATCTCCATGCGGTCGTAGATTTTCAGGCTGACTTCCTTGCCGAAATGTGCCTTGTCATCGGGGTTATCGCGCTTGACAGAAACCGTTTTGCCGTTGATAAAGCCGTTCAGCTTCAGCGGTGTGCGCAGTTCCCGAATCTGCTCCACAATTTGCTGCATCTCGCCATCGGTCAAGGGGTAATCGCCAAGGCGATCTATGCCGCGGTTATTGTCAAAGAGAATGTTTGCCCAGTTGCGGATCAGATCCTGCTCGGTGGGGTATTTCAGAATTGTGCTCTCCCAGCCTTTGGTCGTCAGGATTTTTATAAGCGCTTCTTCAAAGTCCGATTCCTTTTGAAAGGTCATTTGTTTTGCCCCTTTCCGGGTATTTGTGTGCGCTTTTACAGCCGTTCGCGCACCATCATCAGGGCATAGCCCAGCAGGTTTTGCCCCTTCCACTTGCCAATATCCAGCCTGTCCGGGTCCTTCATCGACAAGCCGATGCCCCAAATGGTATCTCTGACCGCACATTCAGCCAAAACGGAACCTTTGGTGGCGGCAAGCTGCGCTTTCAGGTCGTCATTTTGGGTGAATTTGGCAAGCAGCCCTGTAAAAACAACGATTTGCCGAATACCATTCCAATAACGCTCGCTATAATTGGCAACCAGCCTGCCAAGCGCCTTGATTTCGGCAACATCATCGGTTGCAAGAATTTTGGCCGCCACAGCTTTGTCACCAAAGTACACAGCCTTTTTGTACATCATATATTGTTCCATGGAGGAAAAGTCCACCCCCTCCACCGTAAAGCGGCAGGGGTACCAGTTGCTCAAATATCCGTTTTCCTCACTGGGGTTATGAAAGCAAACAACCGTCATTATACTTCACCGACTTTTTGTACCGCCAAATCCAGTTCCAGATCATGCAGCCCGCCGTATGCTTTTTCCAGAAAAGCAACCGGCACTTTTTTTACGACCTCGCTGCTGGGCAGATTATAATACCATTGATAATACGCATAAAATTCGCCAATCCAGTCCGGCATAAACCCCTCGATGGCTTTGCCGTCCTTCAGCGTAAAGTCCTCGGTTTTGCAAAAGTAATCCCACAATTCGGGGGCGCTCATCGTGTTTACATAGGCTTTGGCTTCGTCAATGCTTTTTCTGGTTTTGCTTGCCATATAGGAATTGATAAAAGCCGCAGTATCCTTGTCAGGGTATTTCTGTGCCACAAGGTCAAAGAGCTTGCCCTGATTTTCGACTACATCGCTTACATATTCCTTTGCATACGCGCGCATAGTCCCTCACCTCTCAAACAGTGTGCTGAACACCTTTGTGACCGTGTTCGCGTCGGAATCCACCAGTTCGCGCATCCGTTTTCTTGCCGTTATGTCGCGCTGATTGTACCTGTCGTTAAATTCAGTGTAGTCCACGGCAAGCAGCTCGTCTGTTATTTCTTTCAGATTTGCATACGCGGCCTCGGACTTGATGCAATACTGGATGCCCAAACCGCCCAGCGACAGCAGATCTTCCAGAATATCCACATCAATATTATCGCGCACAAACTCTTTGGCAATGTAAAAGTAGGAGGCGTTTGCGCGCCAGCCGCAAATCACATCATAATCGCGGGTATCCATGCCGTATTTTTCGATAAATTTCTTTGCCAGCATACGGTATCGCTTAGAGTCGGCGGCGTCCCGGTGCTTCATCAGCTCTGCCAGCCACGCAAGAACACTGTGCTGCTGAAAATCCAGAATTTTCAGCCCGGCGGTTTCCAGCTCGTACTTGTGAACCCAGCCGTTTGTGTCGTTCGGGCGGCAGACCGCCCATTCTTTGGCAAGTTCGATGTTCTCGGTAAGGTAAAAGCCCCTGCCGTAGTCGTGTTTATCATCACCGCCGCCAAATTTCGGCACAACGATTTTGTCGGGAGTGCCGTGATATAAAATAATTTTTTCCATTTTTTCACGATTCTCCTTAGACAAACATCTTTTCGAGCATGGATTTTTTGATATTTTGCAGCTTTTCTAACTCACGCTGATGAAGGGTGATAAGGTGGTCGAGATTACGAAAAAAGTCGGCAATGTGTTCTTGCTCTTTTATGTCAGGAAGTAGCACAGTCACAGTAGAGTATTCATCAAACGAGATGTTCAGCAAGCCATCCATTCTCGCACCAGACGACACAATCTTGCGAAGCTGACTCTCAACTTCAGAGCCATTCAACTCTATTGACAGAAACTCTGCATTTTGGTTTTCCGCAGAAAAACAATGATAAACAAACGGTATACGGGCACTTTCTGCTGTTGTCAGCGCAAAGCAAGAGCCAAATGGACGCAACTTTGATGCGCCGTGATTATAGGCAAGTTCACCTTTTTGGAGAAGAATATATTTCTTCAAACTTTCTCCAGCGTTATCAAAAGCATACCTTTCTGACTGCTCAATAAAGCCGTTGTTTGCCGTAATCATCATTATAGGGGCTTCCGATGTTGGGTCATTGCGGGTTACTTCTTTGACAACTTCCCCCAACTTCCGCTGTTCCCAAGCGTCAGTAAATCCCTTGAATCGAATTTCGGGGACGCTGCTGCCATTTTTCGGAAACATTTTTTCAAGCATGGCTTTCTTCAAAACTTGCAGCTTGTCAAACTTACGCTGATGAAGGGTGATAAGGCTGTCAATACCTCGCAGGAAGTGTCCAATTCTTTGCTGTTCCTCTTTTGACGGGGCGAACAAGTCGTACTCACCGTACTCTTGTGCGTTTACACCCGGCTGTCCAGATCGCTGCGAGGTAATACGAATATACTTCTCATAGCTCGGCGAAAGGGTGCTTTGAAAAACAAATTCTGCATCATTGTCCTGATTGACTTTTGCCCGAATAAGGAAACCTGCAAAGTACACAATGCCGTCGTTTTCCCTGTAAATGTAGGTCTTTCCGACACTTGCACCAGTTCGTGCAAAGACAATATCTCCGCTTGAGAGTAGATATTTCGACATACCATCAAGGCAAATATCAGGGGACGAAAGATCAGAAAGCAAGAATTCCCTGCTGGCATCATCAATATCCGTGATTCTGATGTATTTGTTTTTTCCGTCAAACTCCTTAGCGGCTGCGTTAAGTCCATACTCAAAAGTACCACACATTTCAGATAACTTCCGCTGTTCCCAAGCGTCAGTAAATCCCTTGAATCGGATGGCAGGTTTGTTCTGTTTTGCCATATCAGTCACCCAACAAGAGCGTCTTGAACTCGCTCAGGCCTTTCAGGTCGTACTCACTGCCGGTAAGGTCGTCCATCATCGCGGCCAGCTGCTTTTCGGTGGCGCGGATTTCGCTTTCCACATCAAAGAAGGTTGTGCTATATTTATTTTGCAGGGTCTGAATCTTGCTGACAAGGCTGTCCACCATGGCATCGGGCAGCTTGGCAAGCTCGTTCGTAAAGGGCGCAATCCATTTTTGCTCCAGTAGCTCCAACACCTGCGCATCGGTCAGCCCCTCAATGGTCTTTTTTGTCAGGGCTTCCAGCGATGCTGCGTCAGATTTTATTTCGGCTTTCAGTGCCTTTTCCTGCCTGGTCAGTTCCTCTACACGGCTGAAAATGCGGCAGGCATTTTGTGCCTCGGGGGTGCGGTCCCGCCGCAGTTCTTTGACCTTTTTGGCAATCTCCTTCGGCACAAAAGCATCGCCTTCTTCGGTAAAGCACTCTTTATAGGCGTCCTTGTCGTCCTCGGTAAATTCATCCAGCAGGGCTTCATATTCGGCGGGAAGCTCGGCAAGCTGATTTTCCAGCGCGTGGAGCGCGCCAGCCTTATCTTTCAACAGTGTTTTTTGCAGCAGATCAAAGGGCAGAATGTGCCCGACCCAGCCGTCCTGCACTTCCTGCTCCTCGTTGCCCTTCTTTTTGGTGACAAGATGGGGGTCTACCTTTTTGGCTGCACCGAACCCCTCGGTCTGGATCATTTCAAGGTCAACGGCAATCGTGTTCCAGTGGTCGTCCAGCAGCTGATAAGCCTCGTACTTGTCAATCAGCGGAATGTCGGCAAGGCGTGCAAAAATATCCTCGCTGAGGGTGGTTTCCGTCTTGGCAATCTCAATTTTGTCCATGCCGTCCAACAGGACAGCCTTCATATAGGCGGGCAGCGCAGCAAAGGCGGAGCGATAGGCGTCCTCAAAGACGGTTACATCGCTGCTGTTTTTGATAGCCGACTTGATGTCCTCAACGGTCAGCGCCGCATAGGGCGTTCCGTTTTCAGCAAACAAATCACCGCGCAGCGCAGGGAACGCCGCCCAGTACGCGGAAAGCTCGTCCAGCTCTGCTGCGGGGATGCCGCCGAACATAGAGGCGTATACATCCCAATGCTCCGCTGCCTCAGAGGAGTCCACATAGCGGGGAATGTTTAAGTTGTAGTCGTTGACGCGGATTTCCTCACGGCTGACCGTGCGGGAAAATTTGGGGATGCTCTCACGCTTTACAAAGGTATCGGCAATGCGCTTGATGTCGGAGGCGCGGAGCTTGTTATTTTTGCCCTCCTTGGTGTATCCCTTGGAGGCGTCAATGATAAGTACATCCTCGCGCTCGCGCTTTTGGCGCAACACCATAATGATGGTGGGAATGCCCGTGCCAAAGAAAATGTTGGCGGGCAGACCGATGATGGCGTCAATGTGGTTGTTCTCAATCAGATTTTTGCGGATCGTGCCTTCCTCACCGCCGCGGAACAGAACACCGTGGGGCAAAACGATGGTCATAATGCCGTCGGGCTTGATATGGTAAAGGTCGTGCAGCAAAAAGGCATAGTCCGCCTTACCCTTGGGTGCCAGACCAAAGCGGGCATAGCGGGCGTCGCCTTCCTTGTTGGTGGGATCCCATGCCTGCGAATACGGCGGGTTCGATACTACGGCATCAACATACAGCGGGTCATAGGAGTTGATGGGGTCGGCATCATCAAAGTAGGGCCAGTCCTCCTCCAGCGTATCGCCGTTGCGGGTAACGATGTTGTCCGGCTTGATGCCGCGCATTACCAGATTCATACGGGTCAGGTTGTAGGTGTTCTCTTTCAGCTCCTGCGCGTAGTATTTTACATTGTTTGCGTCAGCCATATACTTGGAAACGCTTTTGCCGATATTGATCAGCAGCGAGCCGGAACCGCTGGTCGGGTCATAGATTTTGATTTCGTTCTTGCCTTGCAGGTGGCTTGCCACAATTTCGGACATCAGCAGCGAAACCTCATGGGGCGTGTAGAACTCGCCCGCCTTTTTGCCGGCATTGGCGGCAAACATACTGATCAGATATTCATAGATGAAGCCCAGCACATCATAGCCCTGCTTGCCGTCCATCGGAATATCCTTGATCAGGTTCAGCAAGCCGCTGATGGCTTTGGTCTGGGTGCCGGAGCTGTCGCCCAATTTGGAAAGACCGGTTTCCAGTGTGTTGAAGATTTTCTCAAACACACGCTTGTGCGTAGGGGAGATCAGCCGGCTGAACGCCGACAGCGCGTCACGCACATTGGAAACATCAAAATCCTTGCCCATGCCGAGCCAGGTGGAGAAGAAATCTTTGTAGGAGATAAAATAGCCGATGTTTTCCTGCACCCATTTGACGGTTTCAGGGTCGTCCTCGGTTACGGTTTTCAACAGCTCATCGTCATAATCGTTGTCTTTCAGAAATTCGATTTCCTTATCGGACAGATATTTATAAAAAATGAAACCAAGGATAAAGTCTTTATACTCACTGGCCTCGATTTTGGAGCGCATCTGGTTAGCAGAAGCCCAAATCTTCTGCGCAAGCTGTTGTTTGTTCATCGGTCAAGCTCCTTTTGTTTTAGAAAATACCCTTTCTTGGGAAAAGCGTAAGTAGTTATTTCTATTATAACACAGATAGCTAAGGTTTCCACAAAAAATTGTGGCTTATGCCATAAAATACATACGCTTGGGAACAGCGGAAGTTGGGGGAAGTCTTTGAGGAATACTCTGAAAAGAACCATGAAGAACTTCCACCTCTTACAATTATTCAAGGCGGTGGAACCATCCGACGCGACGAATCTGAGCGATCCCTACAATATGATAAATCAAGTTTATCAAACTATAAAATGGTCAATAAAGATGATTTTATTGTTCATTTGCGTTCGTTTGAGGGGGGATTGGAAAAGGCAAATTCACAAGGAATCATCAGTCCTGCGTACCATACCTTCCATGGGGAAAATGTTGACTCAAGATTTTACTATGCTTATTTTCGGTCAAAGAATTTCATCAACAAAGACTTGAAACCTCATGTCTATGGAATCCGAGATGGTCGGAGTATCGATATTGAAGGCATGAAAACAATCAAGATTCCGTGTACATCTTATGCTGAACAAAAAAGTATTGGTGACTTCCTGACAACCCTCGACCACCTTATCACCCTTCATCAGCGTAAGCCATATTCACACATACAACGGAGGTGCAATATGCTTAACGAAGCACAACGCACAGATAAGTTCTGTGAATATTATGCAAAGTGGATTACTGTATACAAGAAAGGGGCGATAAGACAGGTTACAATGGACAAGTACCTGATGACGCAAAAATGGCTTGAAAAACTTATCCCGGATTTGAAAATTTGCGATTTGAATCGCATTGCGTATCAGCAGTTGTTGAATGATTATGCCGAATACCATGAGCGGCAGACGACAATGGACTTTCACCACCAACTCAAAGGAGCTGTTTTAGACGCAGTGGACGAGGGGCTGATTGACCGTGACCCCACGCGGAAAGCGATTATTAAAGGCAAGGCACCATCTACAAAGAAAATAAAGTACCTTAACCAATTTGAACTGCACACGCTCCTTGCCTCGCTTGAATTAAAGGATGAAGTGAACTGGGATTATTTCATTCTTTTGGTGGCCAAGACCGGAATGCGCTTTTCGGAGGCACTGGCACTGACCCCCAAGGACTTTGATTTCTATCATCAGACCCTTTCCATCAGTAAGACATGGGATTACAAGGGTGCCGGTGGGTTTCAGCCGACAAAGAACAAATCATCGGTTCGTAAAATTCAAATTGATTGGCAGTCTGTTATTCGTTTTTCCGAGCTTGTAAAAGGTCTGCCGGACGATCAACCTATTTTTGTGGATGGCAAGGTCTACAACTCCACCGTCAATGATGTTTTGAGCCGCCATTGTGAGAGGTGCAATATCCCGGTCATTTCTATCCACGGTCTGCGCCACACCCACGCATCCCTGCTACTTTTTACCGGCGTATCTATTGCGAGTGTTGCTCGGCGACTGGGACACTCCAGTATGACAACCACCCAAAAGACCTATCTCCATATCATTCAGGAGTTGGAAAACAAGGATATTGACCTTGTTATGCGATCATTGTCCGGGCTGAACTAAAATATTGATTTATGGCTTATGTTGATTTGCTTAATGCAAAAGTGACTGTGGCGCAGAGATTCACTTTGCACCACAGTCACTTTTGCATTGGATCTTGAATGCTAATCCGAAAAATATTGTACCCGCTATATTGGGATTCCTCAATTTACCAGACGCTGTCTGGCAAATTGAGTTGACCGCACTACTATGGGTTATCATCTATCCTCTGCACGGATAAAGGACGGTGCAGCGATTTTTCCGACTATATTCTTTAATGGAAAAATGTCTTGTATATCTCAACCACCCGATTTTCCAGTCAGCGACTGGAAAATTGAACGGAACACATTATGATAAATGAGTATATCACCTGCTTTTGCTTGAATTACTGATTTCCTTGATGGCGGCGTAGTGTTTTCCACATTTTCGGCTGATCTCGTTGAAAAAATCGGATGTCACAAATT
>ERZ773190.2101-NODE-2101-length-16568-cov-10.959971_pt1 | contig 16568 bp, 17 predicted proteins | sample MGYA00511111_ERZ773190 | MGnify/ENA primary metagenome ERZ773190 (study PRJEB29015, sample SAMEA2737777) | human gut metagenome | biome: human gut; feature: human-associated habitat; material: faeces | place: China | collected 2012 ... | reverse complement strand
GTTGGTAGAGCACCTGACTCTTAATCAGGGTGTCCAGGGTTCGAACCCCTGGCGGTGCATTTGTGAAAGTCTTTTGATTTAGTCGATGGAGCTAGGTTGAGGGGCTTTTTTTGTGCGTTGAATTTCTATGATTTGATATTTTTTCTGAATTTTTGAATTGATTCCTTTTTTTCTGAAAAATTCCAGATATGGATTGTATAAATAGTATATTTAGTGTTACAATACAAGTGGGTACACATATGAAACTATTATTTGAGACAAATACGAAGGGGAAGATATAACACTAATATACCAGTGTTATGACTGCTAATCAGGTTAAAGACTGATAAGACGTTATGTAATATTAAGAAAGCATTTAGTTATTGGTATTACTGATATAGCTTATTTATCTGGAATGATTTTGTACGTAGTATTGTTATATTGATGTTGTGTCGGAAAAGAGGTTCATATGAAGAAAAAATGGAATAGACATAAGACACAAAGAGCACATAGAAGAGCATTGAAAAGAGCCGCCATAATTACAATGGCAGGGGCAGCGGTTATTATAGGGGCATATTCTTTAAAGGTATATGACTTCAGAATTAAATATACGCAGACAGCAGATTATATGAAGGGCAATGAAGAGAATGTAACAAAGGGAGTTGTCACATATGAAGAAGCAACTAATAGTAACCATACTACAGCGGCAGTAAGAAGTTCTTATAAGAGGCTTGATGTAGAATGTGTACTTCAAAATCCTGAACTTCCAACAGGCTGTGAGATAACAGCTTTGACGACAGTTCTTAATTATCTTGGCTATAATGTAGACAAGCTGACAATGGCAGATTATTACCTGGATAAAGGAAAGATGGGCGAGGTGTCGCCTTATAAAGCATTTGTCGGCAATCCAAGAGATGAAGATTCGTGTGGTGCGTTTGCACCAGTATTAGTCAATTCAGCGACAAAGTATCTGAAATCGCAAAGATCATATATGAATGTATACAATATAACGGGAGCAGAGTACAACGAGCTTCTTGATTATGTAGATGACGGACATCCGGTGTTAGTATGGGAGACAATGTATATGAAAGAGCCATATGAATCCTGTACATGGAATATAGACGGAGAGAATATTATGTGGCTTTCACGTGAGCACGCTATGGTGCTTATAGGCTATACACAGAGTACATATATTATGGCAGATCCGTTAAGGGGCATATGTGAATACGATAAAGAACTTGTAGAAACACGATATAAAAGTATGGGAAAGCAGGCAATAGTTATATATTAATGATTGATATGTGAAGTTTAATAATTAATATTTAAGATTGATAGTTGATATTTAATGTTAATAATTGATATATAAAGTGAGTGTGTCAGTCGTGTCAGCCATTTATTACCACATATACATTTTATAAATCATCACAGTCGGGGGAATACTTCCATTATGGAGGTGATGAGTGTGTACCCAGCGTATGATGGTGATAAAGATTATGATTATGACACAGCCCAATATACGTTTCCTCATAGAAAACGCACTTATAATGAGGAAGATAACAGCGAAGATTATTTTGAGAACGCGGTATATGAGGACAGTATGAACTTCTCATCTATGGCAGATTACGAAGACTTTCTTATATGGGGAACTGATAATAAAGACCAGTTCATATAAACAGATTATAAAAGATTTATTAATCTTTTAAGCTTCAATTGACTAGAGTTTTACAGATGTTATATGATAAGCGAAACGTAAGGAATTTATTGTCTGTGCGTTTCGCTTATTTTAACTTTATAGGAAATTGCATTTCCTATAAAGTTAAAACGCTTCGCGGGGATGCGACCCATGTGGAGATGAAGATGCACTTGCGTGCTCACATGGGCGCGCAAAGAGTCACAAAGTGACTCTTTGTTCTGTAATAGAATACAGAGCAAGCTGTAATTAACATTGTATGCAGAAATGAGGAGTAGTATGTACGGTTATGTTGTTGTTAATAAGCCTGAGCTTAAGATAAAAGAATATGATATGTACCGTTCATACTATTGCGGATTGTGTGAGGAGCTGCTTTCGGATTATGGTATTAATGGGCAGATATCCATAAGCTATGATATGACATTTCTGCTTGTACTGCTTACAGGGCTGTATGAACCGGATACAACATATAAGGAAGCAAGATGTATCGCACACCCTGTTCATAAGCACCCGGTAAGACGCAATAAGATTTCAGCATATGTTGCGGATATGAATGTCCTTATGACTTATTATAAATGCGTTGATGACTGGCAGGATGATAGGAAGCTTATGAAGAAGCTGCTTGCCTCGTCTTTGACTAATAAGGTTAAGAGGATTGAGAAAGCATATCCCCCAAAAGCACGCATTATTAAGGCGGCACTTGATAGAATGAGTGAGCTTGAGAATAATAATGAGAGCAATATTGACCTGCTTGCAGAACAATTTGGCATAATAATGGCACAGATTTTGTGTATGAAAAATGATGAGTGGTACGATACATTAAAAGTGATGGGTAATTCACTTGGAAGATTTATATATATTCTTGATGCGTATGATGACCTTTTGGAAGATAAGAAGAAGGGCAGATACAATGCACTCAGGACGTATGAGAATAATAAGGATTTTGATATATTTATAGAAAATGTGTTAAAATCACATATGGCACAATTTGCCGCAGGCTTTGAGAGCCTTCCTATTATTGAGAATGTCGATTTATTAAGAAATGTAATATATTCAGGAGTCTTTACAAGATTCGGGATTGCTAAGAATAAAAGAGAACAAGTGGAGGAAGTATGACCGATCCGTATTCAGTGTTAGGTGTATCAAGAGATGCAACTGACGAAGAGATTAAAAAAGCATATAGAACATTAAGCAGAAAGTATCACCCTGATGCGAATATCAATAATCCTAATAAGGATAAGGCAGAGGAAATGTTTAAGACAATCCAGCAGGCTTATAACCAGATTATGAAGGAAAAGCAGGGTGGATATACATCATCAGCTTACAGTCAGAACAGAGGTGGCACAGGAAGCTATGGCTATGACGGTGATTATCAGAATAACCGTAATGGACAGAGCGGCAATGGTTATGATGATTTTGGCGGCTTCTGGGGCTTTGGACCATTTGGCTTTGGCGGATATTATGGAGGGGGTTCTAATTCCGGATATTCAGGTGGTGCTTCTAATATGAATGGCAATGATGATACGACAGTTCATTTAAGAGCGGCGGCTAACTATATTAACAATGGTGGATATGATGAGGCACTTAACGTGCTTTCTGCTATTCAGGACAAAGATGCCAGATGGTACTATTATAGTGCTATGGCTAACTCAGGCAAAGGCAATCAGGCAACAGCGATGGAACACGCCAGAAGAGCAGTAGAACTCGATCCTGACAATATGCAGTATCGTATGTTCTACCAGCGTATGAATAGTGGCGGTGAATGGTATTCAGGAAGACAGCAGACATATCAGAATCCAGCAGGTGGAATGGGAAGCTGGTGTATGAAACTTATATTTATCAACCTTATGTGTAACTGCTGTCTTGGCGGAGGCGGCTTATGCTGCCCGGGAAGATACTACTAAGCGGTTCTCCCAGTTCTTTAAGTAATCAAATAGAATATCAATATGAACAGGTCCGGTTTCAAGAATATAACGGTGGAATTCTTTTAAGGAGAAGTTATCACCGAGATCTTTCTGGGCCTGTTTTTTTAGTTCCTCAAAACCTAAAAATCCAAGAACATATTTGCAGTAATTAGCAGGATTAGCAATAAATGCTGTATACATCTCGTGTGCAGCTTCGGCACTGCTAAATCCATAATCGGTAAGGAATGAGGAAAGCTGTGCTTCAGTCCAGCCGTAATAATTCACTCCGATATCGCCCTTGGCATAGAGGCAGAGTATAAGTGCATAATTGCACTGGACCAATGAATTAAGCAGAGTATTATCGCCAGCATATTCATATGAATGAACTTCAACATAGGAAGCCCAGCCCTCAATATAGCCGCCAGGTTTAATGACATTTCTTATCAAAGAAGGGCTTGTTGAGGCAAAATACTGTGTCTGGTATAAATGTCCCGGATACCCCTCGTGTGCCAGCGTAGGATACAAATCACTGCTGTCAGTGCCGGCTGAATTAATGTATATAGAGTTAATGTCAAGATTATCAATCTGTGGCATAAAGTACATAGCAGGGCTTGCATAGTCATTAAGTGCTTCAGATACATAATTAATATTATAATTGACATCATTTAAGGCAGGATAATCATCAGTTATCTTCTTTTTTAAATCCTCAATAATCTGGTCTGGTTTATCAATTCCAAAAGAAAATGTGCCAAACTGGCTGTTGAGATAAGGATCTTTTCTTAAAAGCTTCTGCATAACAATTGAATAGCTTCTTATATAGGAGTCAAGCAAATCATTATATTCGTCAATTGATTTACTCCAGCCAAGACAGCTTTCAAGAAGTCCCTCAAAGTATCTTGCACCATCAGGGTAATTGCATATTCCACCAGAATACTGGTTAGTTCCCTTGAATGAAGCAAGAGTCGTTATAAGTGCGTTATAACCTGGAATTACATGGTTAATAACGGCATCTTCGTTCTGCTTCTTGTATACATTTTTCTCATCATCAGTAAGGAAAATGAGGTCGTCAACACGGGAGTTAAAAGTACCAATAAACATACCTTCAGCATCACCGGCGGAATCAGCGATAGATTTGCAGGAGCTTATGACCTCATCAAGAAGGTCATCGCTTAGGGTATATCCCCTGACGCTTCTTAATGCCTCGAATTCCAGCAGATTATTAAAATATCCATCCACATCACTTAGGAGCTGTATATATTCTTCAACGTCCTTTTTCTCCATAAATGTATATTCGGAAAAAAGGAGCGGAAGCTGTATCTGTATGCCGATTGTAGGAGTGAGGTCGGTGTTAAGAAGATACAGGTCGCTGTAATTAAGGGTTGTATACAGATATTTGTTTAATAGGTCATAGGTTATCTGCTGGCTCTTGGAAAGTGAAGCCTTGTCAAAAGCGTTGAGCTTTGTTATGTAGTCTGTTATATCTGATGTATCATCAATATTATCAATATCAATACGTCCGAGTGTTATATCGTAATCATCAATTCCATATTCGCAAGGATTTTCCAAAAGTGCGTGCAGTGAGAGTGAGTCGCTTGAGGCAAGCTCACGAAAAAGGCTGTCGGTAAAAGCGTTGAAGCTTTCGTTATCAGCTGCATTGTATTGCTCATCAGCATTGTTATAACGTGAAGCAGACCCGCCAAATGGAGTGCAGGCACTAAATGAACAGGCTGTGATTACTACTGCACCTGTTATGGCAGCAGCTTTTTTAAAGAAAGAATAAATGTTAGTTTTATGTTTTATGTAACTGGATTTTAATGTCAGCATATAATAATCCTCATTTCTGCGGACATACCGCGTAGTCAGATTCGGGAAGGTGCATATAAGCCCCTGGTACAACATTTTCTTAATCATACACTAGATTATATGTATAATAAATGTTTTTCATTAAAGAATATTTGTTTATTCGTTTGACATATTCTAAAAAGCTGGCTATCATATATAGAATAATGATAACGGAGGTTACGGATATGCCACAGAATAAAGGTCCATTTTATATGACAACAGCTATCGCATATACATCAGGAAAGCCACATATTGGTAATACTTATGAGATAGTTCTTGCCGATAGTATTGCAAGATTCAGACGTCAGGAGGGCTATGATGTTTTTTTCCAGACAGGAACTGATGAGCATGGACAGAAGATTGAATTAAAAGCAGAAGAAGCAGGAATTACACCTAAGGAATTCGTTGATAATGTTTCTACAGAGATAAAGAGAATATGGGATTTAATGGATACATCTTATGACAAGTTTATAAGAACTACAGATGATTACCACGAAAAGCAGGTTCAGAAGATATTTAAGAAGCTCTACGATCAGGGAGATATATATAAGGGTTCATACGAAGGTATGTACTGTACACCTTGCGAGTCTTTCTGGACAGAGTCACAGCTTGTTGACGGAAAATGTCCTGACTGCGGACGTGAAGTTAAGCCAGCTAAGGAAGAAGCTTATTTCTTTAAGATGAGTAAATATGCCAACAGACTTATCGAGCATATTAATACACACCCAGAATTCATACAGCCTGTTTCAAGAAAGAATGAGATGATGAATAACTTCCTTCTTCCAGGACTTCAGGATTTATGTGTATCAAGAACATCATTTAAGTGGGGTATCCCGGTAGATTTTGATGACAAGCATGTAGTATATGTATGGCTTGATGCACTTACTAACTATATCACAGGTATCGGGTATGATGCTGATGGCAACTCATCAGAACAGTATAAGAAGTTCTGGCCGGCAGACCTTCACCTTATTGGAAAGGATATTATAAGATTCCATACTATATACTGGCCTATATTCCTTATGGCACTTGGTGAACCACTTCCTAAGCAGGTATTTGGACATCCTTGGCTTTTACAGAATGACGGCAAGATGAGTAAGTCTAAGGGGAATGTTATATATGCAGATGACCTTGTAGATATGTTCGGTGTTGATGCTGTAAGATACTTCGTACTTCACGAAATGCCATTTGAGAACGATGGTGTTATCTCTTGGGAACTTATAGTTGAACGTATGAACTCAGATCTTGCTAATACACTTGGTAACCTTGTCAACAGAACAATTGCTATGTCTAACAAGTATTTTGGCGGTGTAGTAGAGAATAGGAATGTACAGCTGACCGAGAACGATGCAGCAGTGGATGCCGATCTGAAACAGACTGTGACCGGCACTTATGCAAAAGTAGTAGCCAAAATGGAAGAACTGCGAGTAGCAGATGCCCTGACCGAGATCTTCGGCATCTTCAAACGCTGTAATAAATACATCGATGAGACCGAACCCTGGGTACTGGCCAAGGACGAAGCCAACAAGACCCGTCTGGAGAGCGTGCTGTACCACCTGTGCGAGGCTCTGCGCGTGAGCGGCATCCTGCTGAACGCTTACCTGCCCTCCACCGCACCCAAGATGATGGATCAGCTGGGTCTGGATGCCTCCGCGCTGGATCTGAGCAAGACCGTTTACGGCGCACAGGAGACCTACACCGTGCACAAGGGCGATGCCCTGTTCCCCCGCATCGACGTGGCCAAGGAGATCGCCCACCTGAAGGAAGAGGACGAGAAGCGCAAGGCTGCTGCCGAGGCCGCCAACAAGGCAAAGGCCGAGGCCGAGAAGAAGGCCGCTGCCCCCGCCGAGGAGAACGGTGTGGACTTCACCCACGAGGAAGAGATCGACTTTGACACCTTCTGCAAAGTGGAGCTGCGCGTGGCCGAAGTGCGCGCCTGCGAGAACCTGAAGGAGAGCAAGAAGCTGCTGCACCTGACCGTGTTTGACGGCGAGCGCGAGCGCTGCATCCTGTCCGGCATCGCCAAGTGGTTCAAGCCGGAGGACCTGATCGGCAAGAAGATCGGCATCGTGTGCAACCTGGCACCCCGCCCGATGATGAAGGGCAAATACGTCAGCGAGGGCATGATCTTTGCTGCCGACACCGCCGACGGCGGCTGCTCCATTGCATTCTACGGCGACGACACCCCGGTCGGCAGCCGCATCCACTAAGCCATGGAGAAAACGACGCTTTCCCGTGCAGAAAAGCTGGACCAGATCTTCAGCACCCCAGTGTGTGCGGTGCTGCTGGCCATTTTCTGCAACGTGCTGTGGGGTTCGGCATTTCCCTTTATCAAGCTGGGCTACCGCCTGTTTTCCATTGATTCCGGCAACACCGCCTCCATCTTCTGCTTTGCAGGGGTGCGGTTCATGCTGGGCAGCTTTTTGGTGCTGCTGGGCAGTGTCCTGCTGCAGAACCGGGTGCCCCGGTTCCCCCGGGGAAAGGTGGCAGCAGAGTGCTGCGCCCTGGGCCTGTGGCAGACCACGACCCAGTACGCGTTCTACTACATCGCCGTTGCCATGCTGACGGGTGCCTTCGGCGGCATCCTGAACAGCACCCAGAGCTTTCTGGGCGTCATCTTTGCCCACTTCCTCTACGGCAATGCCGACCGCATGACCCCCGCCAAGCTGCTGGGCTGTGTGCTGGGTTTTGCCGGAGTGCTCATCGGCACCCTGGGCAACCACGGCAGCGGCAGCAGCTGGGGCATCTTCTGCATGCTGCTGGCCACGGTCATCTTTACCCTGTCCGGCCCGTGGAACAAGGCCGTGACCAAAAAGGCCGACAGCTTTGCGGTCTGCTTTATCAACCTGTTTGTGGGCGGCGCAGCCCTGTTTGTGCTGGGCACTGCGCTGGGCGGACATCTGGGCAGTGTGAACCCGCTGGGCATCCTGGTGCTGCTGTATCTGGCCTTCATCTGCGGAGCCGGCTATGTGCTGTGGGCCCTGCTGATGAAAAACAACCCGGTCAGCCGCATTGCCATCTTTGGCTTTGTGAACCCGGTAGTCAACGTGCTGCTGAGTGCTGTGCTCAACGGCGAGCCCCTGCTGCGCTGGCAGTATCTGGCAGCTCTGGTGTTCGTGTGTGTGGGCATCTGGCTGGTGAATAAGGCACCCGCCCAAAAGGAGAAGGTATGACCGGCCCGATTTTTGACACCCATGCTCATTACAGCGCCCGCGCCTTTGACGCCGACCGCTTTGCCCTGCTGGACAGTCTGCCCGCAAAGGGCGTGGTAGGCGTGTGCGAGCAGGCCACCCACTCCGGGGACGCACCCCGGGTGCTGGAGCTGGCCCACCGCTACCCCTGGGTGGTGGCGGCCATTGGCATCCACCCGGAAAGCCTGCTGCCTGCCGCCGACTGCGGCGAAGATGGCCCCGCCCCCACGGTGTCGGTATACGGCGGCGACTGGGCGGCCGAGATGCGCGCCCTTGCCCCCTGCTACGAGGACCCCAAGGTGGTGGCCGTGGGCGAATGCGGGCTGGACTACCACTGGCCCGTGCCCAAGGACGCCCAGCTGGCCCTGTTTGAAGCCGAGATCCGTCTGGCGCTGGAACTGGACAAGCCCATTATCGTGCACGACCGGCAGGCCCACGCGGATGTCTATGCCCTGCTGAAAAAGTACCGGCCCAAGGGCATCGTGCACTGCTATTCCGGCAGTGCGGATGACGCCGTGTGGCTGGCACAGCAGGGTCTGTACATTGGCTTTGGCGGTGCCTGCACCTTCCAGGGAGCCAAGCGAGCGGCAAAAGCCATTGCCGCCCTGCCGCTGGAAGCCATCGTGCTGGAGACGGACTGCCCCTATATGGCCCCGGAGCCGGTGCGCGGCACCCGCTGCGACAGCAGCCTCATCCGCTATGTGGGTGAGTACATCGCCCAGCTGAAGGGCATTTCTGCGGAAGAGGTGTTCCGCACCACGGCCGAGAACGCCCGCCAGGTGTACGGCCTGTAATATTTCCCTGCAAGATACAGGGTCTGTGCCCTGTTTCTGGATAAATCAAGCTTTAGAATCCATACTGTTATAAGGAGATTTCTATCATGAAAGCACGCATTCCCAAACACCGCGAGTTCATCATCAACTTCCCCGACAGCATCGACAACGCCAAGGCCAACGAGGGCTGGGCAAAGCTGCAGCAGATCGTGGAGGACTACAAGAAGGCCCACAACGGCGCTTCTGTTTACGCTCCCACCTTCATCGAGGACTGCGAGCCCGAGGTCAAGAAGCTGCAGGAAGAGTACGGCTTTGAGTACACCGTGGAGTTCGTTCAGTAAGTTCAGCATCGCCTGATAGTAAAAGGGTCATTGCACAAACCGTGCAATGACCCTTTTTGCGTAAGTTGTATTCCGGAAAATGGCATATACCGGAGCGTCCGCTGCCTTACACCTCGTAGTCCAGACAGACGCGGTTCTTGTAGTAGGGGCGCACCTTGCTGTTTGCCACTGCCACATGCGCCGGGTGGGTGGAGTAGCCCTTGAGCGCCTCGACGCTCTCAAAGGTGGTGTCCAGCATCAGGTCGGCGTTGGAGGAGGGGAGAGCATCAATGTTGACATGGATGTCCACAAGCCCCGGAATCTTGCCGGAAAGACCTTCCAACCCCTCTTTGATGCCAGCTTTGACGGCGGCCTTTTCCTCGGCGGACAGCTCGTCCTTCAGCTGCCAGAGAATAACGTGCTTGACCATAACAAAAAAACCTCCTGCGTTTTTTCTCATTGTAACAGGATGAGAAAAAATCCGCAAGAGGGAAGCTGCAAAGTATTATTTGGGCGCGAACAGCAGCACCACCAAAAGCACAGCACAGAGCACTGAAAGCACGATGCCCTCCAGACGGGTGAGTCGGATGTACTCCTCCGTAGGTTCGGGCACCTGCGTATACCGCCCACGGGAACGCAAGGCAATGGCATCCTCCGGCTGCAGCGCCATAAAAATACCGAATCCGATACCAAAAAGCGCGACTAAAATTGCGCAGATGACTTCCATAAAAACCCTCACTTTTTGTTTTTGTCGTCCCTGCTCAGGGTATAGCACAAATGCGAGATCAGCAGCACAACGCAGAACACGAGCGTCACGACCATCAAAATGGAGTGCAGCGGCTCCACCTTGGGCAGAAAAATGTTGACCAGCCAGAGCGCACCGCAAAGGAGCGACAGGATGCCGAAGGGTCTGTGGAAGTGGTTCTTTTCGTCCTCACTGCTCCAGCCGGTGCCGGTGCCATTGTACAAGTCCCGAATGCCGCGGTATAAAAACAATACGCCCAGTGCTGCGTTCAGCCAGTCTGAAGTGGAAAGGTTCAGGTTCATATATTTGTACTTGCCTCCCGGCGGTTCAGTCTGCGCTATGCTCCCAAGCCTCATAGGCTACCAGGTAAAGAACATCTACCACAACAGCGACCAACAGCCAGCTGCCGCCCCAAGGAGCTTGGGGCAGGAAGATGTCCAGAAGAGAAACGATGGCGTTAAAGATAAACAGCACGCCGTTTTTCTTCTGCCAGAAGGCACGGTACTCCGGGTCCCGTTCATACTGGTTGAAGGGAAGACGGAGCCAGGGGTCTTTGCCCATAAAATCACGGATGCCGGAGATCAGCCAGAGAATGCTCAAAAGGACATCAAAGAACAGCGGCCAAGAGAATACCAGCTGCATAAAATGCACCTCCCATCTTTTACCATATTATAACATAGAGGGGCGAAAACACAAGGACGGTATTCAACCTTCCTGCGTAAATTCTGCACAAATCGACCATCAACTATTTGTTGAAACAACATAAAATAAAACCAGCCGGACGAGGCGGTTGCAAGCCCTCGTCCGGCTGGATACTTACTTCTTCGGAGTCATAAGCCTCTTCTCCTTGGTGACCTCATTTTCGGAATACGGGTTTCATAGGGTGACTCTCCTTAGAAACGTTTCTTCAGAATTTAGGTACTTTGCAAGGGGATGAAAATCAACTGTACATTGGACTGACCCTTTTCTCAACTGTTGGACTGCGGCAAACGGTTCATGAGGATGAATTTCATATTACCACATTCTTTCGAGTTAGATTTGCAAGGGAAACGTCTTACTTAGTACATTGGTAGAACTCCTTTTCAGCTATTCAAATAAGGTTCTCCGGATCATTGATACTTTCATAAGAATCATCTCCAGCGGATCTATCTGAACGCTCTGGGGAAGAATTAAATCGACAGGTTGTCGTGTTATCGCATTTTTGATGCTCAAGACTGGCTCTGTTTTTGTGTTTTTATACGGGGGAAACATCCCGTTTGTGGTGAGCCTCTGTTTTGCTTCTCAGCGAACCCCGACAGCCTGTCCCTGCTGTGCGGGTTCCATATTAACCATCGGTCTTCGCTCCTTTCTTCTTAAAGTCAGCGGGAGTAACTCTCTTTTGAGCTTCTGCTGTACTTCTCTGGTTTCTGGCTTAATTATACAGGAAGAAGCACGTTTTGTCTATTGGCAGACCGCACAAAGAATAAATTTTGTTTTTGTGCAATGTTAAAACCTGCGGCAGTGCGGAAAAATTGCCCAGAAGTTCCGGGTCGTTCGTGAAGGGTACACATGGGGCTGCAATATGCCCATGGCGCTGTGCTGGTAGATGCTGTACTGCGGCCCGCTGGCCCGTGCCATCTTCCGGCTGGTGTTCCGCCGCGGGGAAAAGCAGGCCATGTAAGGCGGTTTGGCTGCGATTCTATAATAAATATGTATAAGAAATATACATAAGATGCCGCAAAAACATACCGGGAGAGATACCTATACGTTTTTTATATACCTGATATATAAAAGCTATACGGTACGGCTATTTTTGCGGAAATATTTCCCAAAACCGGGAGAATACGCCTGCAAAGCACTGGAAAAATCCAAGAACATTGTACAGATTATATGCTTTTTTAACTTGCAATTGTGCACCCTGTACAACAGTTTTGTTTTGTCAGTGCAATGCTACCGGGTAAAATGTAGAATGTGCACAAATACCCTTGCCAATTTTGTGCAATCGTACTATTATACACAACGAAAAAAGACGAAACCGACAAAGAAAGGGGAGGGCGCAGACAGCATTCAGGCAGCGCCTTCCTTGCTTTTTTCACGGTACACAGTCTTTTCTTCGCGCGATAAGAAGGTGTGAAGGGGCGCGGAGCAAAGGTGTGCGGCAGATCCTCGGCCGGGGATCTGCCGCACACCCGGCTCCCGCCCGCAGACCCCTATCCCTGCAGGAAGGAGGAAAAGCAAATGAACAAATTGACGCAGGCTCTGATGGAAGAGCTTACCGTGGAGTATGTCAAGGTCGGCTCGCTGCAGATCCCGGAATCGGTGGTCATCAGCTGGGTGATCATGTTGCTGCTGGTGGTGGGCTCCATCCTGCTTACCCGCAACCTGAAGGTGGATCACATCAGCAAGCGTCAGGCAGCACTGGAAGCGCTGTACTCCCTTGGCAAAAACTTCTTTGAAGGGTTGCTGGGCAAGGAGGGCAGCCGCTATGTGCCTTATCTGATGACCGTGGCGCTGTACATTGCCTGCTCCAACGTGATCGGTGTGTTCGGCGTAAAGCCCCCCACAAAGGATCTGGATGTGACTGCTGCGCTGGCGCTGATGAGCATCGTGCTTATCGAGTATGCAGGCGTTCGTGCCCGGGGCGGCGCGGGCTTTCTTAAGAGCCTTGCAGCCCCTACCCCCATCATGACCCCTATGAACATCCTCGAGATCGCCATTCGCCCCACCAGTCTGTGCATGCGACTGTTCGGCAACGTGCTGGGCGCGTTCGTTATCATGGAACTGCTCAAGCTGGTGGTGCCGGTGTTCGTCCCGGCGGTGTTCAGCCTGTATTTTGACCTGTTCGATGGTCTGATCCAGACCTATGTTTTCGTGTTCCTGACCGCACTGTTCATGAAAGAGAGCATCGGCGGCGAGGAATAAACAACACATTTAAAACTGTAATTACAAAGGAGATAGAACTATGAGTGGTTTGGTAGCTCTGGGCGCTGGCATTGCAGCGCTGACCGGTATTGGCGGCGGTATTGGCATTGGTATTGCAACGGGTAAGGCAACGGAGGCCATCTCCCGCCAGCCGGAGGCTTCCGGTAAGATCCAGACGAACCTGCTGCTGGGCGCTGCTCTGGCAGAAGGTACCGCAATTTTCGGCTTCGTCGTTGCACTGCTGATCATCCTGTTCCTGGGCCAGTAACGGAGGCGTGGACGAATGCTGAAGTTGGATTTGAACCTGCTGTGGACCGTGGTGGATGTCCTGATCCTGTATGTGCTGCTGCGCAAGTTTTTGTTCAAGCCCATCCAGAACGTGCTGGATCAGCGCCAGAAGACGATCGAGGCAGACATTGCAGCGGCACAGACCTCCAAGACCGAGGCCGCCGCAGCACTTACGACCGCGCAGGACAAGCTGCGTAATGTGGACAACGAAGCCGCAGCCCGCCGCGAAGCCTACGAGAAGCAGGCCGAGGTGGAAAAGCAGCAGCTGCTGGCCGATGCGCAGAAGCAGGCCGATGAGATCGTGGCTGCCGGTAAGGCTGCTGTGGAGATCGAGCGCCAGAACAAGCTGCGGGAAGCAGATGCACAGGCTACGGCACTGGCACGCTCTATGTGCGAAAAGCTTTTGAAACATAATTTGACCGCCCAGGATGATGATCAGCTGCTGGACGATCTGCTGCAGAAAGCAGGTGCAGGCAATGGCAACTGAATTCAGTCGTGAATTTTTTGCGGATAACCGCATCGTCAAGGCCAGCCTGCGCTGTGCCCATAAGCTCCGCGAAAAAGATCTGGACCGCATCAAGTCGGAGATCAAAAAGCTGTATGACGCCACGGAAGTCATCCTGAACGTCACCGTGGACGAGAGCCTGCTTTCCGGCTATGTCCTGCAGGTGGGCGACCGCGTGTTCGACAATTCCGGCCGTCATCAGCTGGACAAAATGATGGAGGGCAAGCCCTCGCTGGCTACCCTCAAGACCCGCATCGAGGACTACAAGCCCGCCGAGACCTCCGCAGAGGGCGGCGTGGTCATCTCCTCCGCCGATGGCATCGTGCACATTGATGGCATGAACCGCGCTGTGTACGGCGAGATCGTCACCTTTGAAAACGGTGCCAAGGGCATGGTGGAAAGCGTAGAGCCCGAGCAGCTGGGCGTTATGCTGTTCGATGGTGCCGAGACCGTTGGTGTGGGCACCATGGTCACCCGCAGCGGCAAGCGCGCCGGTATCCCGGTGGGCGATGCTTTTCTGGGGCGTGTCATCAGCCCGCTGGGCGAGCCCATCGACGGCAAAGGCCCCATTGAGGCCGAAGGCTACAACCCCATTGAGAAGCAGGCACCCAGTATTCTGGAGCGCCAGAGCGTGGACACCCCGCTACACACCGGTATTCTGGCCATCGACTCCATGTTCCCCATCGGCCGCGGTCAGCGTGAGCTGATCATCGGCGACCGCCAGACCGGCAAGACTTCTATTGCCACCGACGCCATCCTGAACCAGAAGGACAAGGATGTGCTGTGCATCTATGTTGCCATCGGTCAGAAGGCTTCCTCCATCGCCCGCGTGGCCGAGGATCTGAAAAAGCATGGCGCTATGAGCTATACCACCATCGTGGCAGCTACTGCGTCGGATTCTGCCCCGCTGCAGTACATTGCTCCCTATGCGGGCACTGCACTGGCCGAGTACTTCATGGCCAAGGGCAAGAGCGTGCTCATCGTTTACGATGATCTGTCCAAGCACGCGGTGGCCTACCGTGCCATCTCGCTGCTGCTGCGCCGCTCTCCGGGCCGTGAAGCTTACCCCGGCGATGTGTTCTACCTGCACTCCCGTCTGCTGGAGCGCTCCTGCCGTATGCGGGATGATCTGGGCGGCGGCTCTATCACCGCACTGCCCATCGTAGAGACGCAGGCCGGCGATGTTTCGGCCTACATCCCCACCAACGTCATCTCCATCACCGACGGTCAGATCTTCTTGGAGAGCGCCCTGTTCAACGCCGGCAACCGTCCGGCTGTCAACGTGGGTCTTTCGGTGTCCCGTGTGGGCGGCGCTGCCCAGACCAAGGCCATGAAAAAGGCCAACGCAAACCTGCGTATCGAGCTGGCACAGTATAAGGAGATGGAATCCTTTGCACAGTTCAGCTCCGATCTGGACGCAGAGACCCGCCGTCAGCTGGAGCACGGCAAGGCACTGATGGAAATGCTCAAGCAGCCGCTGTGCCAGCCCAAGTCCGATGCCGAGCAGGTGGTCATTCTGGTGCTGGCTTCCCACGGCCTGCTGGACACTCTGCCCACCGCAGAGCAGCGGGAAAAGACCGCTGCCTTTGTGCGGCAGTTCCGTGCAGACGTCTCCGGCACCATGCAGAAGATCGATGCCGACGGCAAGCTGGAGCCCGACCGTGTGGACGCCATCCTGAACGCTTGGAAAGCTTATGCGGGAGGCAATGACCATGTCGTCCAGTAAGCTGCTGAAGGAGCGCATCGAGAGCATTCAGGATACCATGAAGATCACCAATGCCATGTACCTGATCTCTTCGTCCAAGCTGCGCAAGGCACGGCAGAACTACCAGAATGTGTCCCCTTACTTCAACCGTATGCGGGATACCATCTCCCGTGTTGTGCCGCATCTGCCGGAGGAGCCGGAGCACCCCTTCTTCCATGAGCGGAATCTGGAAAACCCCCGGCGGGCGTATTTGGTGCTTACTGCCGATAAGGGCATGGCAGGTGCTTATAACCAGAACCTGCTCAAGTTTTTGCGGGAGCACGCAGACCCCAACGACCGCTTTTATGTCATCGGTCAGGTGGGCTACCGCGCCCTGCGCCACCGGGACCCCCGCCTTGTGGAGGAGTTCCGTTACAGCGCAACCGCACCCACCTTGCAGCGTGCCCGCGACATCACGGTGGACGCCATTGACGACTTCAAGTCCGGCAAGCTGGACGAGATCTACATCGTCTACACCAAGATCCAGAACGCCCTTACCAGTGAGCCTGTCATGGAGCGTCTGCTGCCGCTGGACCGGCGGTTTTTGCAGCCCGCTCCCAAGGGTCTGGGCGACCCCAGGGGCGAGGTGGAACTGGTGCCGGACGCATGGACGGTGTTCGAGCAGATCGCACCCATCTATATGCACGGCATGATCTTTGGTGCCATGACCGAGAGCTTCTGCGCCG
>ERZ773190.2099-NODE-2099-length-16580-cov-7.448109_pt1 | contig 16580 bp, 14 predicted proteins | sample MGYA00511111_ERZ773190 | MGnify/ENA primary metagenome ERZ773190 (study PRJEB29015, sample SAMEA2737777) | human gut metagenome | biome: human gut; feature: human-associated habitat; material: faeces | place: China | collected 2012 ... | reverse complement strand
GGGGAGGGGGCGGCGGGCGGCGCGGGCGCCGGGACGCACGGCCCATGCTGTACCAGAACATATTGTTGCCGAAGCTGCTGCCGCCGCCACCGCCGCGCGGGGGGCGCGGGCCGCGGGGGCGCATCAGGTAGGTGATGAGCCAGATGACCAGCAGCACCGCCACAACCAGCAGAACAAAGCCCATAACATTGGGCCCTCTTCTATCGGGGGCGCTGGTATCGGTATAGCTGCTGTTCAGCGTTACGCCGTAGATGCTGCACAGCCGGTTGGCCAGCGCCTGCACGGTCTTTTGGGTGCCGGTGTCGTAATCACCGTTGACCCAATAGGGTTCCATGTACTCGTCCAGCAGCGACCCCAGCGTGCTGAACGACAGCTGGCTTTCCAGCCCGTCGCCGCGCATGATGTAGTAGTCGCCGCCGTCGGCCTCGTTGGGAGCCAGCAGCAGCAGCACGCCGTTGTCCAGGTCGTCTGAGCCCAGCCCCCAGGCGTTAAAAACGTCGTAGGCAAAGCCCTCCATCGTCGTGCTGCCCAGCAGTTCATCCAGCGTGTAGACGCCGATCTGCGCACCGCAGGCATCGGACAGCTTGATTGAAACGTCATTGACATACTGTTCTGTCTCGTCGGACAGGATGTCCGCATGGTCGGCCACGGCGTTTGTCGTGCTGACCTGCACCTTGGGCGCGGCCAGCGCGGGTAGCGCCGCCAGCGTCAGTGCGGCCAGCACCGCACCGGCAGCCGCCGCGCGTCTGGCAAATGTTTTCAGTTTCATAATTTCCCCTTGCTGATCGTGGTTTATTTGGTAGCAAAGCGTTCCGGTGCCTGCGCACCCCACAAACCGGAGATTAGATTGGCCGGGAACTGCGAGACAGTTTTCTCGTAGTCCTCCACCCAGAGATTGTATTCATTGGCGGCGCGTTCTATCGTCGCCTGCGCCGAAACAAACGCATTGTACTGGTCATCCAGCGCCCGCTGGGTGCTGTCATCGACCTTGTTGTTCAGCGACGCATACAGCGTATCCACCGCATTGTACAGCCGACGGTTGGCCGCGTACTGCACCGCAGGGGAATCGTCCGTATCATTCCACGTGGCCAGCGCGTCCTCGGCTTCCTGTAAAGCAGCCGCCGGGGTGCTGTCCACATAGCCCGCCTGTTTGATGAGGTTCGCCGCCGCGTCAGCCTGCGCCTCAAAATCTCCCTGAATGCTGTGGCCGTACTCGTCCTGCGCGGAGGTGTAAATTTCCGCCGTTTCCCTGTACACGCCCTTCAACTTTGCCCCGCCGATGCCCAGCACCGACACCAGCGCCAGTGCGGCGAGTACAATCGACGCTGTGCCGCGCTTTTTGGCAGGTGCGGGCAGCTTTGTCTCGATCTCGCCGAGGATTTCCAGCTGCGGGCCATGAATGGTAAAGTTTTCCTGTTGTTCAAGCTGCATAGCAAATACCTATATTGTGCTGTAGGGGCGGATGCAAGCATCGCCCCCTACAACGGCAATCAGTTGTTGATCTCCAGCATCTTCTGGCGGAGCTCGCCCTCGATGCGGCCCAGCTCCTGCTCGGCGTTGGCGCGCTTGGCCTTGCCGTCGGCGCGGATCTTATTCAGCTCATCCAGCGTCTCGATCAGCTGCTTGTTCGTCTGCTGCAGCGTCTCGATGTCCACAATGCCGCGCTCGGACTCCTTTGCAATTTCAATCGTGCCCTGCTTGAGCGTAGCAGCGTTCTTTTTCAGCAGCTCGTTCGTGGCGTCGGTCACAGCGCGTTCGGCCTGCATAGCCTGCTGGCTGTGGGCGATGCCCAGCGCCAGCACCATCTGGTTCTTCCACAGCGGGATCGTGTTCACGATGGTCGTCTGGATCTTCTCGGCCATCATCGTGTCGTTGGACTGGATCAGGCGGATCTGCGGGCCCATCTGGATGGACACATTGCGGGTCAGCTCCAGATCGTAGAGCTTCTTCTCAAAGCGGTCACACAGGTCGGCCAGGTCGCGGGCGGCCTGGGCATCCTCGGGCAGCTGGGTGCGCTGGGCCTTCTCCTGCGCGGCCTTCAGGTCGTTGGCGCGGACCTCGGCCAGCTTCTTCTTGCCGGCCAGGATGTACATCGTCAGCTCCTTGAAGTAGACAAGGTTCAGCTCATACATCTTATCCAGCATCGTGATGTCCTTCATCAGGGTGACCTGGTGGTCCTCCAGCTGGGCCTTGATGCGCTCGACGTTCTTGTCGGCGCTGTCGTAGCGGGTCTTGAGCTGCTCAATGCTGTTGGACGTCTTTTTGAAGAAGCCAAAGATGCCCTTGGGCTGCTCGGTGGTGGCGTCAAAGCCCTGCAATTCAGAAATCAGGTTCGTGATGAGTTCGCCGGTCTCGCCCATGTCCTTGGTCTTGACGCGGGAGAGCGCGGTCTCGGAGAAGTCGCTCAGCTTCTTCTGGCTGGCAGCGCCGTACTGCAAGACCATCTGGGAGTTCGTGATGTCGATTTTCTCGGCAAAGTCGTTGACCATCTTCTGCTCCTCGGGGGAGAGGGGCGTGTCCTCGACCTGCACGGGGGTCGCTTTTTTGCTTTCCGCGATGACTTTCTCATCGGCGGCGGGGTCCAGGGTCAGCGTCGGGGCCGCGGGGGCGGCATCCAGCGTCAGAGAGGGTGCGGCGGGTACGTTCAGGTCCAGTTCGTTGTTCAGGTCAGCCATAGTGATCTTCCTTTCTTGTATCCTTTATTTACTTGGCAAGGTTCTGGCTTTTCAGGATACTGTCCAGCACCTCAATATCGGTAGAAATATCCATTGCCTCGGCGCTGTAGAGCGCATCCAGCTGGTTTTCAAAGGCTGTCGCCGTCGTCTCGGCGTTGCGGCGCAGCTCGGCCTCGATCTGGGCGGCGTTCTCGCCCCTGACGCTGTTCTGCTCCAGCGCCGCGTAGGTGCCCATCAGCTTGACGACCTCGGGCAGGTAGTAGCGGGCAAAGCGGTCCACGCTGCGCGCCTTGTCGGGGGTTTTCTCCACAACGGCGGCAATGCTGCGGCCTGCCTTCTCCATGCGGTCCATGGCCCGGGAAAGCTGCGGGTCGGGGATGGCCGCGTTCAGTTTATGCAGTGCATCGAGGTTTGCGGCAATGCCGTTCAGCATGGCATCCACGTCCTCACTGCCTGTGGCATAGGGCACGTAGGTGCGCACAACGCGGGTAGGGCAGAGCTTTGTGCCCGCAAAGTAGGCGCCCGCGCTGACCGCGGCGGTCAGCACCAGCCCGCCCAGCGTGTAGATGGGCACCAGCAGGGCCATAATAGGCCACACCAGCGCCGCCATATAGACCGGCAGCACCGGGCGTTTGGTTTTTTCCTGCCATTTGCTCATGCAGGCACCTCCCGTATCATCATTCCGTAGGGGCGGATTCCATATCCGCCCGTTCCGTGCCGGGCTGCCTGCGGGCGGATATAGAATCCGCCCCTACGGGAGTCTGGCACAAATTCATTATAGAACAAAATCCGTTCACTTGCAACCATCCGCGCGCAAAAATGGTGCCAAAGCAGCGCCCCATGCCGCCTGCAGCCGCGCGGGGGACCAGGCGGCGTTGGCGGGGCTGGTGCTGGGCAGCACGGCGGCGGGCAGGTGGGTCAGGGGCTCTGCATATTTCGCGTAGATACGCCCAGACGCCGCGCCGTTGCAGAACACGGCCCGCACGCCCAGCTTTTGTATCAGCGCGGCCACATCGTTCGGCACGGCGTTGCGGATCGACGCATCCGACGCGCCTTTGATGTCGCACGCGCCGATCGTGTCCCACACGGCCAGCCCGTGCTTTAAAATTATGGCCTTTTTCGCCTCGATGTCGGCCCAATCGGGTACCGGCTCACCGGTCACGGCGGCGATCATCGGCCAGAAGCGGTTCTGCTTGTGGCCGTAGAAAAAGCCCTGCTCCCGGCTCTTGGGGCTGGGAAAGCTGCCTAAGATCAGCGCGTTGGCCCGCGCACCGTGCAGCGGCGGCAGACCGGGGCCGACATGGGTGTACTCGGCCATTTAAAACGCCTCCGGCCAGAGCGCACGGCAGAGCTCGGCAATGCCGTGGGGCTCGGCGTCGGGGCCGATGCGGTCCGCGGCAGCCTTGGCGGCAGCGCTGCCGCTGCCCATGGCAATGCCGAGGCCCGCCGCCTTCAGCATCGCAACGTCGTTATCGCCGTCGCCCACGGCCACGCAGTCCGCCGGGTCGATGCCCGCCAGCTTCGCCAGTTCCCGCAGACCTGCGCCCTTGTCAATGCCCCGCTGCAAAATATCGCAGCCGTCGCTGCCGGGGTAGGAGAACAGGAAATTCAGCCCCAGATAGCCGTATTTTTCCTGAAATCTGTCGGCCATCTCCTGCGAGAGAAAGCCGAACGCACCGAAGGGCATCTCCTCCAGATGCTTGTCCTGATCCTCGCCGTCCACGATGTTCAGCGCCAGATTTTTCTCCCGCTCGCGGCGGGCGAACTCCTCATAGCCGAGGTAGGCGTAGTTCGCGTCGTGGTAGGTAAAGCGCAGCGGCAGGTCGTAATCCTCAAAAAAGTCCACCAGCGCGTACATTTCCTCGGTGGTCAGGCGGTGCAGGGCCAGGTCTGCGCCCTTGTAGTCCACCAGCTGCGCACCGCCCGCGCAGACCCAGTAGTCGGGCCGGATGCTGCGCAGCAGGCCCTTGCCCACGCCGATGCGCCCGCGGCCCGTGGCAATCGCGATCTTGACGCCGGCCTTCTGCACGGCGCAGACGGCCTCGGCGTTTTCCTTCGGCACACGCTCACAGCTGCCGGGCCGCAGCGTGCCGTCTATATCGAGTAACAGGAGCTTGTATTTCATAAAAGTTAACCTTTCTTAATTTGTAGGGGCGAACATGGTTCGCACGCGGTCGTGTGCGGCAGTGGAAAGTGTCCGGGCGGATAGGGAATCCGCCCCTACGCTGTAGGGGTCGATGCTCGTCATCGACCCGGGAACTTTGCGGCTGCCACTGCGTTCCGCGGGCGAGCAATGCTCGCCCCTACATGCGCTGTATTCTTTCTGTATTATACCAAAGTCTAACCCCATCCCGCAAGGCATATTCTGCCTTGGGGTGATGTTTGTGCAGCTGGATCTTTCATGCCGCCGCAGGCGGCGTTGGCGCTGGGCCGTGCCGCTGGTGCTGGCCGCGCTTTTGCTGGCCCTGCCGCAGCTGGCGGCACTCCGGCCCGCCGCGCTGGCTCGGGTAGACCGCATTGTCGGCGGGCACTACATGACCCGGCTGGACGCCCTGCAGCAGGAAAATTTCACGCTGCATCAACAGCTGGCGCAGTCTGCCGACGCGCTGGCCGAGAACGCCGCCCTGCGGCAGCTTGTCGGCTGCGGGCGGAGCATCACCGGCGTCACCCCGGCGCGGGTCGTGGCCCGGGGTGTCGGCGGCTTCACGCTGGCCTGCCCGGACACTGCGCCGGGAAATGCCGTCCTCGACGCGGGCGGGCGGTACGCAGGGGTCGTCACCCGCACGGACGGCGACACCTGCACTGTGGAATTTTCCGCCGCTGCCGGGCTTTGCGGCAGCTATGCCGGGTTAGTCACGCCGGGGCAGTGGGTCCTGACCGGTCTGCCTGCCGACTGCGCACTGACGGCAGGGGACATCGTGACTTCCGCGGGCGGGGACTGGCTGGGCACGCTGGCCGCCGCGCCCGCCCCCGACGCCGACGGCCTGACCGCGCAGGTCCCGCTGACCGACACCGCCGATTTGTGGGGCACGGTCTATTTCGTGAAAAAGTAATTGCTTTTTCGTCGAATTTTGGGTACAATAAATAGGCAGCGCGGTTTGTAGGGGCCCGCGCAGTGAATAGCTACCGCAAGCCCCTACATGTCCCATTTCCTAACAAACAAATCCATTTTTTACCGAGGTGATCCCATGGCCAACCGCAAAAACTCCCACCGCCGCCGCGTCCGCGTGGCGGTGCTGATGGTGCTGTGCGGCGCGGTGTTTGCGGCGTTCTTCGCGCGGCTGGCCTGGATGCAGTTCGTCCGCGCCGACTACTACGCCGACAAGGCCGCCGAGGCCAGCTCCGCCAGCTACACCGTGACCCAGCACGCCGCGCGCGGGGCCATCGTGGACAGTGCCGGGGTCGTTCTGGCCCGCGACACCACCGTGTATGACGTCTACCTGCGCATCCCGGCGCCGCCGGGCACCGACCTGCGCGAGACCGTAAAAGCCATAGAGAGCCTGACAGGCAGCAAGGATGTGGAAACACAGCTTGCTGCCTTTTTTGCTGCCGCGTCGGCGGGGGAGCTGCCCGTGATGCAGGGCGTCGGCAGTGACGTTCTGACGTCGTTTTACAAGGCAGATCTTGTGCAAAGCGGCGCAGTGCGGGCCGCCGCCCGTGGCGTGCGCACCTGGCCGAACGGCACGCTGCTGCCCCATGCGCTGGGCTTCACCGGGCCGATCACGGCAGAGCAGTGGCCCACTGCCCGGCGGCGCGGCCTTGCGATGGATGCTGTCATCGGGCAGAGCGGGTTGGAGGCCGCCTATGACGACCTGCTCCGCGGGCAGGACGGACGGGTGCTCGTGAACACCGGCTTTGACGGCGCTGTGCGCCGCACCGTTCCCCTGCGGGATGCTGCGCCCGGGGCCACGCTGCTGCTGACCGTGGACAGCGCTCTGCAAAAAGAACTGCAAAACGCGCTTTTATCCCAAATCGAGGTTCTGCGCACCACCAAGGCTGCCGGGGCCGGACGGGAGTGCCGCGCCGGGGCGGCGGTGGTCGTGGATGTGCAGACCGGCGGCATCCTGGCCGCCGCCAGCGTACCGGGCTTCGATCTGAACCGCTACCGCGCAGACTACGCGGCGCTCTCCACCGATGCTGCCGCGCCGCTGCTGGACCGCGTCTGCCAGGGGCTGTACGCGCCGGGGTCGGCCTTCAAACCCGCCGTGGCCGCGGCGGCGCTGACCGCGGGCATCGACCCCGCCGCCACGGTCAACTGCACCGGGCGGTACGGGTTTTACAGCGGCTACCAGCCGGGTTGCCTGCAATACGGCCACGGCGGGCCGGTAGACCTGCGCACGGCGCTGGAGTACAGCTGCAACATCTTCTTTTACGATGTCGGGCGGCGGCTGGGCGTGGATGTGTTTTCCGCGATGGCACGCCAGTTAGGACTGGCCACGCCCACCGGCGTTGAAATCACCGAGGCACAGGGCCGCCTGACGTGGAGCAGCGACGAAAACTACCAAGCCGGGCTGACTCTGATGGCCGCCATCGGGCAGGGCAACACCGCCGTGACGCCGCTGCAGCTGGCGGCCTACGCGGCCACGCTGGCCAACTGCGGGCAGCGGCCCGCCCTGCATTTTGCGGACCGCGCCGTGAACGCCGCCACCGGCGAGACCGTCTGGCAGTACGCCCCGACGTTCACCACGGTTCCGGGCGGCGAGGGCGTGTTCGGCCCCATCCGCGACGGCATGAAGCGGATGGCCCGGACGACCCGCGTCCTGCGCGAGGCCCCCGTGGCCTGCGCGGCCAAGACCGGCAGTCCCCAGCTGGCGGACACCCTGCCCGGCGGCGGGCACTATGTCAACTCGGTGCTGATCGGCTATGCGCCCGCGGATGACCCGCAAATCGCCATGGCCGTCGTGCTGGAATACGGCGGTGGCGGGTCCAACGCCGCGCCCATCCTGCGCGCTGTGCTGGATGCCGTCTTTGGCGGATGATTGCGGAGCGCCGCTCAACCCCCATCGGGTGCGCTTGGGCATTCTGCCGATTTAGTGCATCAAAAAGTTTCCCTTATCGTGATTTTCTTCAAAAAGAACATGTCACATTTTGACAAAAAGCCAGTTGCAGTCCAGGCGGAAGTGTGATAGAATATATGCGAGATAGTGTTAATGCAACTGTGGAGAGGAGCCGACATGAACGCACAGTGTATCATGGTCTGCTCCGGCAAGGGCGGTACCGGAAAAAGTACCGTCTCGGTACTGCTGGGGGCCTGTCTGGCACGGCTGGGCCGCAAGACCCTGCTGGTGGAGCTGGACTCCGGTCTGCGCAGCGTGGACATTATCGCAGGCGTCTATGGCCGCACCGTTTACGACATTGAGGATGTTTTGTGCGGCAGATGCGAGGGGGCCAAGGCCGTTGTGCCCAGCCCGCTGTACCCCGGGCTGTCCGTCATCAGCGCCCCGTATGAGGGCGGCGCGGTGGAGGCGGCCCCGCTGGGACGTCTGCTGACCGCTATGCGGCCCTATTTTGATTTTATCCTGCTGGACACCGCTGCCGGCATGGGCGCGCCGTTCACAGCGGCCTCCACCGTGGCGGACAAGGCCCTGCTGGTGCTGACGCCCGACCCCGTGGCCCTGCGCGACGGCAAGATCGTGGCGGACCGGCTGCTGGCGGGTGGCCGCCCGCAGAGCGCCGTGCGCCTGGTGATGAACCGCGTCCGGCGCGAGAGCTTCGGCAAAAACGCTGCCGTGGCTGATCTGGACGAGTGCATCGACACCGTCGGCGTGCAGCTTTTGGCGGTCATCCCCGAAAGCCGCGTTCTGCAGCTGGCCGGGGCCAACGGCACGGTACCGCCCGCTGCGGATCCCGCCGTTGTGGCCGGACAGGCCATGGCAAAGCGTTTGTGCGGGCAGCGCGTCCCGCTTACCTTTTAATATATTGTACTCTGCTGCGAAGGATGGTGGCATTTACCTATGACGATTGCATTGATAGCCCATGACTCCAAAAAGGAGTTGATGGTGCAGTTTTGTATGGCGTATCGCCATATTTTGGAGCAGCACCGTCTGCTGGCAACCGGCACGACCGGCCGCCTGGTGGAGGAAAACGCCGGGCTGAAGGTCACAAAGTTCCTGCCCGGCGGCCACGGCGGTGCCGAGCAGATCGTGGCGCGCATCGCCTGTGAGGAAGTGGACATGCTGCTTTTCTTCCGCGACCCCATCAGCGCCAAGCCCAGCGAGCCGAACGAGATGAACCTGCTGCGCATCTGTGACGTGCACAACGTTCCCGTTGCCACAAACATCGCCACCGCCGAGGTCCTCATCCATGGCCTGGAGCACGGCGACCTCGATTGGCGCACGATCATCAATCCGCAGCGGTGAGAATTGTACAGTCTGTATAAATTTACAGCAAATATATAACCCCCGATTTCAGGCAATCGGGGGTTGTTTTTATTGCGGCCAGTCTGCGCTCCGGCTCGTGGTCTCGTCAGGGTGCATCCAGAGGACGGCATAGTGGTTTTGCGCGGCCAGGGCCTGGCCGGTCTCCTCGGGCAGACAGAACAGCCCGGTGGAAAGCGCGTCAGCCAGACCTCCGGTGTCGGCGCGGGCCAGCACGGCCACGCTGCTGACGTAGCGGGCAGGGTAGCCCGTCGTCAGATCGATCAGGTGGGCGTACCGCACGCCGTCGTACTCAAAGTAGCGCTGGTAGTCGCCGCTGATGACCAGGCTGTCGCCGTCGGCCAGCTCGACGGCCTGTATGTACGCGGGGTCATCGCCCCAGGGATTCTCGACACCCGCGGTCCAGGGCTTGCCGCCGGGCTTTGTGCCGATGGCGCGCACATTGCCGCCGATGTTCAGCAGGGCACTGGTCAGCCCGCGGGCCTGTGCGGCCCGGGCGGTCTGCTCCACAGCGTAGCCCTTGCCCACCGCACCGACGTCGAGCGCCATCTCCGGGTCAGTAAAATAGACGGTTTGTGCTGCATCGTCCAGAACCAAATCTTCTACGTCGATATGCGCCAGCGCCGCCGCGATGGCGTCCGCGTCGGGCGGGGCAGGGGAGTCGCTCTCCCGCGCGTCGTGCCACAGGCGCAGCACCGCACCTGCGGCGATGTTCGTCGCGCCGTTGGCGGCAGGGTAAGCGGTGTCTTTGCACCAGCGCAAAAATGTGTACAGCTCGTCACTGACCTGCACCGGCGCAGCGGCAGCCCGGGCGTTGACATCATACAGGTTGATGACGCCATCATAGTGGTGATAGATGTCAAACAATTCGTTATAGCGCTGTAAATCGCTGTACATGGCCTGTGTCTGGGCGTTCCAGCTGTCCTGGTTGTCGGCATAGCCCTGCACGATGGCGACAGTGTCAAACAGGTCGAACCAGGTGGCACTGTACAAATTTTGCTGCTTTTGGCAGGCGGTCAGCGGCAGACAAAGCAGTACCAGCAGCAGCGCGGTCAGGCGGCGCTTCATGCGTTGCCGCCCTGCACGGTCTCATGCTCGGTGTTTAATTCCAGCAGCAGGTTTGCCAGCGTCCAGCCCTTGCTGGTGGGCGTGACCATGCTGCGCACCGGAATGGACGCGCCGCCCATTTTGATAAGGTCAAGGAACGCGCCCAACTCGCCGTTGTCATGGCGCAGTCCGCTGACGATGATGGCCGGGCGGTCCGGCACCGCGATAAGCGGCGCAAACGCCGGGGCCGGCTTGCCCGCGCAGAGATCCCCGACGATGCCGCCGAGGTCGCCGTCCGCGACGGGGCGGAGCTTGACGTCATAGCGCCTGGCCGCGCGGGCGATGGCGGCATAGTTGGGGTAGCTTTCGTCAATGCGCCAGAGTAAGGCGCAGCGGGGTTCGCGGATGATTCGGGCTTTCATGATGTTACCTCGTTAAAAGGGAAAGTGGTGAACGGGCGGGCGAACCATGTTCGCCCCTACAGAGACGCTGCCACCGTAGGGGCCGGGCATGCCCGGCCCGCGGCATAAAAATCGCGACCCGTTTACGGGTACATAAGGCGAGGTTGAGGGCCGGGCATGCCCGGCCCCTACGACCATTTTAAGAATTTTGAAAGGTACCCATGGAATGCGCCTGAAAGAACTGGAAATCCAAGGCTTCAAATCCTTCCCCGATAAGACAAAGATCGAGATCGGCGAGGGCATTACCGGCGTTGTCGGGCCGAACGGCTCGGGCAAATCGAACATCTCCGACTCCATCCGCTGGGTTCTGGGCGAGACCAGCTCCAAGCAGCTGCGCGGCAGCGGCAAGATGGAGGACGTCATCTTCGGCGGCACCCAGTCCCGCGGTGCCATGGGCTATGCCTCCGTCGCACTGACCATCGACAACAGCGACCACGGTCTGGACATGGACGCCGACCAGGTCACGATCGGCCGCCGGTACTACCGCAGCGGCGAGAGTGAATACTCCATCAACGGCCAGAACGTCCGCTTAAAGGACGTGTACGAGCTGCTGCTCGACACCGGCATTGGCCGCGACGGCTATGCCATCGTCGGGCAGGGCCGCATTGCCGAGATCGTCGGTGCAAAATCCGCGGAGCGCCGCGAAATTTTTGAGGAAGCGTCCGGCATCGCCAAGTACCGCTACCGCAAAAACGAGGCCGAGCGCCGCCTGGACGCCGCCGAGGGCAACTTAGAGCGCCTGCGGGACATTCTGGGTGAGCTGGAAAAGCGCGTCGGCCCCCTGAAACGCGACAGCGAGAAGGCCCAGCAGTTTCTGGAATTGAGCGAGAGGCGCAAGACGCTGGAGATCACACTCTGGGTCGATGCCATCCGCCGCGCCAACGACTCGCTGCGCGACCAGCAGCGCAAGTACGAGGCCGCCCAGGCCGACTATGACCGCCTGAGCCGCCAGCTGGACGAGTTTGACGAAAAAAGCGCGTCCCTGCGTGCCGAGGCCCAGCAGCTGATGCTGGCCGTCGAGCAGGCCAACGCCGACATCCGCGCCATCACCGAGGCAAACGCCGGCAGCGAGAGCGAGATCGCCGTCCTGAAAAACGAGAGCGAGCACAGCCGGTTCCGCATCGACGAGGCTGCGTCCGAATTGGAGCGCGCCGGGCAGGGCCGCGAGAGCATCGAGCGCGAGGCCGCGGACCACCGTGCCGCCATCGAGACGCTGAAAAGCGGCATGGCCGGGCTGGACGCCCGCGTGGCCGAGCTGCGCGAGGCCCTGCGTGCCCTTGAGGAAAAGGCCGCTGCCAGCGGCGAGCGCCGCGACGTCATTGACGCCGCCATGGCCCGCCTGCAGGACACCGCCACCGCCGCCAGGGTCAGCGCCGCGTCGGCGCAGTCGGCGGGGGAGGCTGCGGCCAACCGCCTGGCCGAGGCACAGCGCCAGGCCGAGGAGCTGAAAGCCGACGCCGCCGCCACCGACGAGGAACGCCGCCGCGCCGAGCGCCGCTTTAAGGACGCCGAGGAGGCCGTGACCCGCAACGACAACATCAAGGCGGGCCTGAAGCTGAAATTGGACAGCCGCCGCCGTCAGCAGGCCGAGGCTGCCGACAACCTGCAGAAGGCGGACCGAGAAAGGTCCGCCGCCGCCCAGCGCATCCACATTCTGGAAGATCTGGAGCGCAACATGGACGGCTACCAGCAGAGCGTCAAGGCCGTCATGCGTGCGGCGGGCGGTGGGCGGCTGCGGGGCATCATCGGCCCCGTGGCGGGCATCATCACCGTCGAAAAGGGCTACGAGACCGCCATTGAGACAGCGCTCGGCTTTGCGCTGCAGAACATCGTCGTCGAGGACCAGGGCTGTGCCCGCGCCGCCATCGGCTTTTTGAAGGACGAGCGCGCAGGTCGCGCTACGTTTTTGCCGCTGGACACCGTGCAGGGCTCCCGCTTCACGGGCCGCCTGACCGGCACGGCGGAGGTCGCCGCCGACCTGGTCAGGACAGACTCGAAATATCAGCATATCATCGACAATCTGCTGGGCCGCATCATCGTGGTCGAGGACCTGACCGAGGCGTCCGCCGTGGCGCGGAACCTCGGCTACCGGAACCGCATCGTCACGCTGGACGGCCAGGTCATCAACGCGGGCGGCTCGTTCACCGGCGGCTCCACCGCCCGCAGCGTCGGCGTGTTCAGCCGCAAGCAGGAGCTGGACGAGCTGCGCAGCAAGCTGACGAAGCTCGAGCAGAAACGCACCGAGGCGGAAAAGGAATTGGCCGCCCGCAAGGCCGAGGTGGACAACCTCTCGGCCCAGCTGGCCGGTGCCGAGGGCGAGGGCATGAACGCCGCGACGGAGCACGTCCGCGCGAACCTCGAGCTCGAGCGCCTGACGAAGGCCGCCGCCCAGTACGACGAGACGGCCCGGAGCATCGAGGCTGAGATCGCCGCCCAGCAGGCCGCCGTGACCCGGAACGAGACCGCGCGCACCGAGGCCGAGAAGGCCCGGACCGACGCCGAGGCCGAGCTGGCGCAGTACACCGCCGAGTTGGCCGCCTTGGGCGAGAGCACGGGCAGCCTGACGGCAGAACGCGAAAAAATCACCGGTGAGCTGTCCGAAAAGCAGCTGCAGCGCCTGGCGGACGAGAAGGACGTCGGCCTGCATGAGGCCGCGCTGGAGGGCTTGCGGAGCCGTACCGGCGAGGCCGACGCCCGCGCCCGCGAGCTGCAGACGGCAATTGAGGCCGCCAAGGCAAAAATCGAGGCCAACGCGCTGAAAATCGCTGAGATGGAGCGCGTGCGCGGCGACAACCAGCAGAAAATTGCCGCCGCGGAGGAAACGATTCGATCTGCCAACGCGGCCCGCCTCGAAAAGGAGGCTGCGATCTCGAAGCTGGGGCAGGACAACCGCGCCCTGACCGACGAGCGCGAGCGGATGAGCGGCGAGATGGCCCGCCTGGCCGAGCGCCGCACCGCCGCCGAGACCGAGCTGAACGATACCAACAGCAAGCTGTGGGAGGAGTACCAGCTGACCGAGGGTGAGGCCCGCAGCCATTGCGTACCGTTTGAGAGCCTGACCGAGCTGCGCCGCAGCGTGGCCGAGGTCCGCAGCAAGATCCGCGGTCTGGGCAATGTCAATGTGGGCGCCATCGATGAGTACAAGGAGGTCAAGGAGCGCTACGACTTCCTCAAGGCGCAGGTCACCGATGTCGAAAAGGCAAAGTCCGAGCTGACAAAGATGATCGCCGAGCTGTGCAGCGAGATGGAGGAGCTGTTCACAACAAGCTTCAAGCAGATCAACACCCACTTCCAGCAGATCTTCAAGGAGCTGTTCGGCGGCGGACATGCACGGCTGTATCTGTCGGACGAGGCGAATGTGCTGGAATCCGGCATCGAGATCGAGGTCTCGCCCCCCGGCAAGGTCATCAAGAATCTGAGCGCGCTTTCCGGCGGCGAGCAGGCGCTGGTCGCAATTTCAATCTACTTCGCCATTCTGAGTGTCAACCCGGCACCGTTCTGCTTCCTTGATGAGATCGAGGCGGCGCTGGACGATGTGAATGTGGCGCGCTACGCGCAGTATCTGCGCCGCATGACCGATAACACCCAGTTTATCGTCATCACCCACCGCCGCGGCACAATGGAGGCCGCCGATGTCCTCTACGGCGTCACGATGCAGGAGGACGGCGTCTCCAAGATTTTGCGCCTTGATCTGGATAAGGTGAACGCGGAGCTGATTACCTGATGGCATGTAGGGGCCGGGCATGCCCGGCCCGCCACATAAATACGACCACCCGCCAATGGGAAGCCACACAAACCCGCAGGCCGGACATGTCCGGCCCCTACAGAGCGGCAATTTCAAAAAGCAGAAGGAGGGCCAGCTATGGGCTTTTTCAACTTTTTCAAACGCGATATTACGGAAGAGGAGTTTCAGGAGCAGCAAAAGGTCAAGCGCGGTCTGGAAAAGACCCGCACCGGCTTTTTTCAGAGCATCGTCAATACGCTGACCAACGCGCAGATCGATGATGACCTGTATGACCGGCTGGAGGAGCAGCTTATTCTGGCCGATGTCGGCCCCGCCTGCGCCGTGCGCCTTGTGGATGAGCTGCACGATCAGGTCGAGGAAAAGCACCTCAAGACCGGGCAGGAGGCGCTGGACGCCCTGCGCGGCATCATCTGTCAGGAGCTGACCCCCCGCTACCCGATGGAGCTGGACGGCAAGCCCGCTGTCATTCTGGTCATCGGCGTCAACGGTGTGGGCAAGACGACCACGATCGCCAAGCTGGCGAGCCTGTACAAAAAGCAGGGCCGCCGCGTCATGCTGGCAGCGGGCGATACCTTCCGCGCTGCCGCCAGCGAGCAGCTGGAACTCTGGGCTGACCGCGCCGGTGTGCCGCTGGTGCAGGCCGGCATGGGCGCCGACCCGGCCGCCGTCATTTTTGACGCGGTCAAGAGCGCCACGGCCCGCGGCTATGACATGGTCATTGCCGACACCGCAGGCCGCCTGCACAATAAAAAGGGCCTGATGGACGAGCTGTCCAAGATTTCCCGCAGCGTCAAAAAGGCCAGCCCCGAGGCCAGTCTGGAGGTGCTGCTGGTGCTGGACGCCATCACCGGCCAGAACGCCATCAGTCAGGCACATGAGTTCTGCCGCGCTGCCAGCGCCACCGGCGTGGTGCTGACCAAGCTGGACGGCACACCGCGCGGCGGCTGTGCGGTCTCCGTCTGGGAGAACCTCGGCCTGCCGATCCGGTTCATCGGTGTGGGTGAAAAAATCGACGATCTGATGGAGTTTGACGCCCAGACTTTTGTCGAGAGCCTGCTGCCGGAATCGGCTTTGCAGAAGGAAGAAAAGGCCGATAACACAGAGGAGGGCAAAGCATGATCGTCTGCGCTGCAAGCAATAATGCCGGCAAGCTGAAGGAGCTGCGCCGCATTCTGGAGCGGATGGGCCATGAGGTCAAAAGCCTGCGGGAGCTGGGCATCACGCTCGACCCCGAGGAGACCGGCACGACCTTTGCCGAAAATGCACGCATCAAGGCCGAGGCGTTCTGCAAGGCCAGCGGCCTGCCCACCGTGGCGGACGATTCGGGCCTTTGCACCGATGCATTGAACGGTGCGCCCGGCGTTTACAGCGCCCGCTATGCCGGGCACCACGGCGATGACGATGCCAACAACGAAAAGCTGCTGCGCGAGATGGCCGATGTGCCGGAAGGGCAGCGCGGCGCAAGGTTTGTGTCCGCCGTCTGCTTTATGCTGCCGGACGGCCGCGCGCTCGAGGTCGAAGGCGAGTGCCCGGGACGCATTGCGTTCAGCTTGCAGAACGGGGACTACGGCTTTGGCTATGACCCGCTGTTTATCCCTGACGAGTATGGCACATCTGATGGCAAGCACCCCAACGCCGAGGCCCGCAGCTATGCCCAGCTGACCCCGGCGGAAAAGGACGCCATCAGCCATAGAGGCCGTGCAATGGAGAAGCTGGCAGAAAAGCTGCCCGAATTTTTGGGATAACAGCCTTCCCCCTTTGGGGGAAGGTGGCCGAGGCCCCGACCGAGGCCGGATGAGGGGCGGCCTTGCGGCGAGTACCCGTGAGCGGGAGGCTGCCGTGGACTTTGCCCTCATCAGCCGCCTGCGGGCGGCAGCTTCAGTCTCCGCGCTAAGAGCCGCCTCCGGCGGTTGCGCTCCGACACGCGCCTGCGGGCGCAGCCCCCCAGGGGGAAGGCTTTAGGATGTATGCACGGCCTTGGGGTAGACCTGATTCATCCGGTCATTGCCGTAGTGCCCGTCGAGATAGACCTCGACGCTGTTGGACGCAGGTACGCCGTTCAGGCGGTCATTGTACCGCACAAGCGCGGCGGAGCTGACGGCAATGTCCGCCGCCATAAAGATGCACAGTGCCCAGGTCAGCACTCTGCCGCCGCGGGGCGGCAGCTTCTCGATGCAGGCGGAGATCGGCGGGAACAGCACCTTGAACCAGGCAATCGCCGCAAAGCCCCAGAAGAAGCAGTACAGCAGGTTGATGCGCCCGCCCAGGTTGAACG
>ERZ773190.2097-NODE-2097-length-16591-cov-5.625181_pt1 | contig 16591 bp, 16 predicted proteins | sample MGYA00511111_ERZ773190 | MGnify/ENA primary metagenome ERZ773190 (study PRJEB29015, sample SAMEA2737777) | human gut metagenome | biome: human gut; feature: human-associated habitat; material: faeces | place: China | collected 2012 ... | reverse complement strand
TGAGCTATCGTTTGCGAGGCACTCGATTTTGGGCTATCGTTTGCTATTTGAAAATCGGTTTAGAAAATTAAGTTGAATCGCCGATTTTAATTAAAATCGGCGATGTTCACTTTATTTTCTAAAGACCTAAAATTTTTCTTGCTTGGGATTCCTCCATGCCGCTGGCGATGAGGTTTGCGAGGGCTTTCATGAGACCTTTTGCTATGCCTCTTCATTCTCATTACAGAAGGCAAATCGCTTTTGCCTTCTGTAATTCACAGGAATTGAATGGCTTCAAAACTTATCATGCTTTCCGAATTAATCAACTGATTATGTATAAAATCAACTAAAGCACTATCTACTACGTATAATTGATTAGTACAAGAAATAACTGCTCATTTAATGCTATTCCAGCTATTTAATATGCTTTTTCAGCCACCAAATTAAAATTCCTACATATGGTTTCTTTTTTTCTTGCGTTTCATAATACTGAAGTTGCTTTTGGCAGCGTTCTCGAAAGCTTGAATTGTTTTTCAGCCCCTTTTTTGCCATGTCATTTTTTAAGGCATCTAGAACCTTTTTTCTTGTTTCAGGAAGTGATAATGATATGCAATTCAAATTCAATCTGTCATTCAAATCAGTATTAATTTCCAGATTCTGTGAATAAATGATTCCCGTGCTTTGATATTCAATCTCTTTGATCGTACTTTCATCTAACGGATTTACATGGAGTTTTTTGTTACCCCTTCTGGCATCACAAGTCTTATCTGCATTATCATTAGCATTTCGATTTCCAGAACATACCGCAACCATATTTTTATAACTTAACGGATCACCATTCGGATCACTCTGTGCAATAATGTGTTCTATTGTACAGGGTGGATTGCCTCTCTTCTTTGGTATTCTGCACATACAATACGCACACAAATACCCTTGTTCCCTCAATAAAGAATCCAACACAATATGATAAACGTCTTGTTCAGATTGTTCCGGATTTAATTTTGCTCCATGCATATTTTCATAGCTGGCATCCGGTTGTTTCCGATACTGTGTTAATTCTTGTGGTTCCTTATTCTTTTTAATCACAATCATATAATTTGCCTCACAGTTTCTCCAGATCCAAGCTTACATGACATGAAGCAATCTCCGGATCACTTTCGCCAATTTCATTTTCTAAGTCTTGTAACAAAGCTTCTGCTGCATCGAATTTTCCATCATCCAGCAATCGATAAAATTTTTGAAATTTTTCCAACACTTCTTGAGGTCTCTCTGTTGTACCCATAACACTGCTGAGGATATTATTTACATCTCTTCCGTAGACACGATTTTCAGATTCCTGATACAGTTCCTTAGATGCTCCATCTTCCAATATAATCAAATTTTCATTTGTTACAGAATTAATCACTGCTGGTGCGTGTGTCGTAACAATAAACTGCACATTGGGAAAAATATTTTGCAAGTCTCTCAATATCCTCTGTTGCCACTCCGGATGCAGATGCAAATCAATTTCATCAACCAAAACAACGCCTTCTGTTTGGATAAGGACTTGATCTGATAAAGACGGATTTAGAGTCGCCATTCGATAGGCAATATCTGCAATCAAGCTCAATGCACACCGATATCCATCACTCAATTGACTTAATGGAATTCTTACCCGACTCTCATCTTTTTCTCGATAAATTACATCCAGTTCCAAAGTATCAAGATTATATTGCACTTTTACATCTGGAGTTTTTGTTATAGAAGCCAAGCATTGTTCCATCGCTCCGCAAACAGCCGCATATTCCATGCTCTTTACTGATGTTTCTGCATCTTTTCTTGCCATTTTATGAAACCATTTCATCATAAGCTTTACATTTGCTGTACTGTCTAAACTGTCTATATAGCCATTTGTTCTGGTATTTTTGCGAAGGGTATCCGACTTCTTTTCTCTATGCAAGTCCCACATTCGCCCAGTCCCATAATAAGCTATAAGTGGTAAAACTAAAGATGTATCACCATGCATTAATTTTTCCCGATAAATCTTAGAAATTGCAGTCATTTCTTTGGCATCTGCAATTGTTGTTTTTCCATTAGCTGCATTTAGAGAACGACGCCATTTAATTTCTGTTCCACTCACAATTCCGGAAGCATCAATTTCAACTGGATATTGAGGCTGTACATCAACTACACTTCCCATATCATAATACTTTTCATGGGCATCATGCATTTTATTGATTGATACGTTTTTTATCCCATCAAACTCATTCAGCATCGTTCCAGCTGAAATTGCAAGTGCATCTAAGACAGTTGTTTTACCAGCACCGTTTTTTCCAACAATTACCGATAATTTATCATGAAACGTAATATCAAGATTTTCAAATCTTCTGTAGTTGTGCAGGTGCAGAAACTGAAAGAACATCGTACAACACTCCTTTACACAGCCATATCTCAGTTGACAGGCTTATATTTTTACTAGGGTTATAATTTATTATGCCCACATCGGGCAACAGGAATCCATGCAGAAAGCTATGCTGTATCAAACCCATTTTTCATTTAAGGCACTCTAACAAATCTAACGTAATGCGAAATAAACCTCTTAAATAACTTCTATGGTATTTATCCTATTCGATTCTTAAATTCTTGATTACAACTTTCCCTTTTCTGCTGACTTTTTTCCGATGAAACACGAATTTAATCTCAGGTATGTTTTTCCAAAGCATTAACACATCGCAAAATTGTGATAGAGGAATCTGAAAAGCTTTTTCGTCTTCATTTCGTATTGCATATCAACGTCTCTTAGAAGAATTTCAATGTCAACGCAATGAATTCCGTCCTCTGCATAAGCTTCAAAACAAAGATTCTTTCCATTTAAAAAATAGCTTGTAAAGTCTCTTCCATTAAATATAACAATACTGCACAACTTACTTTCGGTTTGCTCGAAATCAATTATTGCAGTAATGTGATCCCTTCCTGATTCTTTTTTTATAATTTTACATCCATCATTTTCCAAATCACCAATGCAAAAACTTCTAGAAAATGCCATATTGAATCGGCGTTCATTTTCAACGGCTGTCTGTAAAAATTCATCACGCACAATTTCCCAATGCGTTGGTGTTGGATTTATATCAAATTTTTCTTTTAATATTTCCAGTAATTTGTTAAATGCAGCTTTTGTCATATTATCGCATATGCCAAACTTTATCCCTATCCTATTATTCTCTACAACGCCTCGAACATCCTCAAAGTCAAATCCCGGAAGCAGCAAATTAAGACTATCCGCTTTTTTCAACTATACTGCTCCCATTTCATTCAAGCATACTGGGCTTAAATAGTAATTATCAGAAAGAAAATATATTACATACAATTCCTCATTAGAGATTAGCTGATTCAAGTATTCATAGATATTTTCGCCAATGCAATCTTAGTTTCCGGCACTGACGAACAAACAATATTTTTCTCTGTAAATCCTATTTTATACATTAAATTTACAAAAGCCTTTACGACCTTCTCATCTTTAGATGAGTGACTTATAAAAATTTTTCTAGGCGTTGCAACCATTTTAGTATTCTCCTGATTCCGCAAAACTCAAATCGCTAAACAATCGAAAAGACCAGATTATACACGATAAAAACAGCGTTTATCAGCCTTATTCCATTTCACCCAATGGGTGAAGTTTTGGAGCATTATAAAAAGGGGTAAAAGCTCTGTAATTATGTTGCTTCTTTGTGATTTTGGATCTACGAACTTTGCGGAATCAGAATTCTCCTTGTAGAATTACCGCTAAACCTTTTTGGTATCGTACATTGAAATTGCTTCTCCTCCGTTGGCTCTCAGTATAGTATACCACATCTTCATGTGAAATGCAAGGGCGAGTTTACGCAAAGTTAGTGTCAAGCAAAAGTAGGCAGCTACTTTCAAAATCGTCAAAATGCACAAAATATTAGAAATTTAAATCCGAAAAGGGCTTGCAGATTGAAAGCTGCTTCAGCCATTTTAATCCCGAAGGGATAGAAATATTTCTTGTAACATAGCCCTTTCCGTCCGTTTTAGGAACTTTAGCTGCTGATAAAGGTGCATTTAACAGCAAGACTTCCTGTCTCACCGGAACGGCTTACAGAGTAATGCTTGCAAAGCAGTGCAGCAAGCTTATTTCCTCCGGCAACACTCCAACAGGCACGTCTGCCTTTCATTCTGTTGCCAATAAGAGTGAAAACATTGCCCTCCATACTGCCCGGCCTTGCATGATGAATCACACCCGGTTCTCTTGTTGGCGGAATTTTTATGCCTCTGTCATAGTATCCTGCAAGAGCCTCTTTATTCTCCGAATAATAGCTGTAAAGGTCTTGAAGCTTCGCCTTTTCACGCTCATTTTCAACCGAATTTGTATACGCTTCAATACATTCCAAAATCTCGTCAAATCTGTTCTCAAGCAGCAATTCACGCAGATTTTCAGCCAGGTTTTTGTCGCTTACACACTCTGCGATTTTCTTGTTTCTATGGAATTTATCCAGCACGCAAATGTATTCGCAGCTGTTGTCTTTTTGATGTTGTATAATAAAACTTGGGGTAACTATAAATGAGCACGGCTTGTCATATTGCACAATAAAAGGTTCTTTTTTCGTACAAAACCCACTGAAATAAGTGCCTGCAAAGTCTGAACAGTAGCAATTATTTGTGCAAAATGCTGAATATGCTCATTTATAGCAAATAATATAAGCAGACTACTTGACAAAACGATGACAAATATGCTATAATGTACTTAGTTGAAGGATTACGTTTATCTGAATATTGATAGGTGTGGATCACTGAAAAACAAGATTATGAAATTGTTGGTAATTGTTTATAAACAATAAGAATCTGTGATTATATCGATAAAGGAAGGATCAGGCATAGCTAACTGAGCAAAAGCTTCAACATATTTATTTGCAGACCTTTTCAAGGCTTGAGATATACCAACATATTTCATGTAAAGTCGTGTTTTAATCTATATAAATAATGAATGTTGAAGTATTAAGCATTCGATTAAAGCACTTGGTAAATTCCAAGAAATATGTTATAATACTGGCAAGTGCTGTTATACCTACATAATTTAAAGAAGGAGGTTGAAACTATGCTGAATGAAGAATTTGATGTTATCAGTTTTTTAGATGATGATTGTGATAGTTGGAATGAATATGATTAATATGACTCCGCTTAGCGAAATGAATCATCACGACGAAGCACCTGCTTGTATCATTGTTTTATTGTGTTTGATAAAACGATAAAACAAAACAGGCAGGTGCTTTGTTTTATCGGGAGTATTTCTATGTTTCATGGAAGATTCGTATTTTATACAAGTATGCCACATGCAGGTGCAACTTTTGTCCTTCCTGTTCTGAATCAGAATCCAGACATCTGTGTAATTATGCTATCAGATGAATTCTTTTTTCAACTTGCAGAAAAAACAGGTGTAGAGCGTACAAGGCAGAATGGCATCCGAGTCTATTACAACTGGCTCGCAAAGGTAACTGAAAATATCAACTGTGTTTATCCACTGAATGATGCCCTCAGGCTACTTATATATATATATCCAATACTTTGTTCAACTCCTGATTTTCCACAAGTTTACTCCGCAAGACTTCGTAGCTTGAAACAGATAACATTCAAGGATATCGTCCTCGCAGTGTACTATGCAAAAACACTTTGCGAAGGAAAGCGCTTTGATGAGCAATTCACTGTGTTGGTATTTGATGCTCACTCAAGGGCGGATGCTGCGTTCAAACACCGTAAGCTCATTGAGCAGTTTGATAATGTGTGCTTTCTGACCACCATCCGTAACCCTCTTAACACTACCGCATCTTCTATTAAAGGTGGACATTATTGTAGCAAAGACACTATGTTGCATTTGCTTAGACCTTGTTATTTTGATTATGCACAATCATTCCCAGAAAAATGGAAACGAAAGTTCTTTGCTATACGCTTTGAGGATGGAAAATTGAATCCGGCGAAGACCTTCAAGACTTTGAGCAATATGGTAGGCTTTAAGTATTCGGATATAATGCTCGAATCTGATGAAGAAGGTTTAACAAGCCGTGGTTATCCGGTTCGGGGATTTGACCTTGAACCTGTGAAGCGGTCTCTAAATGACGTTTTTTCAAAATCTGACATTGATTATTTAAGTGCTGTATTTGAGAAGCTAATGTTACAATATCACTATATTTCTTCTCCTTTGACAGACACATGCCACAATATGTCGGAACTATTTTGTACTGCTTATTCATCGTTTAACATTCCTGTATGCCGTTCGGATTTCATTGAGGTTCTGGAAAGCGTTCGACAGTTTTCAGCAAGTATAGACAGAGCCTATTTTTTTCCGAAGCTTATTGAAGTATAACCCTATCAGGAGTTCCTATGAAACTTAAAATCGTAAAGAACTATTACGCGCCCAAAATTCCAGGCATTATTGATCCTGATGAAAAGCTGCATTGTGTTGTGTGGAACAACTGCAATTTCAGATGTACATATTGTGACTTTTGGCAGCGCGATGACATCGTTTTCAAAGAGATTTCGTTAGAACAGTTTGAGATAGTCGTGCGTTATCTTGTAAAGTATGGAAAGGGCTTTAAATTTACAGGCGGTGAGCCCTGCCTTAACCCACAGTTAGATGCAATGCTCAGGATCGTAAAAAAGTATGATGGAATCGTATTCCTGGATACAAACGGCTCATTGCCATCAAGGGTAGCCTCACTGATTGATAATAAGCTCGTAGATATTTATGCCATTTCTATAAAAGGACTGAATAAAGCAGAAGCCCTGCAAAGATCTGGTATCACCAACCCCAAATGTTGCTGGGATAATGTCATTACCTCTATTCAGCAAATCACAGAACGAAATATGACGATCATCGCCACCTACGTCATTGACCAGAGCTTTTGTTACGAGAAACTTGAGAAATACGCATCGCTACTGTTATCACTTGGGAACACTGTCTATTTGAAGCTTAACAATCTTATGCCAAATGACTATAATCATGCGATGCAGCCTATGCCTTATGAAAGTATTTCGGTCATTCTCCAGACCTTTATTAAACAATATTCCGAATTTCATAACCGCGTTATCTACATACACGAAAAGCAAGCAGTGACTAACCACAAACAAATCCGCTTTTTCTGACAAAAGATCACTTGGAGGTTGAGTTATGGAATATATCCGTAGATTTCAGAAAGCGTCCCTTAAAAAAGTGTATCTAGTAGTGACAAGAAAGTGTAATTTATCCTGCCCTTTCTGCATTCGTAGCAGTGTACCTACTGAGGAAAGCACTCTCTCGAAAGAGCTTATCTACTCATATCTGGCACAGATAAAAGAAATGAACGATCAAATAACCCTGATCATTACGGGCGGGGAAGCTACATTGCACCCAGACTTTCGGGAGATACTCCAGAAAAGCTGTGATATGTTTCAGAAAGTCATTCTTTGCAGCAATGGTACCAACCTCCATGCATTTATTACAAACTCTGATATTCTAAAAAGAATGACTGTACAGATATCCGTTGATGGCGACTCTTTACACCATAATCAACTGCGAGGGAACGATACCTATGAAAAAGCCAAAGCAACAATGACTTTTCTTATTTCACAGCACATCAAAACTGTTTCATCAAGTACTATCTCTGCGTACACGATTGATTCCGTTCCAGATATGATCCGTGACCTCTACGAAAGTGGTATCCGCTATTTCAAACTTTCTGCTGAAATGCCCGGTGGAGAAGCGAGGAACAGACTCCATGAACAGATTTCCGTTGAAAGATGGAACCTCTTCTGCGATGAGATAGCATCCTATTCACAGCATTTTGAAGATATACACCTGAACATCAAGAAGTCATTTCCGTTTCTAGGTCACTCAATTAAGCTCGACAGTATTCCTGAGGATCTCTTTCAAAAGGCTGGATGCAAGGCAGGCATCACTCAGGTTTATATCTACCCTAATCAGAAAGTCTACGGCTGTCCTATGCTGATTGATTTTCCGTTACTAGATTTAAGATTACACAACCTTTCAGAGCTTGAAACGCTTTATCAAAAGTGTGCGCTTTATCATTATTATGTCAACCCCGATTCACAATGCACTGCGTGCAAATATCAGGCTATCTGTCGAGGCGGTTGCCCTGGACGTTCAATCAGCAACACTGATATCTGGAACGGAGATGCATTATGTCCAGTCGTCAGAGGAGAGTTCATATGAGAATACTTCTTTTAGATTTTATCAAAAAAAGACCTTGGCTGGATTTAGATAACGGCGAATTGTGCGGGATTCTGAAAAAGTATGAAATAATAGTGGAATGGATTACGCAGGCTGATCAGCAGAGAGCATATGCCGCTCTGAACGAATGCGGTTTCGATTTTGCAATTATTCACGTTGAACACCAAGGAATTCGTCAGGCACTGGAACTACTGCCGCTGCTTAAAAAAATAGAGAAACGAATAATCATATTCGGGTATGCTGTCAATTTTCATGAAAAGCTGAAGGGACTGACAAATTCAATTCCCGGTGATAATATTGACGGTGTGATCCGTGTACTGAATAAGTTAACAAGTGCGAAGCCGCATATTTGCAGGAACGTATTGAAAGGTTCGGATTTTTCTCCACTCCCTATAAAGTCAATATTCAATTATCCGATACGCTATTCCAAAGGGTGCGAAAATTTCTGTCCATACTGCGAAAAATCGCTTGAATTAGGAAAAGAGTATCGCCAGGCAGACGAATTCGAGGCTGAATTAAAGTATGCGATCGAGCACTATTCAATCCATTCACTTTCTTTTATGGATTCTTCCCTTTTGGGCGGAAATGGAAATCATTTTCTTCAGGACATTCTTCCTATACTAAAAAAATACAGGATTCCATGGCGTTCAAATGGTGTTACATTGACTTCACTTCACGAATCCATTATCCCTGAGCTTAAACAAAGCGGTTGTTATCTGCTTTCGATCGGTATTGAGCATTACGACCCGACAGTTTGCGTAGGAAAACATGTTGACAAGCTTGCACTGGAAAAAATGGTAAACTGCTTACACCAAAATGGGATCTGTTCGATTGGATTTTATCTGACTGGTCTACAGAATGACACGCTTGAGAAGTCATTATACTCTCTTGAACAAATCAAAAAAAGTGTGATCGATATCAAAATATTTGCATCCGCAGTTGCTTTGCCAGGTACAAGATTATGGGAATATGTGAAAGAGAATGGCCGTTTTCTATGCGGTATAGAAGACGATTATCCAGATCATAAGCAAGGAATACAGTTTGAAACACCGGAATATCCTCGTGCAGATAAGGAGATTTTCATCCGACTAACAGAACAGCTTCGGCTACATAGTCAGGAAACTGTAGAGCGGCTCACAAGAGAACTCGGTGGCCCTTGGAGTGTTTCTGTGAAAGGAAATATTCAATGGAAAGAATAATCAGTGCAGTGCCTGAAATACTTCAGCGTTTAGATATTACAACAGTTTTTGTAATTCCAGGATCATTAATGGAGGTACTCAGCGAGTTGGATGAAGACCCAAAGATAAATCTCGTGACAGCTTATCACGAGGAACAACTTGGTTTTATGGCGATAGGATATTATCAGATGACTGGAAGACCTGCTGCAATCATGGTCAGCCAGGGACCTGGAGAGACCAACCTTACGACTGCTCTTGCATGTGCATACCGTGAACAGATCCCGGTTATCGTAATCTCTTCCTTTCAGAGTGACACCAGCCGATATTACTTCCAGGATACATCAGGAACACGGCATTCTCCCAACGTGAGGGGAATAATGGAGTGCGTGACAGGAACTTGTTTTCAGATAAGCAGAGAACTTGATGACAAGGATATTACTGAAATATGCAGGAGTATTTCTGTCACATCACTGCCAGTCTATATTGCTGTTGATACCAATAAAACCCATGATATTGGCATTTTTTCACGGGTTGAAAAGGTATTTCAGAGAGAAGATGATGTCGATATTAAGGATTTTTTGCACAGTGCAGCGCAGGCTGATCATACTGCTTTTCTGGTTGGAAATGGCATCAGGAACAGTGCTGCAGAGATTCTTTCGATGCTTTTCATGTATAAGTTGCCTGTATTCACTACCCTTAAAGCCGCAGATATCGTCACGAGTTCTTATGCTTATTCAGGAGGTCATGTCGGGTTTATGGGAAAGCCTGAGGCGAATGAATATCTTGCACAGCATTGTATGCAATTGATAGCTTTGGGTACATCACTCAGTGAAAACACCCTCGCTAAGTGGTATCGTCCTTTTTCAGAACGCGAAGGGACGATCGTTCAAATCGGAGCAGAACAGACGCTTGAAATTCCGGGGATCAAATACGCTTGTTATCACTTCAGCGTGCATCCTGACAGAAATGCTGTTTTAGGAAAAGAAATCTCTTCAGTCTCATCAAACGGTTTTGAGCAAATACTTCACAGTGGAACTGCAAAACGCTGTTTTGTATTGGAGGCATACCGGAGACCTTTCATTTCAACGCTGTCTCTGAGAGCGGGTGAACGTCTTTTAATGTGTGGTGGCTTTGGCGCATTAGGAAGCTCAATTTCAATGGCGACCGGCGCCGCTGTCGGTAATTTAGATTATATCTATGTCGTATTTTGTGGCGATGGCGGTTTTATGTTTTCAGGTATGACAGCTATGAATATCAGCCGACTGAATCTTCCCGTTATGATTGTGATTAATGTCAACCATGAATACCGGACTGTTGCTGATTCGCAGCGGAAACGAATGGGGCGGGCTGTTGCAACTGAACTTGTACTGCCAGGAATTGAGTATTCAGAACAGTTCTGGAATATTCCGACTTACTGTGCTAGAACACTTGAGGCGTTTGAAGGTATATTCAGTAAATTTCAGTCAGAACGCACGCCAGTTATTGTCTGCATAGACGATTCGCTCTATGAATCATCGATTTGAGTGAAAGAAGCTTAAAGGGGGAACGATTGTGAATCATGTATTCTGGATAACAGGTTTGTCTTGCTCAGGCAAAACATCGATCGGAAAAATGCTGTATGAGCATCTATTGGCTAATAATCATTTTACTGCATTTCTGGACGGTGATGAGCTTAGAAAGGTGTTTGGTGATGATCTGGGTTATTCGCTCTCTGACAGAGAAAAAAGTGCAATGCGTAATGCAAGACTCTGTTCGCTCCTAGGCAGTCAGGATATAAATGTTATCTGCTGCACTATCTCATTATTTCACAGTGTTCAGGAATGGAACCGCAAGTATATTTCGAATTATATTGAAATATATGTGAAATCTCCTATAAATGTGATGCGACAGCGTGACAGAAAAGGAATTTACTGCGATACTTCAAAGGATATAGCCGGGGTATCAGTTGCGATAGAAGAGCCTGAACACCCAGACCTGATATTACTGAATGATATCAATACATCAATTTCAGATTTGGTTCTGGAAATCGAAAACTATATTGCAAAGGAAGGCGTACAATTTGAAACTAGGTGATTTTACAATGCTTGCTCAAGAATACCACAACCGTCCAGGCTATTCTGAAAATGTACTCAATGTAATACGGAATCATATCTGCGCTGTTTTGCACAAAGATACACTGACAGTTACCGATGTTGGTGCTGGAACAGGCAAACTTACCGAAAATCTGATTAACATCGGACTGCATGGGTTTGCTGTCGAACCAAATGATGCTATGCGCACGGAGGGAATGCGTTTATTTCAGGGTAAATCTGCATTTGTCTGGATGAAAGGAGCCGCAGAGCGTGTACCGCTGAGCGACCAATCAACAGACTGGATAACAATGGGCTCAGCATTCCACTGGACGGATACGGAATTAGCATTGAAGGAATTTCATCGTATCCTTCGTCCGAATGGTTTTTTCACTGCTGTCTGGAATCCCAGGGACATCGAAAGCAGTCCGCTTCATAAACGCATCGAACAGAAAATTTATGAGATGGTGCCAAATTTGAACCGCGTGTCCTCTGGTTCAAGGACACATATGAAAGATATGGACTCAAAACTGCTGTCTACACCTTTTTTTCAGAATCTGTTCCTTATTGAGGCAAAGCACGAGATCATTATGACAAAGGAACGGTATCTTGGAGCATGGCGGTCTGTCAACGATATTCATTCACAGGCGGGCGATGAGCTTTTTGGAGAGATATTGAAAATGATTGCCAATGAGATTGCCGCGTTTGAAACGATTACCGTTCCCTATATTACAAGAGCATTTACAGTTCAGTCTGTGGAGGTGTAATGCATATGCTGCACTTCTCAACAAAAGCGAACACTTTGTTAACGCTGCAACCACTTCTGCAAAATGCTGTTGTTCTGCCGCAAATCAGCTTTACGATCAGGGAATACCGATCTGACCCTGGACTGCCAGCAAAGCTTGTGAAGAACTCCTCCTTTTCAGATTGTTCTCTCATAGTAAGGAGTAGTGCAAATACAGAGGATACCACTGAAAATACCAATGCCGGAAAATACGATTCCATCGGAATGGTGGAACTGGATACACTTTCGGATGCGGTAAGAAGAGTTGCCGAGCCACTATATGAGGATCCTGAAAACATGGTGTTTATACAGCCCTACCTGCGGACTGTTGATATGGCAGGTGTTGCATTTACTATTGACCCGAATAACGGTGGAAATTACTGCGTGATAAACTATGATGATTTTTCACATTCTTCCGAAACAGTCACTTCAGGCACAGGTACATGTTTAAAGACTTATTATTGGTTTAAGGGTACAGATTTGTGTCCGCCTGAACCTATTTGCAGTGTTCTTCATCTTCTGAAGGAGTTGGAAAATCTGTTTCAAACCCTGTACTTGGACATTGAATTTGCTGTCAAAGATGGTGTCATTTACCTTTTTCAGGTCAGACCTATGAAACTGAAATGCAGAACTGAGAAGTTATCCTCTCAAAAAAAAGAACTGGATAAGCTGTATCGGTCTATACAAAATGCAAATTCTCCTGTCAACGGGCTGCTTGGAAAAAGAACAATTTTCGGTGTAATGCCTGACTGGAATCCGGCTGAAATGATAGGAGTCCGTCCACATCCTCTTGCCCGCACCTTGTATCAGTTCCTTATCACTGACAGGATCTGGGCTGACCAGCGCGTAGAGTACGGCTACAGGAGCATTGCCGGTAATCCGCTGATGATAGATTTTCTTGGGTTACCATATATCGATGTGCGTATCAGCTTTCAGTCATTTATTCCAGCTGATTTGCCGGAGATGCTATCAGAAAAGCTTGCTGCATATTATCTGAACGAATTGGAACTGCATCCGGAGCTGCATGATAAAGTTGAATTTGAGTTATTGTTCACATGCTTCTGTTTGGATACACCTGATCGATTAAAAAAGCTGATGCAATCTGGTTTCTCAGAAGAGGAATGTCATGCTATATGCGAAGTTCTGCGTTGCCAAACAAACCGACTCATCTCTGCAGACAGCCCATATTATTCGGATTTGAAGCTTATCCGTCTGCTTGAACCGTTACATATTCAGACCATGCAAAGCGTTCTTCCGGTGCCAGAAAAAACCCGACGGTTGCTAATGCTTTGTCAGCAATATGGCACACGTCCATTTGCTGGAATCGCACGAGCAGGCTTCATTGCTGTTTCTTTTTTGAAATCTATGTCCAAATTGCATATTCTATCGGATAAGGAATGCGCGGCTTTTTTTTCCAGCCTGCAAACAATCGAAAAGGAGTTCATATCAGATTACTCAAGATTAGCATCTGATGAATTTCTCGTAAAATATGGACATCTACGCCCTGATTCTTACGATATCTGCTCGTTGAGATATGATCAGGCAAGCAGCATGTATTTTGATTTCTCACAAAGGGCGCCTGAATTGGAATCGCCGGCTGCATTTACTTTTCCCAGAAAACAACTTACTCTTTTGCAGGAGCGTTTATCAACATTACAGTTGGACATCAATGCTGAAAGCCTTGTGGAGTTTATGGGAAATGCGATTGTTGAACGTGAAAATGCAAAATTTATTTTCACGAAGACTTTGTCAGATATTTTAGAGTTCTTCAGTCTCATTGGAAAAGATTATGGATTTACTCGCAATGATATGTCATATGTGTCCATATATGATTTTTTAGACTATCCGGAAAAAAATGGTTCGCTCAGAAAAGCTCTCACTGAATCCATTAAGCGTGGCAAAGAGATGGAAAAGCGCGCAAGAGCAATTACGCTTCCACCACTCATCACTGATGCATCACAAGTCTATGCTTTCTACGAACCTGAAAATAATCCAAACTATGTGACCTTAAAAAGCTGCGTAGCAGATATTTGCTGTTTGCCGTCTGCAGATACCATCACTGATAAAATCGTATTGCTTAAAAATGCGGATCCTGGTTATGACTGGATCTTTTCACACAAGATTTCCGGTCTGATCTCAGCATACGGTGGTGCGAATTCACATATGGCTATTCGCTGTGCAGAATTCGGCATTCCTGCTGCGATTGGAGTCGGAAAAACACTGTATGCCCGATATCAAAATGCAAAGCGCATTCACATTGATTGCATGAACAAGAAAGTGACTATAATCATATGAAGATTATTTGGATAACACAACGTGTGGACATTTGTGAAGCTTATGGAGAACGGAGAGATGCTCTTTCACAAGAATGGAATTCTTTCCTGTCAAGGTGCGGATTCTTGCTGATTCCTGTTCCGAACGAGCCTGAATTGGTTCGTACAATGACTTCTGAACTTCCCTGCAATGGAATTCTGCTGAGTGGTGGGAACGACTTGTATACATATGGCGGACAGGCTCCGGAACGTGACAAAACTGAATACTATTTAATACAGTATGCAATAGATCATTCCCTTCCGCTTCTTGGCGTGTGTAGAGGAATGCAAATACTTCTTGATTATTTTAAAGTGAAACTGATAGAAGTTGATGGTCATATCCGCACAACACATATGCTGACAAACGGAAGAACGGCCAATAGTTTTCATCGTTTAGGCGCGAAAAACTGCCCCGGATTTCAGGTGGCTGCAAGATCGCTGGATGGTGTGGCAGAGGAAGTAATAAACGAAAGCCATCGAAATCTACACGGTATCATGTGGCACCCTGAGCGTTATCATGAATATCGGGACGAAGACATTGAATTTGTAAGGAGTGTTTTCAAATAATGAAACTGATTATCCTAGCTGCTGGCAGAGGAAGCAGAATGGGAAAAAGAACTGAAAACCTGCCAAAATGTATGTGTAAGCTTGCTGGCAAGACTTTGCTTACGCGCTGTCTTGAAACACTGCAGACTGCGGGTCTTCAAATGGAAGATATCGGCATTGTGACTGGATATCGCAGCGAACTATTTACAATACCAGATATACACTATTTTCACAATCCTAACTGGGCATCAACAAATATGTTCATATCGCTGACTATGGCTGAAAAATGGCTTAGAACTGAGTCCTGTATCGTTTGCTATTCAGATATTGTATTTTCTTCTCAAACTGTCAGGAAGCTTGTAGACTCCACAGAACCACTGGCTCTGACATATTACACTAAATTCTGGGATCTTTGGTGCAAGAGAATGGATGATCCTCTGTCAGACTTAGAGACATTTAGGTTTAATAAGGATAACTATCTAACCGAGATTGGAAAAAAGCCAACCAGCATTCAAGATATTGCCGGACAATACATGGGTATGATACGATTCACACCGACCAGTTGGCAGTGGATCATGGATGTGATTAAGAAGCCGTTACCTAAGAGTATTGAGAAATTGGATATGACAACCCTTTTGGAGGTTTTGGTCGAAAATGGTCACCCGGCTAAAGTGATTGCAGATTCAGGGCTATGGTTAGAATGTGATACGGAAACTGATGTTGAAATCTACGAAAAATACTATATAAAGGAATTATCATGATAAAAGCAGATCTTCATATACATACAACCGCCTCCGATGGACAGTATTCGCCTTCGGAAGTTGTGAAAGCCGCAAAATTAAGCGGTATTCAATGCATTGCAATCACAGATCATGATACGATTGATGGCGTTGCAGAGGGAACGGCGACCGGCACTGAGAATGGTATTATCGTTCTGCGAGGAATTGAACTTGGAGCCAGCGAACATCGTTCGCTTCATATACTCGGACTTGGGCTGGCTGAACATAGTCCAGATCTTGAAAAGCTTTGCCGGAAGCTTCGTGACAGCCGAGAGGAAAGGAAGTACCGTATCCTGTCATATTTGAAATCAAAAGGCGTAAAACTTAATTTATTAGATGTTGAACGAGCAGCGAAGGGCAAGGTCATTGCAAGGCCGCATTTTGCGACTGTAATGCTGGAAAATGGCTACGTTTCCACAATACGTGAAGCATTTGATAAATATTTAGACATACCAGAATTCCAGACAATTGAACGTTTTAAAGCGAGCGCAGAAGAATGCATCACAACTATCCACCAAGCAAAAGGAAAAGCCGTGTTAGCTCACCCTTGCCAATTATGCTATTCAACCTCAGAGCTTGAGGGTTGCATAAGAAGGCTTAAAGAATTCGGTCTGGATAGTTTGGAGTGCTATTATTCCCACCATACGCAGGCACAGACCAAAGAATATATTAGAGCTTGTGTTCATAGGCGTTTTAAGAGTGTAGCAGCATGAGAAATCATAATCA